>CENP01040389.1_pt1 | contig 28715 bp, 16 predicted proteins | sample 361281 | NCBI WGS metagenome assembly CENP01 (sample SAMEA2591122, study PRJEB7988) | marine metagenome | biome: marine biome (ENVO:00000447); feature: deep chlorophyll maximum layer (ENVO:xxxxxxxx); material: saline water (ENVO:00002010), including plankton (ENVO:xxxxxxxx) | depth 70 m | reverse complement strand
ACTTTTTTAAAAAAATTCATTTTTTCTGGCTTAAATATTTTTATACCAGATTTTTCAACTTCTTCATACACCATTAGTGTCATCTGATCCCATAGCTTTCTCTGGTAAACAACAGATTCCTCTATTGCTTTTTCAACCCACACTCTTTCTTGCGCATTGAGTTTAGCCCAAGTATGAGTGCTAATCAGTAATACATCTGGAGGAGAGGAGTGTTCATCTAACACTAGGTATTTACAATGATCATAGAATCGCTTTTGATAAAACGTTGGAGGATTCCCCTCCGCACCATCTACAACACCTTGCTGTAAAGCAGAATATAGCTCGCTAAATGCCAGAGGAGTAGCATTCCCACCAAGCATATTTATTGTACGGATTTGAAGATTACTTCTCATTACTCTTATTTTTAAACCCTTTAAATCTTCTGGTACTTCAACAGCTTTGTTTTTTAGGAAGAAACTTCGAAACCCTGCATCATAATAACATAAACCACGCAGCCAAAATTTCTCACCTTTTAATAATAAATCCTTACCTATTGGACCATTTAAACATTGCCACAAATGTTTAGAATCTTTAAAAAGATATGGCAGACTAAATACGCCCATTTCAGGAACAAAATTTTCTAAGACCGCTGAAGAAACTTTTGCTATATCTAAGGATCCTAACTGTAATAATTCAAGGTTTTCTCTTTCATTACCTAATTGCGAACTGGGATATACTTTAAGCTTGATTGACCCATTGGAATAGCTCTCCAATTTTTCTCCAAAAAATATCATTGCTTTATGCACTGGAGAATTTGTATCCAGCACATGACCTACTCTTAATAACCGTATAGCTTTTGAATTATCGCAATTTGTAAAAAATAACGGGAAGGCAAAACTTACCAAAAGAAAAAAATATCTTGAGAAATAATTCACTATTCTATTATACCTAATAAATTCAACAACATATTAACAAATTATTTAACGTTAGAGGACTGTATTTGACACATATCTGTATAGTCTAAATTTTCTCCACCCATTGTCCAAATGAAACTATAGTTTTTCGTTCCTGATCCCGCATGAATTGACCACCCTGGAGAAAAGATAGCTTGCTCATTTTTCATTACTAGATGTCTTGTCTCTTTTTCCTCTCCCATTAAATGAAAGATCACATCTTCTTTGTCCAAATTAAAATAAAAATACACTTCTGTTCTTCGCATGTGTTTATGTGGTGGCATTGTATTCCAAACGCAGCCAGAGTCTAACTCTGTAAATCCAAGTAAAAGTTGACAGCTTTCTATTCCACCTTTATAAATATATTTGTATATCGTTCGCTTGTTTGACTCTTCAACACTACCAAGATATAATGGCTCTGCATCTTCTATACGTGCATGTGTAGTTGGATACGTAGCATGAGCTGGATAGCTGGTAATGTAAAATTTTGCTGGATCATCTTTTTTTTCAGTATGAAAAATTATTTTTTTGCTTCCTTTACCAATATACAACGCATCACGATATTCCAATTGGTACGCTACGTTATCTACCTCTACTGTTCCTTTACCACCAACATTCATTATGCCAATCTCACGACGCTCTGTAAAATACTCTGATCGTAATATTTCTGGAGACTGAAGCTCTAGTGACTTTTTAAATGGAAAGGCTGCACCTATCATTGCACGTTCTAAATCAATATAATTAAAATTAATTTGGTCCTTTTTCACAAATTCAGATAATAAAAACCCATCTCTAAGTTCCTGCGTGTTCATCATTTTATAACGTACCCTATCTGGAATTTCTCTCATATTTGTATTCATGGTTTCTCCCTAATGTTTTTTATGAATAATGATATTTGAATCTACTTATTTTAAAAATGTTAATTTTTGAATTTTTGAAAATGATTTCGATCTTAGATAACAGAAATACAATCCTGATGAAAAAGGAAAATGGTCGATACGAAAATTATAATATCCTGGTCCCATATCAGAATCTATCAATTTTTTAACCATTCTTCCTGAAAGATCATATATTTCTAAAGTAACCTTCTCCGCATCTATTAAACCAAACTCAATCATCGTAGAATTATTGAAAGGATTTGGATAATTTTGTTTTAAATAATACTCGTCTGGAATTTTCGCTCCTTCTTCACTTACAAATAAAGGCGCGTTCACGGCCCATCGTAAATCTCCTAAAGCAAAACCATCATGTCCTAGACCATATAACAAAGATTCAGATAATAAATTGAAGTTGCCAACAGATACATCTTCAAATAGTGGATCAAAACCATAAACTGTTTCGTGATCAATGGTACCCTCCATTACGGAAAATGATAGAGAAGATACTTGAAACGTGTCAATGTGGCTTAAGCTAGAACCATCACCAATCATTTCAATCAAGTATTCATTATTTTCGGAAACTATGTCAGTTAGAATTAAATCCCTTACAATCGCTCCGTTTGAATTTTGTAATAGAATTGCCCTTGACCCAGAATTATAAATGGTTACATGCTCAATTAAAACTGGTGCATCAGAAGAAAATGGCAGATCATCTGACCAATAGTTGATACACTCAGAACCTATATTATAAAATGTTGAATTCAAAATAGTTAGGCTATCAATAGAAGTAAAAGTTTCCCAATTTTGGGTCTCTGAAATATCAATTGCAACATTTCCAATTTCTGAAAATGTAGAATTTTCTATGTGTATTGAACCGATCTTGACTTCTCTATCGATTAATATACCATAACCGTCTGAATCAGATCCAACAGTACGATTAAAATTATAGAATTCGCAGTTTGATATAATTAAATCAGTCTGTTCGGAAACATTTAAATCGTCAGTATTACTTAGGTGAATGCCTTTGAAAATACCTGGCCCAGTATTAGACCCCCCAACTAGTTTGATTCCTTCAATTGTCATACTATCAAATACTTGAAATAAAACACCTAATGTTGGATCAGATCCAGAATATCTGATCACGGGACGCTCAGAAAGATTTGGTGACGCCATAATTGTGATTGGAGATAAAATTTTCAAAGGCTCAATACCTGAAAAAACATATTCTCCTTCCATACTCAAAATAAGTGTATCAACCTGTTCATGAGAATTAATATAATTGAGTGTTTGAATAAAATTTGAGGTAGTGTCAATCATTATATGACCAATAGGCATGACTCTAAAACTGGCTTCTATATATTTATCACTATCCATAACGATTGAATCAATAATAGAATTCCCGGTAATATCTCCGCTCCATTCCAAAAACTCCCATCCTGAATCTGGAGAAACTGTCAATAAGACGGATTGTCCGATATCATAAGTACCTCCTATCGGTTCAGGATCAGTAAAAACCGTTCCATTACCTTCAATAAAAATATCAAGAGTAAATTGAGCATCAATACTGTCAAACAAAGCATTTACAACAAAGGATGAATCCATAATCAGATTTACAGGGTTCATTGTATCCATAATATCACCATGCCATTCAACAAATTCCCAATGAGGGTCGGGACTTGCTAGTAGTTCTACAACTGTACTGCTATCATAAACCCCTAATATAGGGTCTGGATTTTGCTGAATTGTACCACTTCCAGAAACTTCAACCTCCAATAAATATTGAGTAGTAATCGAATCAAAATCTGCAATAATATTAAGATCTGAATTAACCTCTATACTTAATGGATTTTCACTGCTGGAAATATCTCCCGTCCACCCTCTGAAATGCCAACGACTTCCAGCAGTTGCAGATAAGGTAATTACCGTACTGCTATCATACTGACCAGCGATAGGGTCCGGCGAAATACTTATTATTCCATTGCCATCAATAGCAGAGATAACAGAGAATGAGGGTACAGGATTGAAGCGCTGATCTAATTGTGCTAAAAATAAAGATCGAGGCTCAAGACCTGGAGTGTTACTATTTTCTATATATCCTTCAGGCTCATCAAATGAGGCAGGTGGCCTGATGCCTGTGACCCTTGCGCCACTGCAGCCAATAGCAAAATTCTGTCCAGAGGGCGGACGCTGGATAATAATATCGCCCTCTAAAACGTCGCAATTCCAGGCCACTGAATTCACAGATGCCCAACCATGACTGGTGCCATAGTATCCTCTATTATAAAGCCCTAATAATCGTGGATTATATCCAGGTCGAGGACCATCCAGTTCCTGGTGATTATCAAATAATAACCCCTGACTCCATCGCCGATGACCTTCACTACAAGAATACGCTCCGCTAGAGGTACAATCAAGAAACACACAGCCAGAGGTTGTTGAAGTTCCATTTGATATGTAATGGTGTCTTCCATTGCTTGCATGTGAATTTTTAATTAATACTAACTGAGAATAGTGATAGAGATTAAAATTATAACGTTTTCCACCTTCAATTATTGATATGGGATCTAATGCATTGCAACTATCTATAGTTACTCTCGTTGCCATACCTGTCATGAAACCAGACTTAATAAAATGTAATACCGTACTTTTTGTTACCCATGCATCTTCTACACCGAACAATACAATTCCACTCTCAGCATGGTCTTCATCAACACCACCTTCATTTTCTATGTCAACTCTGAGGTTTTCAACACCAACATTTTTTACGAGACCATCCTGATCCCAAACATATAAATATGATTGAGATAGCGAACGGACAAGCGTATTAAATACAGGAGCATCAACCGTAACCGTATTCCCGTCAACAGCTATAATATTACGATTGTAATATATTGGAGTGCTATTAACCTCCCATGGAATGTCCACTCCTGTAGCAGCGCCTTCTCCAGAATGGGTTCCACCATAATTTATTGATTGTAGCCATTCTTCAGTACAGGGGTGACCAATAATTACATTATCTCCTACATCAACTAAGGACGGATCTTCAATCTGGAACCTTCTTTGTCCGGCCTTCACAGTGTCTGATATAATGTTAATGTGAGGTTGCGGGAAATTATTCCCCCATAGATTCACATCCCCACTTCCCACAACGATAACGGACCTGTTTGGTGGAGAGTTACCGGTCGCATATATTATGGTGTTACTCGTAGCATCACTTCCATCTCCAACCCCTCTTAAAACAACACCACTTTTATCTATACGAAGAGTTCCACTGACTTCATAAATTCCGGCATTGAGTAATAAAGCACCACGATATCCCTCCAGATTAAGATCCATAGATTCAATTTCATTTATTGCATTTTGTATGTGTGCAGTATTATCACCCTCTACTGGATCAAGAACCATCACCGCTTCAATATTGGGTATTGGCTCCATACTATTATTAAATCCAGCATAACTAAAATCTGCAATTTGGTTTCCTAGGGAGTCTTGATAATACGTTAATCTCCCGTTTTGATTTATTTCGACCAAATCAGAGTTCCACGTATTTTGTGCCTTAGCAGTTGATATATAACAGATCACAATAATAATTGAATATATTTTTTTATTAACCAAGGAAAAGTAATTTTTGAGTGGCAGTATTTTTTGTTGTACTTATTTTCACAATATAGATACCGGATGCTATACCTACAGCCTTCCAATTAATGGAGTGGACTCCAGACTGATGTGATTTTTTCAAGCTGAACACCTCCCGCCCATCAATTGAATAAATGTCGATTGATATATTATCTGCCTCGGGCAACTCGTAGACTATTCGTGTTGAATTATTAAACGGATTAGGGAAACTGGGAAAAAGGTTAAACTTATAGGGAATAGAATTATTATCCTCTGTATTACTAAGAACAGAAAAATTAGCTGTTATAGCAATACTACTGTCCATGACCACTGTATGTGGATTATTTGAGCCGGCCCAGTGACCACTCCAATGTGAGAACGTCCATCCATCAGCAGGAATTGCAGTAATCTCTACAGATGTTCCAGGTTCATACATAGGTCCTAGCGGTTCATACTCAATACTACCCGTTCCAACTATCCATTGGTAAATCTGATATTGTAGTGGTGGGGTGAATACCGCAGATATATACATATCGCCATTAACAACCACCGTTTGTGGATTATCAGTTCCACTAATATCACCATTCCATTCTGAAAAAGTCCAGCCATGATCAGGTATCGCTGAAATGATTACGGTATCACCATTCATAAAGATATTAGTATCTGGATCAAGGGTTACTGTTCCCATCCCATTGCTACTCGTAACTATAAAAGCTGGTAAATCAACTAAGTTTAACCAATCAGGACCTACATCTGATCCAGTGAGTGGGCGAACCTCTATTGAGTCAGAAGACATTTGATCGGCTCCAATGTCAAATGATCCAACTCTCGTTTGACCATCCATATCATTAATTATATAATCATATAATCCTGTGGCACTATCTATCAGGGGACTTCCAGTTTCTGGTCTCCATAAACTATCTTCAGCAATATCTAATTGAGGGTTAATGACAGTGACTCCCTCGGTATTCTCAGGTATTCCCAAAGATGAGCCCCAAACAATATTTGAATTATAGCTTAGATTAATCGGATCATCATCTAAATTAAAAATTACATAACCATTATCAGTTGATACCACATTGTTAGCTATAACACAATCTAATGGTGGGAGTGATAGCTCTTCATTCGAACCTCCGCCGATTAAGAAAGGTTGATAACAATTAACAATCGTATTATGTGAAACCTCGGCTCTTTTTACTTGAAAATAACGGTTAAGTGGAGAGTCAGAAACTCCATTCATTAGGGTGATAGTGGATCTATTCCCAGTCCCTCTTAGACCATCAAAGTAGTTATTATATACTTTATGATCCTCGCCTATAATACGTACACCTCCCGTATTGGGTTTATCATTACCAAAGAAAAAATTACCTCGTACGGTGGCACGATTACCATGTCGTAACGTTAATGCACCCTCAGACTCAAAAAAGGTATTGTACTGAAATATATTTTCACCCGACTTATTTGAAATAATTTCAATCTCACCATTACATTGTTCAAAATAATTCCATTCAACTGTAGTGTAAGAATCATTCATGGAATAAGTGCTTGTACCGATGCGAATGGTTTCACCACCGTTAAAACCTAGCTCAGGACGAAATGCAAAATAATTATGATCGATTAAATGATGATGTGGTGGTGGATTTTGCATCGATTGGAACCAAACTACGAGGGTTGTACCAAGATGATTTTTTCCACGAAAATAACACCTGTCAACTCTATTATGACTTCCATAAACTGATACCCACTTATAGTTCGTATTTATATTTTGAGGGTTGTAGTCTACGATAGCAGTATTGGTCAGTCTGCAGTGTTCTGCAAGATTCGATGAATTATTACGAAATTCGATTACCCCTCCAGAGGCACTATACCCATTTCTAAAATATAATCCATCGACAACGAGATGAGATCCACCAATCCTCAGAGTAGATGTACCCGTTAAAATGACATGACCAGGATCTTCTGCTTTTAGCAATATCGGAAAGTCATTGGTTCCATTTCCTGAAAAAATAATATGCTGATCTATCCATACACCATTGGTCATAGTCAGGGTATCTCCAGGAGAAAGAGTATTCATCACACCACTGATCTCAGACGCACTTGAAACATAGGTATTTGACCCTAACAATAGATTGATTGTCTTTATTAAAAAAATAAAACAGACTTTAAAATATAGATGACCAATCTTCATGATATTATTATAAAAATTGCAATAGATATTATTGTCCTTATCGGAGCAAATAAAATTAAATATCTGCCGGTAATATTTTATCGGCAGATATTTAATTTCTACACTATTTCATCAAAAGCATCTTCCTTGTAGCAACAAATTCTCCAGATACGATTCGATAAAAATACATTCCCGAAGGAAGCATAGGATCGTAAAATGTTATTTCATGAAAACCAGGCTTCATTTCTTGGTCAAATAATGTAACAATCTCTCTTCCCGTAATGTCGTATAGTTTGAGTATTACATTACCAGCTTTTTGTATAGCAAAATCTATCGTAGTGCTTGGATTAAATGGGTTAGGATAATTCTGCCCTAACGCATATTCCAAAGGAAGGAGCCCGTCGCCCAATGAAAGCTCTGAGTTTTCATCATTGTACCAATATATTACCACGGAATCCTGAGTTACTGTTAGAGTACGATTTGTACCTCCAGGAAACTCACTAGTAGCATCATCACCATTGATCCGAAATTTCCACTCTAAATTTGGAAAGTTTTCGTCTATCTTGATTTGAGCTGTATAAATCGTGTCTCCGTCTGAGTCGTCCATCCAGATACTATCGGAACCCCAGCTGCTGAAATTACCAGCTATGTCAACCGAATCATTCACAATTGAAAATTGTTCTAGATCAGCCCAGTAACTCATATTAACGTTGAATTCAACGTTAAAAAATGCCTCTGCAAAGTTAGCAACAATATTTTTATCATCATCCATTGTCAAATTTACTGGATTATCTGAACCTGTAAGGTCACCAGTCCATTCACCAAATTTGAATAATGTATCTGCCGATGCTGTGAGAGTCACAGATGTATTGGGGATGTAAAACTTTGCCATTGGTAAAGGATCTGCTTCAACTTTACCATGCTCACTAACTTCTAAATCCATTTCATAATAAGTTGCAACATTGGTACTAGTTGCCCATCTGAGATCGCCAATTGCTGAAGTTCCATCGCCTGCCATATGATATGCTAATGATGAGTCAGATAATGTATAGTCACCACTATCTGGTTCTACAAAGTCCGGATCATACCAGTAAACATCTTCACCAATAGTTGCATCGTCACGATTATGAATTTTCATTGAAGTATTGTTTAACAACACATTATCTAAAACTGATTCTGATCCTGCAAAACGTAGTGCATAGTCATAAATTGTATTAGTGACATTATTAATGATCATATTATGAAGCTGAACGTCTGTAGTTTGTTCGATCCTCACCGCACCAAACTTATCACCCTCGGTTCCATAACCAAATCCACAGTCCGATACTGTAACATGATCAATATTAACTTTTGTTTCCGGGAGGTTTTTAAGATATAAAATTTCTCGTCCTACATCACTGAAGGTACTGTTCGTTATATCAATAAAATTCGCAGACCCAACTGAATTAAGAAATATTCCTTCTTTACCGATTCCACTTACTTCACAATCTTCAAATCTCATCGTATCAATGAATGCTAATGCATAGTTTTTCCAGAATGCTTCAACCGTGCTTTTGAAGTCTACATTATCAGCATGTATTGAACAAAAAACTGTATCGGCACCATCATCAGCTCGAAATAAATACTTAGCAGGTTTAGCATCAGAATCAGGATCTAAGTATCCGTCAATGCTGAGGTGCTTAAGAGTTAGCTTTCCACTCCCTGCTCTTAGTCTAAAGAAACCCTCAGAGCTGGTACTATTTGAAGTAGATGTATATCCACGTACTACAGGTTTGGATTCAAGAGCTGGGTCTCCGACAATTGAGACAGGGCTATGAATATTAATCATCGGCATTCTACCATTGGACGGATCTCTTAGACTTTCACTTGGCTCGTATGGTCCAACGGTTGTCAGTTTTATCGTATTCACCTGTGAATTATTATGAGCATATTCAACTGCATCCAAAAGCTCCCATGCATCATCTATTGAAAGTATTCCATCAGGGTGACTAATCTCGTTAAAGGTTACGGTAATTGAGACATCCGAATTCATGGTAACAGAGATCGTATCATTATCATCAACCACATCGCCAGAGAAGCCACCAAACTCCCAACCTAATTCCGTATCAGCAACTATAGTAATCACTGTACCAGCATCATAGGTTTCAAACCCTGGTACTGGTAGCGGATCTACGAATAAATTGCCACCATCATCGCCTACAAAAACCAGACTAAGAGAGTGCTGTTGTAGCGTTGACCGAAATTTAGCAGTGAAAGCTGTGTCATTATCCACTATATAGGAAAGTGGCGATGCATTGTCTATGCTATCTCCATCATGATTAACCCAATAAGCAAATTCCCAATTTGTAGAATCAACCACAGGTGTTAATACCAATGAGTCTCCATGGAAATAACCGTCCAAACTTCCAAAGTCAGAATATAGTGTATCTTCAATGTGACCATAGCCAATGGAATTCAGAGTAATTTCATATTCATCGATTGATGGAAGGAAATAAGCGGTGACAGCCATACTTTGATCTACCGTTACTGTTGCCACAGGATTATCAGGTGGAAAAACAACCACATTATCAGACCAATGATCAAATAACCATAGATCTGCAGGAGTGGCGGTCATGGTTACAACTGTTCCTTCCTCATATTCTCCACCAGGAGGATCTAAAGCTACAGAGCCATCGCCAACAGAGAAAACGGCTAGAGCAAAAGGACCGTCAGATGGTCCCCAACGAAGGTCACCAATCGCTCCACCATTATCTGCAAAAGTTAGCAACTGAGAATTATCTGGTAGACTAAAGTCCCCATTCGCAGCATCTGCAAACTGAGGATTTACATTTACTGTATCACTCACTGTACCATTACCTACCTCAAAGTTGACAATATCCCACCAAGCATTATTTTTGAACAGACTCGCATCTGATGCCATGTCCACAAACTCTTCACCAGCATCAGCATTCGTGCTGTGAGCAAAAATACTGTTCTTCACAACAACATCTGTCATATCACGAAAATACATCATGGCCTTATTCTCAACATTTCCACAACGTACCACAGTCACATTTGATATCCGAACAACGTTGTCTGGATAGGTCTGACCCTTGATCGCCTCACGCTCAATATCATAAAAAGTACAATTTTCAATAATACTATGGTTTATGACCGCTGCAGGATCACCCGAACTTCCGCTGAATAAAACAATCCCCTCAGAGGCTCCATTGTAAAATACACTATTGGTCACAACCAATGAGTCCATTCCGTTATTACCATATGGCTTAATAAACTTGTCATTAAAATCATGTGCAACACAATTATCTATAAATAAATTGGAAGTACCTGTTGGATCCCCATTATCCATCCGAGCAACGTATTTTGCCTTCGCAGATGCTCCATCAGCAGTACCATCTCCATCAAACTCAAGATTCTCTAGTACAAGAGAGTTCGTTATACCGGTATTCTTGAAAAAATATGCACTGCCCGCTGTACCAACGTATTTTAGAATCGGCTTGTCCACTAGACCCTCTGCACCACGAATAGTGATATCTTGATCAATCGTGAACTGACTGGAATTAAGGTATACACCACCATCGGTGACCAACTCAATAATATCGCCAGAGGCTGCTGCCGAAATCGCAGGCCCAAGAACATCGGTACCAGCAGCTATTTGGTGGATTGTTTGACTAGATGACATTGATAACATTAATGCACTTATTAATGAAAACGATTTTATCTTATTGATTATCATTTTTTACCTCACTTGTGTTCTTTGTGTATTTTTACTTTACTAGTAACATTTTTCTCAAACTAACTTCATCTCCTGATTGGAGCTGATAAAAATAAATTCCGTTCGGAAGGTGCCTTCCATCAAACCGTGTAGAATGATAACCGGACCTTGTAAACCCATTAATTGGACTAGAAATAAAACGACCCTCTAAGTCATAAATTTTCAGACTAGCTTCACCACTTTTGCTTAAATAGAAATCTATAGTTGTTTGAGGGTTAAAAGGATTTGGATAATTTTGTGACAACCGAAATCGCTTAGGTAAATTATCTTCTTCTAAAGCCATTGATGGATTTGTTGCCCACCTTAGGTCTCCAATGGCCTCACCATCTGAGCCAATACCATAAAGAGGTGACCCCTCAGCTAATGTGTAGTCTCCATTTGCATAATCAACAAACATAGGATCATAATTATAAACGGTAGCTGTATCAACGTAGGCCCCTTTGACACCTCCAATTCGGCCACTGGACTGAATTGGCTCTGTGAACACCAGATTAAAAGTGTCTACATGGGAGATTGTTGATCCACTAAGCTGGACTTGTAATGAGAAAGCACCCCGATCAGGTCTATATATTCCCGGTTCACGACCATAGGCTATCAAAACATTAGTAACGGTTGCTGTTCGAAAGTTTTTCGCAAAGATCACCTCAGGCGCGCTGTTGACTATTGTTACATGATCAAAAATAAGGTTGCCATCTATGTTTGATGGACCAACCGAACTGGTATCTTTGTCAGCATAGACACGAATACATTCTGAATCAATATCATCAAAAGTACAATTCCTTACCACCAATAACGAGCAGGCAACTACTCCATCATCTCCACCATATTTTTCTCCTTCAGAGATTCGAATTGCCTCATCACCTATGTCTCTGAAGGTACAATTCTCAAAAATTACCGTAGTATTTCTGAGATTATTCTGAGTAAGATCTTCATCTTCAGGTCGCTTAAAATATAAAACGTTACCCTGCTCATTCTGATCCTTTAGACTATGAAAACCCTCAAAATGGCAGTCGTAAAATTTCATTACCGCACCCTCACTGCCTCTGGTTAATTCGTCTGTAACAGGGTTTAGATAGTCTCCATACCTTAATCCATATTTACATCCGTTTGTTTCTTCAATTCCACCCATAAAACTGACTCCTTTGAATTCTACATCATCAAGAATACGAAAGATTTCTTTAGAGGTAGATTCACCTCCGTTTGGATGTGTAAAAATCGGTCGCTCAGCTAGGCCTGGTGCAGCCATAATTACGATAGGTTCATAGATCACAAATTGTTGTGAATCCATAGCGGTAATTTCAGGAGTCGTATAGATCCCACCACTTGTCGTAAGAATCAGCGTGTCAATATCAGAATAAAAAGCATAGTTCAAAGCATCATGAAAATTATACTCAGCACCTACTTCCAGGCTTGAAGCGTCAACTTTATAGAATGAAAGAAAAATAAAAAATAAATTGATTTTCAAAATATAATGTTTCACGTAAACCTCCATATATTTATTTCTGGACTAATACGAAAATAATTCGTTGTATGATATGTTATATTATATAAATAGACTCTATACAAAGCAAGAAAGTTTTGTTCAATTACAATTCTAATTTATAACTAATAAAATAATTTTGAGCACTTTCATAAGCATAATTTGTATTTGAAAAATAAGAATCATAATACTTTAGACTACTATTATTGGTCATTACTGAAATACTTCCATAATTATTTAGATTAATCTGAAAACCCAATGTATAAATTTGTAGCACTGGACCCTGATCAGAAAATGCCTGCCCATCAGGAACAAAAAGTTCTGGTTGATATTTATATCCAACCATAAAAGACAACAGTTTAAATGGTTTATATTCAATACCAATACTGAAGATAGTTCTATCCACCCATTTTTGGTGAGAATAGCCCGACCATGGCACATAATAACTACTGTCAGCCTGTTGAATGTTCAAGGTATCATAGCCCGTGGAATATAGATCAAAATCAGATTTACTAAACGGACCATAATCAATATCACAGAAAAAACTCAGACTACTTCGAGGCTTAAATCCAAGAGAAAAAGTTAATTGACCAGGTAAGTTAAGGTTATCCGTTTTTTCACCAAGGTCAGGTTTATAATTACTACTGGTATCCTGGGTTGATATAAAATAATCATAATCCCAAGTCCTCGAAATTGTTGATGGCGCGGTTAAAGACAAGCCCATGGAAATAATTTCTCGTTGAATTATTAAACCCATGGTAAACCTAGTAGCCTTAAATACAGATTTTCCCCTTATTGTGCTCAATAGAGTATCATATGAAAAACTAAACTCATTTTGATCTGCAAGTTGAAAGTAGCCTATCCGGTCAAGAAATTGAGAATCTTCTGAACTAGCTTTAAGTGATTCAAATCCGAATCCAACAGATATATTATCACTATAATCATAGCCAATACCCATGGTCAAAATATCTGCCATGCCATTTCTTTCTCTCTCAAAATTATACCATTTAATATTTGTTGTATCATTTTTTTCCAGTCTTGTAAGGTCATTATACTGACTGTACCCCATATGCGGATCCAAGTATGTAGTATTACGGTCAAAATCTTTAAATGGTTTTTTAGATAAGGCAGCAGCAACAGTAATATTTTTTGACCAAATTACCAGAGGAATTGCAAGCGTGAAATCATAAGAGCCATTATTTCTAACAGATCTCTGCCAGTCAGCTGATTCCTTGCCATACTTATTCTCACCAAGGACAGGAGGGTTGACCACATAATTTGAATCTAATGCTAGATCATAATCCATTATCCCATTATTTGATGGATCAGGTATATACAAACCCTCCAAATAAAATGGTAATGTAAGAAAAAGTCTATTCGGGCGATATTCCTGATTTTCACGCCATAATTGCGTACCTGTTTTATACATGATATTGACTTGGAAACTTTTGACAGATCCAACGCCGGCTGGGTTTATAAACATAGTATTTACATCATTATTTACCGTGCCATAGACACCATCACCAAAACCAGATCTATAAGAAAGAAATTGACCTATGCCTTGAAACCCAAGATTATCACCCCGATGCTGAGCATGTCCAAGAGACCAAAATAAGGTAAAATAAATAACGATATGTATTCTGAGAAAAGACATATTAGTTTATTATTTTATTGAGCAATGAACAGAATTTATTCATGGAAGCGATCTCCCAATACTGAATCGGTTAATAGGTCCTAAATATTTTCCATAATCATTATAGGAATAGTCGAATCTATATTTATTTGATCTAATTCCAAGACCTAAACATAGTCCTTCTTCATCATAGTTAATTTTATAGCCACTTCTTAAAAACAGTACATCCATGAATCCATACTCAAAACCAATCCCGTATTGCTGGTCATAGTCACGAGGATGGATCAAATCAAAGCTAGCCAAGAGACTGTGTTTTGAATCAGAAAACAGAAAACTATTTTCTGGTGAAATCAAATTGGCTGAGATTCCAATATTAAAAGTTTGAGGAAGAGGATATCCTTCTCCTGTAATTGTTTCAGAACTATCACTCGATGTATGAGGAACGAGCTCAGGATCACGCTGTTGTGTAAAAGCAACCTCAGGACCAAAATGTCTCAATGTAGCTGCTATCTTAATTGAACGATACCCAGTGCGATAAAGCATCCCAATATCAACGATTGGACTTGAGGCATCACCATAGTGTAAATCCTCTTTCACATATTTCAATAACCCACCAAAGGAAAATTTATCGGTAAGGTTTTTTGCATATGCAACACCAAAACCGAATGCACCAATGTATAGTTTCTCTCCAGTCAATCCTGGATTGTATACACCATTCTCATCAAACCCAAGATTTCTAACTGTAGTCTCTTCAATATAGCCCATATCTACCGCTAGCCCCATCAAACCCAAGACGCTACCATCGTCTGTTTTATATGCTAGAGAAAAGCTTGAATGACGAGAGTCTAAAAACCAATTTGTATATGAGATTGAAATATCATAATTCCCAGATATCATTGTAAGAGCTGCTGGGTTCCAGAAAATGGCATCTGAATTCTGAGCAACAGAGGTATAGGCCTCACCCATACTAGTTGCCCTTGCTTCATTCATTACTTTTAAAAACTGAAAACTAGTTGTCCCTACTTTTTCAAAAGCTACAAGAACATTTTGTAATGTTAGGAAAATAACCATTGAGAATATCAGATTGTGGTAACTATTTATATGTATATCTTTTCTCATATTTTATTTGAGTACCACAAATTTCCCTTTGCTAGTTTTATTATCAGAAGAAGTAACAACGAAAAAATAAACACCAGAGGCAATATCTTGACCATTTCTGGTAATCTGTAACCATTCTCCTTCAGTTGAATAAACTGGTTTATTATGTTTGATCGTATTCACCAACTGCCCAGCATATGAAAAAATACGTATAGTACACTCAGCCGGCAGACCATAGAATCCTATTTTACCAGCATATAGAGGCCTGTCGAAACCAGATGATAATCGATAAGGATTAGGAACAACATGTACCTTTCCCATAGTCTCTACTGCCCCAATATTCTTCTGAAATTTAATAATATTTGTCTTCCCGCTTTGATTTCCATGAATATCTTGAGACGTAACGGAATAATATCGAGAATCACCTACTGCAAAAGTTTCATCACTATCAATGATCTCGTAGAATTCATCAACAACATTTTCGCCTACCAGAACCGTATCAATTGGTTCCCACGGCCCCATTCCAGCTTTACTCCTGAAAACTATAAAGTTTCTTAATTCACCCATTAAACGGGGATGCTGAAAACTTTCAACATCTCGAGACCATTTTATTTTGGTCATTCCATCATCTGTATTTTCTATGACTATAGCAGGTGCTGGAACAGGTGCCGGAATCTGATAACTACCATCTTTTGGATGATTCTCTGGCCACACCGGGACAATTGGCTCATTACCTAGATAGGCTCGGAATGCTTTATGCGCTACCTGATTAACATTAATCACTGACTCAGAATTGATATAGTCAGGGTATCCATAGTCAGTCAGGTAATGATGAGTAATAGTATCTCCATCAAAAATAACTGGCCTATCCCAGCTGGGTATTGCCGACCATTGCTCAGAAACTTGTCCTCCCTCGACAAGTTTTCCTTCCTCAGCGCCATAGCCAACTACCTCTGCAATAGCGAATTCAAGTTTATCACCGGGCTCTAGTGTATATGGTCCGAAAACGTGGTGTTTCATTCCAGCATCTGCGCTTTGGCGATAAGGATAGGCAGCTCTTCCATACCACTCTGGACTTGTATTTGCCCATGCCGTACTACCAGGTTTATACACACCGCTCCAGCGAGCATTAGGATTAAATGAATCCTTTTCATACATCATTTTCAAACTATTTGTGTTCCCAGTGCTGACCTTATTTGACCAAGGCTGTTTGATATGACCATCTGAATCTATCTCATACCACCATGTGAAAGTTCCATCCACATTTTCACGGAAGAAACTCATATCTTCTATTAGCGGATTACCCGGCAAAACGGTTGATGTACCCAAAATATTCTGAGCCTCGGACTCATTTAAACCAAGACTATCGAGCTCTTCGGGAATGACAATAGCTAGATGGGTGGTATCATAATGTAATATACAATATCCGGGAGCCTGAGGACTTGCTAGCCCTCCACCATTCTCGCCACTTTGAGCGTATTGTTCAAACAAATATCTGTCCGGCTCTGGTTTAGCAAATATTTTATTATTAGTAATATTAGTCCGAAGGTTCATATTAAAGGATAACCAATAATCTAAATCCCAAAAATTATTCTGGTCTCCACGGTAAATCCCGCCAGTATATTTCCACTCTTGGTAGTGGCGCTGGTACCCGTACATTGACGGAGCAAAACCATATTGGAATAGAAACATAACATCGTTTAGGGTTGCATCCATCTCAATAGTGGAAAGGTCACCATCCGTATCACCTGTATACTCGCATGTATATTCATAAATGATAAGATCATCATAGTCTGGATAGCTCCATGCCCTTGATGTTCTGGTGATTGTGATTCCAGTTGGTGTTGACCATGAGGTACTAATAATCTCTTCTGCCTCATCAGGATCATAGTTTGGATTTAGACTACCATCATCTAAAACAGGAAAGTTTTCAATCTCTTCCATAAATAAAGGGAAAGACCAGACACCATATACTTGCTCTGGAGTACTTGCCCCTACCCCTCCACACAAAGCAAATAAACGATTTTGCTCACCAGGCAGTGAGTCAATATTGGCACCTACATACACACCACCACCAATAAGATTATGTTGACCGCTATATTTAATGTTATTTATTGTAGTGGCTGAACGAGATGGCCACTCCATCAATGGCGTTGTTGTTACATTGCCCGCATTCCCTGTCTGCCATGGCCTTCCGATGTCACCAGTGTTATAGACGGTTTCATGAAGCATACCTCTATCATGCAACCTATATTCCCGTATTTGCCCTTGGAGAATTAATGGTAATAACAATAATATTGCTAATAGAGTGTAACGCTGAAGTGTAATTGAATGCTTACAGATCATTTTTTATCATTTCCATAAATACTTTCTACAGATTGAACTTTAAACCAATACGAAAGTGGCGGGGTTGATTTCTATACAGATAAACACTCTGTTCACTCACATATGGTGCATATTCATCGTAGGTTTCATATTCATAAGGTGTATAGGGCCAGGGTATTTGATCTTGATCGATTCCGCTTTCCAACCAAGTTTGTAAGTCGTTTTCATATTGCTCTTTGAAATATTCGTATCGCTGGGTATTACGATCGTGATTAAAATTTCGATAATAGTCATAAATAGCCTCATTAAAGAGGTTAAATCCTTCAACATAAATAGTAACTGCAGAATTATTTAACTGAATGATTTTTTCAATTCGTAATCTAAGTTCTCGCTCTCTTGGTGAACGTTGATTGTATTTTAACCCTCTACCTGTTGAGTCCCAGGTGTATGGACGGCCGGAACTGTATCGTAGAGTTGCGCTAAGACTTAGGCTACCAAAGGGATAGAACCCGCTGAATGAAAATCCTGAATTAGCATTAGTTTTATATCGGAGGTTTAATACAAGTTTATGAGTTCGATCGTAATCAAGATATACATCCTCTGCATCAGGTAAATCAACAAAACCAAATTCTGGATCAGGTACCTCAAAAAAAGAAATTGGCACATCTAAATCATTACTGCTTTTTCCTGTAGCAGCTTCATAATTATAACGAATATACCCTAATAAATTACCACTATAACGCTCTAAACTCAGGTGAAAGCCTTTGATATCTGCGTAGTCCCGATTTATGTACGTGACATAGACTGACTGTTGTTCATCCCAGTAAAATGCTCGATCCACGAGATTTTTTACATCCTTATAGTAAGCACTTACATCTAATCTCAAATTACCAGGAAGACCTTGGACCAGCCCCACATCATATGAACTCGTATTTTCAGGTTCAAGGCGGGGGTTTCCATACAGGATGAAATTATCATAATATCTTAGACCAACAAGCTGGGTAAAATTTGGTCGCTGAGTAAATGTTCCGTAGTTCAAATGAAATACAGAATTTTCTGTTATGGGAAAGGAAATACCGATTCTAGGTTGCAACCGAAAATAAGGTTTTGAGTCTTCTTTTAAAGCTAGATCTTCATCATAATACTGCCCACGCTCTGAATAGGGTAATGATGGATCATAATTAGGATTTCGCGTTGGTGCATAAAGATCACTGAAAAAATTAGTATTCAGATTATAAAAATCAAGACGTAGACCCAAGTTCGCAATCATACCCTCGAACTCCATTTTATCTTCAATAAAAAAAGCGCCCTCATAGGGAAATTTTCTATAATTAAGGTGACGAATATTACCTAAGTTGTATGCGTTTTCATCTTTATCCACCTTAAGATCATAATAATAAAACTGGAATCCAGCTTTTAAAAAATTATACTTATCAAGTTGACTTATTAAGTTACCTGAGATATTTACCGTTTTTGAAAACTCATTCCCACGGTCATCTTCAGGTCGACCAGCTCTATGATAGGATGGGCCCGTATAGTCTACCCAATTACTGTTTGAAGAATAATCCACTATATATTCGTCATCCTGAATCAGTTCAATCCTTTCTTGCGATTTTAGATCAAGGATTTTCAGCTGTGTTTCAAAAACAGTTGAAGCACTAATGACTTTAGCCCATTCTAAACCAATCTGTTGAGTACGGTGCCTCATCTGAGAAATACTCAAGGTGCGGTCAAACATCCAACGCACCCAACTGCTTCCAATTTCGTTTTCCCTATTAATATCGTATATATAGTTCAACTTGAACTTATCATTGGAGTTTGGCCTGTAAACCAGATTGGATGTGATTTGAAGAGCTCTGTCTGGATTAGTAGTAGGAATGAATGGTTGAACTACCGAGTTCCGAGCTGCGATAAAAATTGTTGATTTTGGACTTAAAGGTCCTCCCACAGTAAAATCAAATCGATAGTCATTGGTATTATCGTAATCTAGTCCCACATCACGAACCGATTGGAGCCATTGAATCTGCCCAAGTCTTGCAATTAGCAGAGAGTCCCCTCTCGTCAAAGGATTTGGTGGCCAAGTAATTTCCTCAGTCAAATATTGAGGTCCGAATCCATATCCTGGATCAAATAATGCTCGCCCTGGTTGAGTAGGGTTCTCCTTGAGCCATTCTTCGGTATTAATAAGCGTGTTATAGAAATAAAGTTTCTCTTCATCATAAATACTACCGCCCCATGTTTTATAATATGGAGGAGTTACAGCTACTTCAAATCGAGTTTCCCATATATTTTGTCCCTCTTTAGTAACCATGTTAACTACTCCTGACTGGGCATTACCATACTCTGCAGAAAATCCACTTGTGTAAACTTCGACTTGCTCGATTCCTGTAACAATCGGATTGAAAGCCCGCTGGTTACTAATAGGATTAACAATAGCACTTCCACCTAAAATATATGAGGTTTCTCCAAGACGACCTCCCCGAAAATGACCATCAACAACATCGGCCTGAAGCTCTAAAATGTCAGAAATATCTTCAACACCAGCAATGTTTTCCATATCTGATACAGTATAGGTTGTTTTGGTAGCAGTTAAATCACGTTCAACTTTTGAAGGAGAGTACGCATTAACAATGATTTCATCTGCCACCAAACTTTTTGGGGATAATAAAAAATTTAATTCTGTGGTTTTATCAATATTTATTTCTACCTTAGAATAGACAACTTCTTGATAGCCAATATAATCGGCTTTGACAGTATATTTCCCAGGTCGAATATTTATGATAAAATATTCTCCATTGCTATCACTAACTCCACCTTGAATAATTTGTAGAGGAATCTCCTTATTGTTTTGCCATTCGGATGTTATCAAAATATTTGTACCAATCAACACCTCCCCGCTTTGTTCATCCTTTATCATTCCTCTCAATTTTCCTGCTTGAGATGCATAGGTTTTTGAAATTGTAAAGGCTATAAAAAGAAACACAATAAGTAAAATATCACAAATTGTTTTATTGCAATAATTATTGGGCTTTATAGCATTCATAATGCTGAAGTTATAGATTTATTTTTAGCAAAAGATATAATTACTTAGACTCTAGAAAATCTTCTCTATGCGGAGAAAAAGTATCAATTAATACTCCATCTTCTAAGCATACCGCGCCATGTTCTATCCCTGAGTTAACAATAAATGAATCGCCACTACCTAGGATTTGTTTACTACCGTCAATCTCAACCTCAAACTTTCCCGATTCGACAAAAGCAATTTGATCGTGAACATGCGAATGAGTATATCCAATTGCACCCTTTTTAAAATAAACACGTACCAACATCAGATTATCCGTATGTCCCATTATTTGTCTGCTAATTCCTTTTTCCAGTTTTTCTATTTTTACTTCATCCCCTTTTTTGAAATGATTCATTTTTTTTCTCCAGTTTTCTTATTTTTTTTATATTACTTTTAGATTAGCTCAACGCTATAATCTCCAACCCAAAAATAAAGCTTATCATTAATTCTAGTTTTATTCTTTTTCGATTTATTTGAATCATTATTGGAAATTATAATCTGCCAGTTTAGGTCATTCTTGCCTTCGACTTTAATTAGTGTTGCATCTTTGTTATGTCCAACAACAATTACTTTTTCAATATAGCCAACCGTATTTCTGGATGACTCAGAGGCTTCGTTAAAATAACCATGGGGTTCTATAGCAGAAGCAAAAACATAATCCTTAGCAACTTTTCGAAAAATGAACATTGGTTCAGACCTAAGATTATACTTGGGGTCATTCGCACCAATTCTGCCAAAAATTATTTCACTTTTTTTATCCACTGATGCTATAATTGAATAATACTTTTGACCATCAAGCCAAGTAATTTTTAATGGCTCATCTACCTTGCCATTCGCCTCTTCCCAAATGTGCTCATAACCATTATCGCTTCCCAAAGCTTTCATAGATGAAATATGTTTTTTATATTTAAAATTTGTGTTGATAATCTGTCCAGAATAGTGAATAGGATAATCATATGTATTTGATTTATTACTTTCTAATCTGAATACGTCTATAACAACAGGAAATTCTAATTTATCATCATTAATGAATAACATTGTTCTTTGCATTGTAACATTAGGGTAATGTTCATAGGATTTTGCACTCATAATTTTTACCTTTCCGTCTTCCCCATAAAAATAGTGACGTACTCCATGTACAGTATCTGCTTTTTTCCTATTGCCTTGATTTTGATTTATCATATTTACGACAACAGTATTGTGAGCTACTGTACTTTTTGCATAGCTATCATTCTCAGGTAAATATCTACCACCAAATTTTGGTTCAACATTAACCCACCTAGAAAATCCATAATCATTTATTATCTCCTTATTCTGGTCAAAATAAATAAAATGTAATTTGTCAAAATGACCATGTCCCATACCATGAACACCATACTTCATTATTAATACAGATTGCTCATCACCCTGACCCATTCTTAAGATTCCAAGACCTCCCTGATTCCCATCTTTACCATCAGAATATTCTATACTTTTTAAGGACAGCTTATAATTAGAATCTAATTTAGAATATGCTTTAGAAGTGATATACCCAGATTCATTGAGCAATACATTTCCCTGAATTTCACATAATTTTAAAAGATTTTGATCATTTTCATATCTATGGTTTATTATGCTGTTTCCAAAAACCATACCTGGAGCTCTAATATCCATGGTTTTTGAAGCATCGTTAATTGGAAAAAAAATTCCATTGGGGAATGTTGTATTTACGGCAGAATAATAAGCCTTTTTAACTATCTTGTCTCTGTATTCATAGATTTTTAGTTTAGGTATGTTTCTTTCTAATGCTTCAGCAAATTTCAAGAGAGGACGTATAGTATATCTTACATAATATGGACCTTCCATATAATACCCATCTGGAGAAAATAATTCGTCAAGCTGTTTTAAAAATCCACTCGATCCATCTTTTTTCGTTCCATAAAGAGCCATTTTAACCAGCTCCATATCTCTTATTACAATACCATACAGTCCGACTGCAGCACATGCCCACATGCCATGATTATGAATTTTATCAAACTCTTGTTTATTTCTTCCAGTAAACCAACTAACCATGGGGGAAAAAATATTCTTTTCAAATTTTATTCGTGAATCATTATCAAGCCAATTATAAATACAATCATATGCAATACTAACATTTGTAAGCCACACAGCTTCATTTAACATCTGATGGAATAATTTTCCTGGCTTCTGATGTTTAGCCATTGGATGAGGACCAAGCTTGGGATAAAAATCTGAATACCCTAAGAGCATTGTTTTAACAAAATTAGCATACTTAACTTCGCCGGTAATTACAAATAGCTCACCTGCATTTCGCATATCCCTGTAATTTTGTTTGTGCTTTTCATGGGCATATCCGCCAGCTTCACCAGGCATTGGGATTTCTATTGGAGATTTTATCGCATTATTTACCTCACGTGATAAATTATCAAAAGTATGTTTGAGTAATGGATAGGAATCAATCGATTTATTTATCATTCCTCCTTCTTTTTCAGAGGTAATTAAAGAAGGATGTGAATTGTTATCCAGGCTAAAATCCATTCCAGCGTACAATAAAGAAAAGAAATAGAATAACAATAATTTATATTTATGCTTACTAGTCATTTGCTAATTCTATCAAACCAATAATAGACCTCCATTAATATGTATGGAAGCACCATTGATATAAGACGATCTCTTAGAACATAAAAATAAAACTAAATCAGCAACATCTGACGCATTTCCCAAGCGTTTTAAAGGTACAACATCTTTTACTTTACTATGGACCTCTTTTGAGGTAAAGGTATTATGAAAACTTGTTTGTTGAATAAATCCAGGGGATACAGCATTGCAAATAATATTTTTACCTTCTAATTCTTTTACTAATCCCTTAGTAAATGCAACGATACCAGCTTTAGCAGATGCATACGCTGCTGCACCCGGCCCTCCTCCATCATACCCAGCCTGAGAGGTGAAATTAATTATATGACCCCTTTTTTGTTTTTCCATTATAGGAATCGCTAAGCTTGACATTACAAAAGCAGTCTTCAAGTTACTTGAAATCACTTTATCAAAATGTGCTTCATTATAATCTGATATTGGAACCCTATCAATTAGTCCGCCTGCGTTGTTAATTAATATATCCACATTCCCATTAAATTTGAGAGCCTCATTAAACAGGTTTTTCGCTCCTTCGATTGTTGATACATCAGCTAATACCCCCCTTATATTTTTTGAGTTAAGGGAGATTAAACCAACCGCTTCATTTAATTTGTCATTATCATTTCTGGAATTAATAACAACGTTTGCGCCGTTTGAAATAAACAACTTTGCGATTTCTAGACCAATACCTTGCGCTGAACCAGTAACAATTACTGTTTTATTTTTGAAATTTTCCATTTGCATTAATTGTACATTAGAATTATTAAACCTGTATAATATGTTATATAATATATTAAAATAATAAATTTAGCAATATGATAATATTCTAAATTATTTGCACTTTTATTACGGTATATTTGATTCTAGTAAATTAAATACGTGTATCATACACATGTTTTTTTGCTGTATCCATGTGGTTAACCATTGCAAGAAATGCACCATCAGAATCTTTTTTTATTATACAATTTATTATTTTTTCATGTTCGTCATTTGTGTATTCTTCTTTAAAATTACTCTTTTGCATTACTATTGATTTTATTTTCGGCATCATATCAAATATTGGCTTCATGATTATCGGTATCAGAGGGTTTTGTGTAGCATCCACTACTGCAGAATGAAAATTTTTGTCTAGTTCAGCTCTTTTTTCATGATCCATATTTTTTTGATCAGACATATCTTCTAATATTTGTTTCAGTATCGATATATCATCATCATTTCTATTCTTAGCTGCAAAACGTGCAAAAGTTGGTTCCATAATTGATCGTATATTTATCCAATCCTGTATTAAGCTATCATTCAGATTACATTCTAAGTAAAATTGAATTGGATTTAATTTGAGTGCCTCGCGATACTCGTTAACTACTGTTTTCTTTCCTCGCTTTACACTAACCAATCCTTTAGTATCTAACATATGGAGGGCTTCGCGTATTACTGTTCGACTAACTCCAAAAATATTACATAATTCATTTTCTGCGGGAAGTTTTTGAGTGGGGATAAGAACCTTATTGCGAATAGAGTCCTCTACCTGTTTAACTACCTCATTGCTTAGTTTTTGTTTTTGATTTAATTGTTTAAATGTATTCTTCATAAGTTATTTAATTTACCTATTGTCAAAGTTTGAGCGATAGTTTTTCTTGGGCTTATTTTGAGAATATCATTATCAGCAAGAATCCAAGACACATTAAAATGATCCTGCCCCAAAATCAACCCAACAAATAGCAGCAATGATATATGTCTATTCATATTCAAATCTACAAAATTTCTTATAATGTTTGATTGGTTCTTTCGCAAACTAGTTAGCACGATCCAGAGTGACATATTATTCAAAGTAAACTCAACCAGTATAGAAAGAGAAGTACGGTTCATTTTTCAATGCGAAAGCCTGAGATACAAGGCCAGTTCACACAAATGGTCATTATTTGACAATAACACTAAACCCAATATTAATATTACCGGTTTGTCTATCTACAAATAATTCCCTATCCTTATTTGTTCCATCACATAACTTAGCTGAACAAAAAATAGACCCTCCAGCTAATCTTACTTCATCAGAAATTAAAGTACTAGTAATGTCCCATACATTTCCTATTACATTTACTTCGCTTATTGGTGATATTGGAAGTTTTTCTTCTGATGCTATTATCCTACCATCTTTTTCAGCTAATTCCCAGTATTGCTCATAACTGGGTAGAGATAAATTTGCCCATTTACAATATTCGATTGCATCGTTATAGCTAACCTGTGTTACTGGAAAATTACCTTCTGCAAAATTTTTTCCATCAGGTTTAAACCAGGTCGCATCATCGACTACCATATAATCAAAAACATTAGTTTGTACTATTGACCAACCAAATTTCTCAGCATCTGTTTTATAACCTGTAGATTCAATAAAATCTTTAAATTGAATAACAGATACAGGTATTAACAGACCTTGTTGATTTTCACAACAAAGCATAATCCATAATGAAAGAAATAAGTATTTTATTTTCATGCTAACCAAATCTAAGAATAATTACCCTACAATTTTCGGGCTTTGATATTTTGAAAAGGGTAGAATTTATTTTAGCAATAACATCTTCTTAGTGCTAATGTGGCCACCAGTTTGTATTTGATATAGATAGATATCAGCACTCACAGGATTACCATAATCATTGGTAGCATCCCATATTACTTATCTATAACCAGAGCCTTGGGTTTGATTAATTAAGGATTTTACTTGCCTGCATAGCACATGAATTAAGCATGCCAGGTATGCTAAAACCCGCTACACCATGAGCAGCTGTTTTTATAAAAGCTCTACGGTGAATGGACACAATCTATTGGCTCCCTTTTGGTCTGGCACCTTTCCAACCCTCATCCATTTTTGCATCCAGTTTTATAGCAATATCAGCATATGCTAAATCATCTATAACATTTACATTTTCATCCGGATCTTTAATATGATCATAAAGTTCTCTGCCACGAACTTCACCGGATTTAGTATGTCTCCACTCTGTATAGCGGTAATTATCTGTTTTCATCGTATAACCGATAACCTGGATATCCTCATCATATCTAAATTTCTTCTGAACCCAGATACTGAATGCCGCAGATTTCCAATCCAAATCAGGATTATTCATCAATGGAGTAACACTCAATCCTTCGAGATGGGCAGGTTTGTCCAATCCAGCTAAATCACAAAGTGTAGGATAAATATCTACCAATTCCGTTAAAGCTTCAGTGGTCTGCCCTTTCGTCTTCATATCAGGATCAAAGATTATCAGAGGTACCTTGGCATCTATTTCGAATGCAGTATGCTTGCACCAGCTACCATGTTCACCAAGTTTCCAGCCATGATCACCCCAGAGTACAACAATAGTGTTTTCTTTTAAACCCAAAGTCTCAAGCTCGTCTAATACTCGACCTACCTGAGCATCAATAAATGATACACATGCATGGTAACCATGAATTAAATGACGGGCCAACTCATCATCTACAGGTTCTTTACCCTTTGGCATTTGCCAATAATTACGCAGTTCACCGAAATTATTCATGGTAAATTTAGTAGCATTTTCAGGTGGATATGGATTATCTACTAATTTAAAATCATCTGGATTATACATATCCCAATATTTTTTCGGTGCTGTGAATGGGAGATGTGGTTTACGCAAACCGAGTGCAACAAAGAAAGGTTTATCCTTCAACCTGCGAATCTGCTCAATTGCAAAATCAGTAGTCTTTCCATCAGAGTATAGATTATCTACAACGTCTGCAGCCTCCGTCACCGGACCTTTGGTACCAGTATTTGAGTTACTAGACCATAAAGATACTATAGCTTTACTTTCTTCTGTCACATAACCACTGCCTTTCATTGGTCTAAATGCTGGTACGCTCCAGGCAACAGGATCATCATCGCCGTGGTGATATATTTTACCTGAGGAGATCGTTTCATAACCATTATCCCTAAAATGCTTAGGAATACTTGGAATATCAGGCAGCTTATCCTTCTTTCTGTTCACAAGCCCATAAATTTTTGTCGTCTCGCAGTACATACCAGTTAACAAACTGATTCTCGAAGGCGAACATATTGCTTGTTGACAGTATGCACGTTTAAAAACCATCCCATTTGCAGCCAGTTTATCAATGTTTGGAGATTTAACGCTGGTCTTGCCATAACAGCCAAGTTGTGTACGCATGTCATCAACCGCAATAAATACTACATTTTTCTTTTTCCCCTTTGCCTCTTTGATCAATTCGTGATTACAGCCCATCCCTGCTAAACCTGCAATAATCCACATCGAAAGCCAAATTGAGGAAGGATTCAGAAGAAACCAATTTAACCTTATGTAAGCAATATTTTTTGAATCGCTTTTTTGTACTTGTTCAAATTTTTTTTTTAAATCCACATTCAAATTTACAAAGAATCACTATTCAATACTTGAGAGAATTATTATCCGCAACCTACACCTCTTGATTCTTTATGGGTGGGTTCGAATTAGATTGAAAAAAAGATCATAAAGAAAAAAAATACTTACGTATCCACTTTGTTTAATTGCTTATTTAATTCATTATCTTATTATTAAGCTGTCCAAATACGTATGACAAGATAGGCTACCGGTAATATCACCTGCTGATTGCCAGTCAAAACCTGCGCGATACGATAGTTTGCCTTGCTTATCAGGATTGGTAAAAATCCAATTATAGCTCTCATCTTTTTCACTGCTTGGTAAATGTTGGATATCAGTACTAATACTTGAATCAATTAATGGCCCTGTACCTACTCCTAAAGAGTACTTAACTTTAATAGATAAAGATGTGTCAAAAAGAAAAATGAAACCGAAAATGAAATTCAAGCAGTTCAAATATATTTCCGCTTTGCTTGTGCTAGGTATCACTCTCTTCCTGCAGTCCTGCGCTACTAAAATAGAGCAACAGCCAGACATTGTTGTGTACTTGGCTGATGATCTTTCCGCGGCAGACCTGCCAATTTATGGAGGAATAAACATACAAACCCCTGCGATTAGTCAGTTGGCAGCAGATGGACTTGTATTTAATCGCGCGTTCGTTGCCAGCCCATCTTGCGCTCCCAGTCGTGCCGCATTGCTAACAGGGCTTATGCCGGCTCGCAATGG
>CENP01071193.1_pt1 | contig 28738 bp, 34 predicted proteins | sample 361281 | NCBI WGS metagenome assembly CENP01 (sample SAMEA2591122, study PRJEB7988) | marine metagenome | biome: marine biome (ENVO:00000447); feature: deep chlorophyll maximum layer (ENVO:xxxxxxxx); material: saline water (ENVO:00002010), including plankton (ENVO:xxxxxxxx) | depth 70 m | reverse complement strand
GTTCATAAAGCGAAGAATATTGGAGATTCAAAATTCAAAGCTATTTTGTTTGAAGAGAAATAGTTTTTTCTAATTGAAAGCTTATAAAAAAAGGCTACTCAATGTAGCCTTTTTTTATTTTACTAAATGTTTACTTTTTCAAATTAGGAATAGCAACATCAATAACATTCATCACTTCCTTAGCAAAGTGAAAGGATAAATCTTTTTTGATATGTTCTGGAATTTCTTCTAAATCACGCTTATTTGCAAAAGGAAGTATTATAGTTTTAATTCCTGCGCGATGAGCAGCTGTAACTTTTTCTTTTACACCTCCAATAGCAAGAACATTTCCTCTTAGCGTAATTTCCCCAGTCATAGAAAGCTTACTTTTTACTGGCTTATTTGTTAATAATGATACCAATGAAGTAAACATTCCTACACCTGCTGAAGGACCGTCTTTTGGAATAGCTCCAGCGGGACAATGAACATGGATGTCCATCTTTTCTGCAAAATTTTCTTTTAATCCTAAAATATCAGTATGGGATTTGACATAAGTAAACGCGGCGGCGGCAGACTCTTTCATTACGTCACCTAATTGCCCCGTTAAAGTAAGCAATCCCTTTCCTTTCATTTTACTGGATTCTACAAATAGAATATCTCCACCTGCAGCAGTCCATGCCATTCCGGTTACAACACCTGGCTTAGTAGTGCGTTCTGCTAAATCAGATTGGAACTTAGGAATCCCTAAATAATCGTTTACTACTTTCTTAGAAACATTAACAGTTTTGACTTTTTTATTAACAACATCTACTGCAATTTTTCTAAGTACGTTAGAAACTTCTCTTTCTAAACTTCTAACTCCAGACTCTCTAGTATAAGAACGAATAACTTCTTTAATACCAGGCTCATTAAATTTTACCTGTTTAGGAGTCAATCCGTTTTCTTTAATCTGTTTTGGAATTAAATGTTTTTCAGCGATTTTAACTTTTTCATCATCAATATATCCTCTAAAGTCTAACATCTCCATACGATCATATAATGCATGAGGAATATTATCAGGATAATTTGCTGTAGCAATAAACATTACTTTACTTAGATCAAAATCTACTTCTAAATAGTGATCGCTAAATGCGTGGTTTTGCTCTGGATCTAAAACTTCTAACATTGCTGAAGAAGGATCGCCTCTAAAGTCTGAACCAAGCTTATCAATCTCATCGAGCATAAATACAGGATTATTTGTTTTAGCTTTTTTTAATGACTGAATAATTCTTCCAGGCAATGCTCCAATATAAGTACGTCTATGTCCTCTTATTTCTGCTTCATCTCTTACTCCACCCAATGAAATACGAACAAATTCTCTACCCATAGATTTAGCAATAGATTTTCCTAAGGAGGTTTTACCAACTCCTGGAGGGCCTGTAAAACAAAGAATTGGTCCTCTTACTGTATCATTTTTTGTCACTTTTTTCTTTAAAGATCTTACTGCTAGATACTCAAGAACACGTTCTTTCACTTTTTCTAAACCATAATGATCTTCGTTAAGTGTTTTACCAGCTTTCTTAATATTTAAATTATCTTTACTAGACTTGCTCCATGGTAAGTCTGTTAACCATTCTAAGTAAGTTCTTGCTACAGAGTATTCTGGTGATTGAGGAGAAATTCGCCCAAGACGATCTAGTTCTTTATGTGCTACTTTTGTAGCCTCTTCGCTCATCTTAACATCATCAATTTTTTTAGTCAGTTCATCTAATTCAACAGTTTGATTATCTTCCCCTAATTCTTTTTGAATAGTTTTCATCTGCTCTCTTAGATAATACTCTCGTTGAGTTTTAGAAATTTCATCTTGTACTTCAGTTTGAATCTCTTCGCCTAGCTTAATGCGCTGTATTTCTTTTTGTAACAAATTAATAGCATTTTCAACACGCTTTTTAATATCAAGCTCTTCTAACACTTCTTGTTTTTCTGAATTTGATACAGATAAAAGAGATGTTGCTCTATCAGCAAGCCTTGAAGGACGATCAATATTTGATAACATGCCTGCATGCTCTTCATTTAAGTTAGGTGAAATCTTAATCAACTCGGTAAATGAACTTTTAAGGCTTTTAGCTAGTGCTTCTACTTGCACATCTGGACTAGTAATCGACTCTGGAATTCTTTCAACGTCGGCCATAAAATATGTATCGCCTTCTTCATATTTTAAAATTTTTACTCGATCAACGCCTTGTACGATAGCAGACTTACTATTATCTGGCATATCAAAAGTTTTTAACACTAATGCAAGTGTTCCATAAGAATATAGGTCTTCTTCTTTTGGATCTTCTACTGATCCATCTTGTTGAGCAACTACAACTAAGTATTTATTATCTGGATCTAAGTCATCTATTAATTGTAGCGACTTCTTTCTTCCTACATAAATAGGAATGACCTGTTGAGGGAATAAAACCGTATTTTTTAACGGCATTACTGGGTATTGTGTTTGTACTGTATCCATTTTTTTTCCTATTCTTATTGTTGCAAAAAGTATGCCTTATATCAAATATAACCTAAAACTATAAAAATTCTTAAAAGATGTGCCAAAATGGCAAAAAAGTCTGCTAATTTAGTTCAATTGAATATAAAAATTCTTCAAATGATACTGAATTTTCTTTTATTAAGTCATTGTTGCCTACAGCTTTTAAAAAATATAAGCTATTAGGAAACTCTACTACCCCTCCTAAGAGGCCATAGTTTGATTGTACAACTACTGGTGCTGAATTGTTCCCCATTCTAGGGACTTCATACGTTCCATACATTTCAATCGAAGTGACATATTTACTATCTAAACTATCTCGTTTAATAATAATATTTTCTCTATCAAATGTTTCGTCTTGCTTGAATTGACTAATCCAACGATCTATATTTTGATCTGCTGTTCCCTGAATATTATTAAAAACTACCAAAGAAAAATCTTCATCTGTTTCCAGACTTATTTCAAGTAATCGAAATTGTTTATCGGAACTGATAGCTTTCCAATCATCTGGTAATTTATAAGATATATTTTTTACTAACTCTCTTCCCATATATTGATTTGTGCCATTTATAGCAATATGAGATACAAAAAAACATGTCCCAATAATAAGTGTATATAATATTATTCTATTCATTGCTACTAAATATAGTACGGGCTTGTTCATCAGCACGATAAGAACTTCTAACTAATGGACCAGATTCAACAATCTTAAATCCAATGGACTCACCAAAAATTTTATATTCATCAAACTTTTCTTTTGGAACATATTGCTCCACTTTCAAATGTTTCTTTGTTGGTTGTAAATATTGGCCAATAGTAAAAATTTGTACTCCTAAATCTGCAATTTGTAACATTGTATCTTTTACTTCTTTCTCAGTTTCTCCTAATCCGACCATAATACCTGTCTTTGTGCGTAAACCAAAATCTATAGATTCTTTTAGGACGTCTAATGAGCGCTGCCAATTTGCTTGCGCTCTTACTCCTTTGCTAATTCTTTCGACACATTCAACATTATGGCTAAAAATATCTGGTTTTGAATCAAATACTGTTTTTAAGGCGTTTTTATCTCCTTGGAAATCAGGAGTTAAAACTTCTATTGTACATTTTGGATTTAATTTACGAGTAGTGTTAATCGTTTGTGCCCATATACTAGATCCATAATCACCCTTTAAGTCATCTCGATCAACAGATGTAATTACTACATGTCTTAATTGCATTTTCTGCACTGCTTGGGCAACTCGATAAGGTTCAAGCGGATCATCCCAGGTAGGTCTTCCTGTTTTAATAGAACAAAAACCACACCCTCTTGTACATGTATCCCCCAAGATCATTAAAGTAGCAGTCTTTCGACTCCAGCATTCATAAATATTCGGGCATCTAGCTTCGGCGCAAACAGTATTAAGGTAACTTTTTGCCACCATCTTCTTAACTGACTTATAATTTTCATCAGTTGTAATATTAATTTTTGGTTTGTGTAGTCCTGTTTGAATCATTGTGCTTTAAATAGTTGATTAAAATGCAATATAATTGACTGTTTAATATCATTCATAAAAAAATTTGTTCCAAGTTCTTTCTCCATTGATGTCATTAAAACATTGTCGATTCCGCATGAGATAATATTGGAAAAATATGTCATATCTGTATTTACATTTAGAGAAAATCCATGTGTAGTTACTCCATGGGATACTCTAATGCCAATACTACCAATCTTTTTATTTTCTACCCAGACTCCAGGTCTTTTTTCTTTTGTTTGTGCATCAATATTATAATCTTGTAAAGTACCAATTAGTAAAGATTCAATATTTTGTACATAAGACTTGATGCCTATTCCCATTTTTTTCAAATCAATAATTGGATATCCAACTAGTTGTCCTGGACCATGATAGGTAACATCTCCGCCACGGTCTGTTTGAATAATTTCACAATTATCGTTTAAAATATTTTTAGGATTAGAATGTTTACCAAGAGTATAAATATGATCATGCTCAACTAAAAGTAAGGTATTGCCGCCTGTTTGATCAATTAATCTATCTCTGGTAGTTTCTTGTGTTGATAAGGCTATATTATAATTGCAAGTCCCTAGATCTTTAACATCTATATCCATTTACTTTAACTGTAATAATGTTTCAAAAATAGCTTCAGAGAAAGTAGGATGCGGATGTACAGAATCAAATACACTGTTCACTGTTAGATTGTTTGATTTAATAACACTTAGTTCTGAAATCATCTCTGTAGCGTTTGACCCAACAATATGGGCACCTAAAATATGACCTTCTTTACCAACTAGTATCTTTATAAATCCATCGGTAGCCCCAACTGCTACAGCTTTTCCATTAGCAATAAAAAATGATTTAGCTACCTTGAAATCTATAGCACTATCCATTAATTGTTCTTCTGTAGCTCCTATTGATGCTACTTCTGGTTTAGAATAAGTACAGGCAGGAACACTATTATAATCAATTTCTTTTGGATTCAATCCACACATATGTTCAGCTGCATAAAGACCTTCTGCTGCAGATACGTGAGCTAACCATGGCGCACCAATTACATCACCAACAGCATAAATATTATCAATATTTGTTTTTCCATTACTATCTACAGCAATATGCTTATTGCTAGAAAATTTTATTCCAATCTCTTCTAATCCTAATCCTTCAGAGTTTCCTTCTACCCCAACAGAAACTAGGATTTTTTCATCATCAATTTTATCTGCTAAAGTCCCTGTTAGTACGTTGATTTTTTTCTTTTTAAAAACCTTTTCAACCCATTGAGAGACTTCTTTGTCTTCGTGAGGAAGAATATTTTCTTCTGCTTCAATAAGGGTAATATTTGTACCAAAACTGTTAAAGAAATATGCAAATTCAACTCCAATGGCACCTGCTCCAATAATAGTCATAGATTTCGGAATAGAATTCATTTGAAAAATATCTTTTGCATAAACAACCTTACTATGATCTGCATTTAAATTGGGTAAAGTTTTTGGCTTAGATCCCGTAGCAATAATAAATATATCTGCAGCGATAGAAATATCATTAACTATTATTGTATTTTTATCAGTAAATGTTCCATATCCTGCATGAAAATCTATATTATGCTTCTTTACTTGGTGGTGTAATCCTCTTGATAAGCGCTGTCTGGCTTTTACGCTTTTATTAATAATAAATTCGAAGTCTACAGTAATATCTTTTAAAGAAATACCATAAGATTCTGATGTATTGATTAAATCCATAGCTTCTGCATTTTTTAATAAGGATTTGGTTGGAATACATCCCCAATTTAGACATACACCCCCAAGATCATTATCATCAATAATTGCAACACTCATACCAAGTTCAGCAGCCCTAAATGCTGCAGTATAGCCACCTGGCCCTCCTCCAACTACTACTAATTGATATTTTTTCAATAGAATCCTAGATATTGTTCATTTGAATTAACTTTAAAAATTCGTTTCTTGTTGATTCTTTTTCTCTAAAAATTCCTAACATAGAACTGCTGGTTGCAATGCTATTTTGTTTTTGAACACCCCTACTTAGCATACAAAAATGCTTTCCTTCTAAAACAACTGCAACACCTCTAGGGTTGAGAACGTCTTGAAGACATTTAGCTATCTGATTGGTTAAGCGTTCTTGAACCTGAAGTCTTTGAGCAAAAAGATCTGTGATTCTTGCAAGTTTTGATAATCCTATAATTTTACCATTTGGGATATACCCTATGTGAGCTTTTCCATAGAACGGAATCATATGATGTTCGCAAAGACTATAGAATTCAATATTCTTAACAATAACCATATCTTTAGATTCACCTTCAAAAATTGCATTATTGATTAAATCATCAAGATTCTCATTGTATCCTTTTGTTAAAAAATCCCATGCTTTTGCTACTCGTTTTGGAGTATTAATTAATCCTTCTCTCTTAGGATCTTCTCCTAAAAGCTCTAGTAAATTTCTTGTATTATCTTCTAATTTTTTTCGTTTTTCGTCTTTCATCAATGCTCCTCTAAATAGCTTGTAGGTTGAATCTTATCTTTTAATGCCCATAACGCAAAATAAATGATTGGGGTATCAATTAATGCAACAAGTACTTTGAAGAGCCATCCCATCATCCATAAGCTATAAAAACGCTCCCATTCAATAACTCCAGCTGAACAAAGAATAATCAAAATTACTGATGTATCTACCAATTGAGAAAACATGGTAGATGCATTATTTCTAAGCCATAAATACTTACCTTTAGTAAGGCGTTTCCAGAAATGGAATATTCTCACATCTATTAGCTGTGCTGTTAAATATGCTACCATTGATGCAAAAAAAGCTGGGCCAGTCAAACCAAAAACTTTTGTAAATGTTTCGCTATCTATTGGAGACCATTCTACAGCAGTCGCATTCATAGCAACCATCACTAATATAGTTGTAAAAACGCTAGCAAAAAATCCTGAAACTACTACTTGATTTGCACGCTTTTGACCATAAAGCTCAGAAATTAAATCTGTTACTAAGAATGTTACTGGGTATGCAATAATTCCAACAGAAAGCTCAAAGTTTATTCCTAGAAAATTCCATGTAAAAAACTTTTGAAAAATTAGATTACATGCTACAAGAGATGCAATGAATATCCCTGTTAAAATTAAGTAAAATCTTTCTTGAAAATCATTCACTATTACCCCCATAATAGTCTGTGTAGATTGTTGGTGTTTCTACTATTCGTATATGATGCAATGAACATCCTTCTAAATGTGCTGATATAGTATCCCAGATAAAAACAACTAAATTTTCTGTAGACGGTTGCTTATCTTTAAACCAAGGGACATCTTTTTCAAATTGCGAGTGATCTAATACCGATACAATATGTTTTTTTACGATGGCCTTTAGATGACCTAAGTCTACCAAGAATCCTGTATCAGGATTTACATCTCCTGTAACAGTAACATGTAATGTATAATTATGGCCATGTACTCTGACATCTTTTCCAAACACTTCTAAGTTCTTTTCATCTGACCACTTAGCATTTCCATACTTGTGCGCTGCTGCAAAAGTAAATATTTTTGTTAAATATATGTTTTTATTTTTTTTCATTTGAATAAGTAATTTATCTAAATAAAGATCTTCTTCCAACTACTGAAGTAATTGGACATTCATTTGGATTGAAATTCTTTGCAGGACAATAATCCCTACCATAAAATACAATCTGAAGATGAAGTTTACTCCATTTTTCTTTAGGAAACAAACGTTTGGCATCTCTTTCTGTTTGTTTAACGCTTCTACCGGAAGAGAGACCCCATCGATAAATTAATCGATGTACATGGGTATCTACTGCAAATGCTGGAACTCCAAATGCTTGCGACATTACAACGGAAGCTGTTTTATGTCCTACACCCGGAAATGATTCTAGTGCTTCAAAATCGTTAGGCACTATTCCACTGTACTCATCAACTAACATTTGAGATAGTCCTAAGATTGCCTTTGATTTGGCTGGACCTAAGCCACAGGGTTTTATAATACTGTAGATGGTTTCATAGTCTAAAGTAATCATTTTTTCTGGAGTATTAGCTTTTGCAAAAAGCGTTGGGGTTACTTTATTTACTGACTTATCTGTTGAATTTGCTGATAGAAGAACTGCAATGAGTAAGGTATAATTACTTGAATGATTTAAAGGAGCAGATACCTCAGGATAGATTGCATCGAGCTTGTCAATTATGAAATTAACTTTATCTTGTTTGATCATAAATCCTTACAATTGATTTAGGGCATCAAAAGTCAAAGATTTTGGTCGAGTCAGTGGAAGTCCCATTGCACGAGCTAGTACAATCTGAGATACGATACCTAGAGATCGAGACATACTAAATAATACAGTATAAAATTCAAATTCTTTTAATCCATAATAATGAAGTAAAGACCCAGATGCAGCATCAACATTTGGCCATGGATTTTTTGCTTTTCCATGTTCCTTTAATACGTCAGGAATAATATCAAATAATTTGGTAACTACATCAAAAACTTCACTATCACTTATATGGTCTTTTCCGAATCCCATAAATGCAGTAAATCTTGGATCAGGGCATCGCAATACAGCGTGACCATATCCAGGAATTACTTTTCCTGAATTTAGTCTGTCCCATGCAAAAGCTTTTAATTGATCATCACTTGGTACGCCTTTGAAATGATCTACAATATCTAGAACAAATTTTAAATTATTTTGATTTGCAAGTCCATGTAATGGACCAGCTAAACCATTAAGGCCAGCCGATAAAGAATAATAAGGATCAGATAAAGCAGAATTAACAGTCAAGGCACTAAATGTACTTACATTTCCACCTTCATGATCGCAATGCAACATTAAGTAGAGTTGCATCATTTTTAACATATCTTCAGATTCTTCAAATCCCATCATTTGTAAAAAACTTTCAGACCAATCTTCAGAGCCCGCATGCTCTAATCTTTCACCTTTATTAAATCTTAATCGATAGATTGCTGCTGCAATAGCGGGAAGTTTTGCAATAATGTTTAAGCCATCTGTAAGGGTGCTTTCCCAGTAATCGTTCTTTGAGACCACTAAATCATATGCTTTTGCAAATTTACTCTCTTTTTGCATGGATAAAATTGCTGTATTAAACATTGTCATAGGATGTGAATCTTTTGGCATGCTATTTAATATATCCCATACATACTGAGGAACTTCACTTCTTGAATGTAAACACTGTTGTAGATCTATTACCTCTTCTTTGTTAGGTAATTCCCCTACGAGCATTAGATACAAAACTTCTTCTGGCTTGATATGAACCAGATCAAGTATATGGTGTCCTCTAACATGCAATCCAGCATCTGCTGTTACAGATGAAGTATCACATATCATTCCTTTGACTCCTCGCATACCAGAAAAGGCTTTTTCTATAGTTACATTACTAGTAACATGATCGCCTTTTTCATCCAAAAGCTGTCGATAATTATATCTCCAGTCAGGTATTTTTTTTGCTAGATTTTCTTTTAATTTCCCCATAATAACATCTGAATTTAAGTTTGAAATTGCATATTGTGTAATTGTTTATAAATGCCGTCTCTATTAATTAATTCATCATGGCTTCCCTCATCAATAATTTTTCCCCTGTCTAGTACAATAATTTTATCTGCATTATGAACTGTAGATAACCTATGAGCTATTACAATTACTGTACGATTACGCATTAATTTTTCAATTGCTTCCTGTACCTTTTTTTCTGACTCAGTGTCAAGAGATGAAGTTGCTTCATCTAAAATTAAAATTGGTGGATTTTTAACAATTGCACGGGCTATAGCAATACGCTGTCGTTGTCCTCCAGATAATGATACACCTCTTTCACCTATAATTGTTTCATATCCATCAGGTAATTTTTTAATAAACTCATGTGCATTTGCTGCTATTGCAGCGTCCTTAATGATATCATCTGAAATCGATTCAACGCCATAGGATATATTTGCTCTTACAGTATCGTTAAATAAAAATGTTTCTTGAGTAACAATACCCATTAATGATCTAAGTGAATTAATATCCATTTCTTTAATGTTATTATCATCAATAAAGATAGAACCTTTTGTAGTATCGTAAAATCTTGGTATTAAATCAACTAGGGTTGATTTTCCTGCACCACTAGGACCAACTAGTGCAATAATTTGACCTGATAAAATTGAAAAATTAATATTTTTTAGTACTTGCTCATCTTTATTGCCATAATGAAAACTCACGTCTTTAAATATAATTTCTTTTTCTAGATTATCTACATGTGTAGCATCTGGAACATTAATAATATCAGACTTTGTATCTAAAATAGAAAAGACTCTGTCCGCTGATGCTAATCCATTTTGTAATTCATTGAAAACATTACTCAGATTTTTCATTGGTCCGAACAAGCTAAACAAAAGTAAGATAAATCTTATAAAATCTTCTGAGCTGATAGATTGAGCTACTAAAACATCGCGTGCTCCTACCCATAATAATAATGCTGCAATTGATGCTCCAATAATCTCTGAAACAGGAGATGAAACCAATCTCAAAATATCTTTTCTCAGCATTAATTTATAATACTTATGCGTTTCATTAGAAAATCGTTTTACCTCGTATGCCTTCATTGCAAATGCTTTAACAATCCTGATAGAACTTAAAGTTTCAGAAATAACAGAAGTAATTCCTGCTAATTGCTCTTGAGTTCTTGCTGCTCTTCTTCTTATGCTTTGTGCAATGCCAAAGATAATCACTCCACTCAAAGGAACTACTGTCAATGCAATTCCTGCTAGTTTGGGACTTATAATAAAGAGTAAAGTTAAAAATGTCAGAATATTAATTGGCTCAACAAATAATTTTTGAAAGGTAGTTGATAAAGAATTTTTCATATTATCAATGTCGCTCACAAGCACTGATGTTAATCTTCCAGATTTATTTTTATTAAAATAAGATAAAGATAGATAATGAAAATGCTCATAAAGACTATTTCTTAAATCTCTTATCAACTTAAACTGAATAATAGATAAAGTGATATTTTTGATATATAATGCAATATTTTTAAATGTAAATACTGCTACCAAAGCAACACAAACAGCTGAAACCGTATCTATTGCTGATTCACGCAAAAGTAAATCATTTGAAAATAATTTCAATCTATCATTTGCAGATAAATTATCTAAAGCTAGTAAACGTGCATTTTCTGCAACCATATCGTTGAAATCAATTAATACATTATTAATCATAGTTGCAGTGATCCAAATAGAAGCACTATTAAATAAGACAAAAATAATAGCTGCTATGCTTGAAGCAATTAATAAGGGCCAATATGTAAGAATAAGCTTAAATAATCGGATATGTGAAGATTGATTCATTTTTTATAAACTATATTTCAGTATTAGTATTTTCTTCTTTCTTCTCTTCTTTAAGAGACTCTTTTTTAGTTACTTTGAATACCACTTCTTGTTCACCATTAGTTCGATTTCGCTTTATTTTTTTAATATCTTCCATTTCAGAGTGTATAGTGCAATGCTTAGAAGTTGACTCTCTATTTTCTAAATATAAAATTTCTTTATAGTCATTATTACTGTAGTGGTGAGCTTTTAAATTGGTACTTATTATATGACCACCACTTAATAAAAGTGATATGCTAACCAGCGAATTGATGATTGTTGTAACCATTTTTTACTTATGTACTTCTTTATAAATCATTTTTGCATGAACTATATCTGCTTCAATAAATGTACTGCCAATAATTGTAAATCCTAAATCTTTATAAAATTTTATCACACTTTCTTGAGCATGCAAATATATCTTATCTTCTGATGGAATTTGATTCAAAACAAACTTTACAATATCCCTACCAATACCTTTACATCTAAATTTCTTTAAAACTGCAAAGCGTTCTAATTTGTAACCCTTAGTAGTTTTTCTCCATCTACCTGTTCCAACTGGAACATTTCTATACATAGCCAATACATGAAATGAAGTGTCTTCATTTTCAATCTCTAAGTCTTCTGGAACATTTTGCTCCTCAATAAATACTGTTCTTCTTATATCAAGAACGATATTATATTCTGCTTCTGTTTTTACTAATTGTATCTTAGTGTTCATTTTAGCAATTTCAATATTATACAATGAGAAATCAAAGACTAATTATAGTAATTATTTTATCACTTTTCTTGAGTAAATCAATTGCTCAAGATCAATTTAAGTCATATAAAGATGTCAAAAAAATTCCTGACGGCATGAATCTTATTCATGACAATAATCAAACAAGAGCAATTGTGGGAGTGCATGGATTTTATCCTGTCTATTGGGTTGAAATCCATCACGAATGGGTGCAGCCGTTTAATTGGTTAAGTCAGCAAGATATAAAAACCTTCTTTTACAAATATGACTGGAATGAATGTCCAAGTAAGATGGCTAAAGAATTTTCAAGAGAGTTAGAGTCTCTTATAAGTCAATATCCCGAAGTAGACGATTGGCAAATTGTTGGTCATAGTATGGGTGGTAGCGTGGTTATGTTTACTAATCAATCTTTTGAGTATAATAGTAAAATTACATTTAATACTGTAGCTACCCCTGTGAATTATGAACGTGAAAAAACACCTTTCCTTGTAAGAATGTATGAATCATTATTTAATAAAAAGTGCTCCGAAACAATTGATAGTCTTGATAATGAATTTGATAATGGCTTTACTAACAAGCATGTACAATGGAGAAATTTGAAAGAATTTGATTCACAATTTAAGAATTATGATTTTGATCCATATGATCGAGTTATTAAAAACTCAACCGTCTTTCAATTTCCAGATAGTCTATATGGTGAGAGAGTTGGACATACATCTAGTTTATATTTTTCAATTCTAGAAATTGTCAATTAATTCTATAGATACAGGGCAATGATCTGAACCCATAACATCTTCATGTATATCTGCGTCTGAAATATTTTCAACAAAATCTTCATTTGTGAAAAAACCATCTATTCTCCATCCAATATTACGTTGACGAGCACCGAATCTATATGTCCACCAAGAATATCGCTCTGGTTCATCATGAAATAATCTAAAAGTATCCACATATCCATTTTCGATATAAGTATCAACCTGAGCTCTTTCTATTGGCATAAAGCCAGAGTTATTCTTATTTGCTTTTGGATTAGCTAAATCAATTTCTTGATGTGCTGTATTCCAATCTCCACCCACTAAGACATTCACTCCTGATGCTACTTGCTCATTTAAAATTTCTAATAAATCATCATAGAAATCTAATTTATATTGCAAGCGATGTTCGTCTTTTTGTCCATTAGGAAAATAAATGTTATATAATAGAAAATTTTCAAATTCAGTAATTAATACGCGTCCCTCCCTGTCATATTTTTCAATACCAATACCATATTGTACATGAAGGGGCTCTTGTTTGGAGAATGTTGCTACACCGCTATATCCTTTTCTTTCGCCAGAATGCCAATAGCCATGATATCCATCTACACTTTGTAATGAATCAGGGAGTTGCTCAAAGTGAGCTTTAGTTTCTTGTATGCATAGGATATCAGGAGCGGTTGCATCTATCCAATCTAAGAATCCTTTTTTCTCAATTGCTCTTACACCATTTACATTCCAAGAAAATATTCTCATTTTATTTTTTACCTCTTTAATTTTAAAATTTAATTAATAAATTAAACTATGAACTTTAAAGAAGAATTCAAAAAAATTATAGATGAAAACTCAATTGTCCTTTTTCTAAAGGGAACAAAAGATATGCCGGTATGCGGTTTTTCTAAAACAACAGTCAATTTATTAAACCATTATGGCGTTGATTTTAAAGATGTAAATATCTTAGAAGATCCTGAGATGAAAACCGCATTGTCAGAATTATCAGGATGGCCTACATTTCCTCAACTTTTTGTTCAAGGTAAATTATTGGGTGGTTGTGATATTGCAGTAGAGATGCACCAAAGCGGTCAACTCTTAGATGCTTTAGATGTATAAAGAAAGACTATTGTAAAAATAGTATCTTAGCTCTATATTTTGCTACATTTTTGGCCCGTTCGTCTAGTGGTTAGGACTCATGGTTTTCATCCATGCAACAGGGGTTCGATCCCCCTACGGGCTACACCTTTTTATCCCCTTAAAACAATAAATACTTCTCACTAAAATAATAAATAAACCGACCAGTCGGTTTTTTGTTGTTTTTTTAGAAAAAAGTACTTTATATTTAATATGTCAATATGAGTTAGTTAGGGCGGGGGAAATCCTTGATTAGTTCAAACAGTTAGATGTTATACTATTTATACCTTTAAATTATGAACTTTCATCTCCCGCTCTTTAATCAAAAATTAAAACAAAAAAAATTAACTTTCTTTTATTGGGATGTGGTCTAATGGCAAGGCACGACACTGTTAATGTCGAAGATGGTGGTTCGAATCCATCCATCCCAGCGGCTATTTATCTGAATTAAGAAGTTCCAAAGCAGCTAGTCCCACCTCAAAACCTTTATTAGAGTCATTATCTCTACTTCTTTCAAAAGCAAGTTCTGCATTTTGACAAGTTAGCACCCCAAAAAGTATTGGTACTTGAGATTGAATCGAGACATCCATAATACCCTTTGATACAGCTTGGCATATGAAGTCATAATGATCGGTTTCACCTTTAATTACGCAACCAAGAGTAATAACTGCTTCGTATTTTGAGTAAAGACCATTGATATCTAAACACGATCTTGCTGCGGCTGGTAATTCAAAAGCACCAGGTACACTAATGATTTTAATTTCTTTGTCACCAAGAGCTCTTTTACAACCTTTTAAAAGGCCATCAACTATTTCTTTATTGAATTCACTTTTTATAATTACAATCATTAGTCTAAAATATGATCAAGTTTTGTTTTTTTAATTGATAAATACTTTTCATTATACTTTGAAGGTTTAATTTTAACCGGTATTCGTTCTGCGATTTTTAAATCATGCCCTTCCAAACCTATGAGTTTTTTTGGATTATTTGTCATAATAATCAATTCTTTTGCTCCTAGGTTTTTTAAAATCTGAGCCCCCACACCATAATCTCTTAAATCAGCTTTAAAACCTAAAGCACTATTAGCTTCAACGGTATCTAAATTCTTTTCTTGCTGGAGTTTATATGCCTTTATTTTATTTTCAATTCCAATTCCTCTTCCTTCTTGTCTTAAATAAACAATAATTCCAGAACCATTTTCAACAATTTTCCTCATTGCAAAGTCAAGTTGACTTCCGCAATCACATCGTAAAGAATGAAAAATATCTCCAGTTAAACATTCAGAATGAACTCGTGTAAGAATAGGGTTTTTTGGATTAATGTTTCCGTATGTTAATCCAAAATGTACTTTATTGTTATAAATATCATCGTACATATGTAAATCAAAATCACCAAATTTTGTTGGAAGTTTAATTTCTTCTAATTTTTTAACAATGCTTTCTTTTTTTCTTCTAAATCTTATTAAGTCTTCAATAGAGATAATTTTTAAGCTGTGTTTTTTTGCAAACTTAAAGAGATCATCGCCTCTTAACATTTCGCCGCCATCACCAATGATTTCACAAATTACTCCGCTTCTGGAAAAACCAGCAAGTTGCGCAAGATCCATGCTTGCTTCAGTGTGGCCTGCTCTTTGTAATACCCCTCCATTTCTACCAATAATTGGAAAAATATGTCCTGGTCTTGCTAAATCGGATGGATTAGCTTTATCGCTAACAATTGTCTTAATAGTTTTACATCTATCTGGAGCGGAAATACCAGTTGTAGTTCCTTTGACTGCATCCACACTAACTGTAAAAGCAGTTTCATATAAACTAGTATTCTTTTGTTCCATTGGTTTAAGATCTAATTTTTTTGCTCTAGAGTTTGATACTGAAATACAAATTAATCCTCTGCCTTCTTTCGCCATAAAATTTATACTTGAAGATGTGACTGCATCAGAAGCCATGACTAAATCTCCTTCATTTTCACGATCTTCATTGTCGAGGACAACCACCATCCCCCTTTTTTTTAATTCTTTGACAGCTGAATCGATGGAGTCAAACTTCATTTCTTATCTCCATAAAATTTTCAATATATTTACCTAGGATATCTACTTCAACATTTAAATGGTCTCCAATTGATAAATTACCAAATGTTGTTAGTTCTGTTGTGTGTGGTATAATTGCTACATCAAACGATTTGATTGATTTTTTAGCAACTGTTAAACTAACACCATTCAAAGCTATTGAACCTTTTTCTACGATATACTTACTGATTAAACTATCCATTTTAAATGACCAAGATGAAGATTTATCAAAATATTCAATATTTTTTACAGAGGTTACGCAATCAACATGTCCTTGAACAAAGTGTCCTCCTAATCGAGAAGTTGCTAATAAGGCCCTTTCTAAATTAATATGGTCCCCAACTTTCCATGAACCAGCTGTTGTCCTATCCATTGTTTCATGAACTAACTGTACAGAAAATGATTTTTTTGTGACATTGGTTGCCGTCAAACATACGCCGTTGCAAGATATGCTATCGTTGACATTGGTAAAAAAATCTTTATCATGAACTATAGACATTATCATTCCGTCTTCGTTTTTTTCTAAAGAATTAATCAAACCCTTTTTTTCTATTAATCCAGTAAACATTTTTTCCTATATATATTTTTAATATCGTTATTAAAAGAAATTTTATCAGTTAATTCCATTGATGACAAGATTTCATCAAAGTTATCATCATTATAAAAAGGAATACCTTTTATAAATTTTTTTGGAGAAACATATTCATGAATTTCATCAAAATAACCACTTTTTATAAATGATGTAATGGTCTTTCCTCCCCCTTCAACCAGTAAGGATTGTACATTTGCACTGTATAAATTGTCAAGTATAATCTTAATATTTTCTTTATCTGAAAAACGTAATTTATCTTTGCCAAAAATAATTGGTTTTCTTTTCATAATTTTAAGAGTGTTTGATAATTGAACGGATGATAAAATAATAACTTTAGGATCTTTCCCAACTCCGTGAGAATCTAATATTGGATTATCAATTTCTACTGTAGTACGTCCAACTAAAATCGCATCACAGCCTGCCCTAGTTTGATGAGCGTCATGCCTCGAATCTGAATTAGTGATCCACTTTGAACTCCCATCTGGATGTGCAATAAATCCATCCGAAGTGCGTGCAAACTTTAAAATAATAAAAGGTCGATTTTTTTTATAATAGGTAAAGAAACGACTATTAATTTTAATTGCCTCTTTTTCACAATCTCCCACATAGACTTCAACACCTTCATTCTTTAATTTTTTGATACCTCCATGTGCCCTTTTGTTTGGATCTTTTGAAGCAATAAAGACTCTTTTAAACATTTTTGAATTTACTATTGCATCTACGCATGGCGGTTTTTTACCAAAGTGTGCACAAGGCTCTAGAGTAACATAAAGATCAGCATTTTTAACGGGTATCTTCAAAGATTTAATTGCATTTAACTCTGCATGATTACCACCAAAAGCTTCATGATATCCCTGACCAACTATCTGATTATCTTTAACAATGACACAACCTACTAATGGGTTTGGATATACAAGATTAGGATTTGCTTTCAGTGCTTCCCTAATAGCTTGTTTCATAAAAAAAATATTATTCATTTGAAAAAATTTATTTAAGGAATTTAGCTATTAATCTCTGAAAATGATGAACGCCCTGTTCTCGATTGGGAGAAAATCTACCAGACTTATAGAATGAAGACTGAATACCTCTACTTTCATTTTCTACTATAAATTCATCTTCTCTCTCAACTTTATCAATATCGTTTCCTGCCCCTTTATGAAGTTTACTATGGTCATAAACATATGTTAGAAAAGAAACTTTAGTTCTATGGGTATTGATTGGCTTAACTATATTTACTGATAAGCCCCATGGATAAAAATTGAACATCATATTAGGGAAAACCCAATAATAGTATGCCGCAACTTGCTTTCCATAGTCTGGGTGACCTTTTGGCAATTTAAATGTTTCACTGGAATCGTCAGAATAACCAATTTGAAGACTCGAATAGTTATATAGTTCAGTAGTATAACTACCATAATCAAGAACCTTATTTAGTCCTTCATGCACAAAAGGAATATGGAATCCTTCTAGATAATTATCACAGTATAAGGCCCAATGGGCCTGTACTAGATAGTCCTTTGACATGCTCCCATCAAATGAAAATTCATCTAATGGCAAAAATCCTACTCGTTCGTTAATTGGTTTAAGAATTTCTTTAAAATCAAATGCAGGATTCAGTCCCGCAAAAAGAAATGGGCCCCATTCTCCAAGTGGAAATTTATGTAAGTTATCACACTCTCTTGGGAAATCTTGTGCTTCTTTAAATTCTGGCATAGATCTAAAGTTTCCATTTAGGTCAAATGATCTCCCATGATAAGCACATGTAAGATTTTTCGATTTTCCAGGCCCTAAGGCTACAATATGTCCTCTATGAGTACAAACATTTGTCATGCAATTAATATTACCCTCTTTATCTCTAGTAAGTAATATAGGTTCTGTTAAAAATCCATCTAACAATGTGAGCGGATAAATAGAATTGGTTAATTTTAGATTGGAATTATCTCCAAGCCATTGCCAAGATTTTAAAAAAATATTTTCTTTTACTTCATCAAAAACGTCTTGACTCTTATAAAAGGATGATGGAAGTGTTTCAGCTTTAGAAATATCTTTATGGATATTAAATTGAGACATCAAAATAACCCTAAATACTAATTAAATAGAAACCCAAACTTAATTCCAATATGAGTAGTGCCATATTTATTGGCTATACTTGGTTCAACAAAAAATTCTGTAAGAGAGTTTTGGTTAGTAACAACTCCTGGCTCAAAAATAAATGGTACCGCTAATTCGGTATAAACAGTAGAACTATTAAAAGATGTTGTACCATCTTCTTCTAATAAAGAATCATAGATATTTTTTTCATTAATCATATTAATATTTAATCTTGGTATTATGACAAAATTTGCATCCGTTATGAATTCTTTACTTGCCCCAAATTCTATTCCATAAGATTTTCCATAAAAATCTTGGTCCAAACTATCCAAAGCAGAGCTGCTAAAGTTAGAACTACTATATCTCAAACCTAGTGATAAAGTCACGACTTTTAGCTCTTGAAATTGAGCAGGATCAAAATAGTAGGTTGCACCAAAAGAAAAGCTTTTGTCGCCAACTTTTGGGTTATCACTTCTAAAAGATTCTGTAAAATTAAACTGAGGATCACCATCTGGATTAGATTGTTCTCCCGTTAAGTCAAAGGTATAGGTGTCTTTACGGTCATAATAGGAATATCCATATGAAAAGTCTACACCAACCAGTCCATTGTATACGTACCCTACATTAATTTTATTTGCATAACTACTTCTAACAAACTTTCCTTCACCAAAAAAATCTATGTTTTGATCACGCCCAAAGGATACTGTTGTAGATGTTTTTCCAGGTATAACTAAATGTGTTTGTGACAATAATAATGTTGGAAAGAGGAGTAATAAGATAATAAGATTTTTCTTCATAGCATAAAATTACTACATGAATGAGTGATTAAGAATTTATTTTTTATTTTTTTCAATAACTGATATTAAACGATTATATATCTCTTGAGTGTTGCGAGGTGCACCAATTAAGATATCGCGAATAATGCCGTCTTTGTCTACGATAAAGTGTGCTGGGGCTACAGGACTCAAATTAGAGCTAAAGTTTCTAGATATTTGACCTTGAATGTACGTAAAATCAGTTCTTTCAAGAAAATTGGTAATATCTGGGATGCTATCGAAGCTTAATGCTAAAAATGTAATGTCTTCATCTTTATATTTTTCAACTAAATCATTTAAGTAAGGCATTTCAGCTATGCAAGGACCACAATTAATATACCATAAATTGACGACCAAAAGATTGCCTTGAAAATCTTTAAAAGATTTCACTGACCCGTCAAGCATATTTAATGCACCCTCCGGAAGTGGTTTATCTTTCCATTGATCTACTACTCTTTTATTTATAACAGCCCCTCTGCCACCAGCTTTCATTAAAGTAGCTTCTTCAATAAGATTATCGATTACATCATCTGCAACAAATCCACGTAAATCATCATACTTTTCAAATAATATGTATTCTGTATTTTTTAGCTCATTATCAAAACGTCTAAGTACTTGCAAATTTACACTTTCAACAAGACTATCTTTTTGTGATTCAGATAAGATATTTCCCTGAGCATCTTTAAAAACAATTCCATTCGATACAGGAGTAAATTGTTTTTTAGGTGACTTTTCACTTGAAGAAACCTCTTGTGTTACTTTCTCCTTTTCAGCAGGAGCTATTTTTTCTTGACAAGAAAAAAGGTTAAATATAATTATAAGTGTTAATAAAAATTTCATGTGCGATATCGGTTGAAATATAACTTAGCTATGAATAAAAAAGATAAAAAAAGACAAAGAATACAAAACCAAATAAATATATCTTCAAAATTGTCTGCTATCCATTTCGCTGTTTCAGATAATTCTTCTTTTTTTATGAAATACATAGTAGAATATCTTAACTTTTAAGGATAATTATGATAAAAATATTTCTACCATACCAATATGTAATAGTAACGCTAATAGGATTCACAGTGATGCTCCTGTTAAGTGGATTTTCATACAAAAAAATAGCAACAAACACCCTCGAAAAATCTCCATCTAAAGCAAATTTCTATGACCTAAAGGCTATGTCAATTGATAACGAAGAAATTTCTTTTGAACAGTTTAAAGGAAAGAAAGTTCTAATTGTCAATGTTGCTACTAAATGTGGCTATACTTATCAATATGAGGGCATGCAAAAATTAAATGATCTCTATGGAGATAAAGTAGCTGTCTTAGGATTTCCTGCTAATGACTTTTTATTTCAGGAATCTGGTAGTAACGAATCTATAGCCGAATTTTGTGAGACTGTATTTGGTGTAACGTTTCAAATGTTTAAAAAAATTACTACTAAAGGTAAGAAACAAAGCTCAGTCTATACTTGGCTTAGTGATTCTAGTCTTAATGGATGGAATGATCAAAAACCTACATGGAATTTCTGTAAGTACTTGATAGACGAAAATGGGGAGTTAGTAGCGTTCTTTGATTCTCGAGTTAAGCCACTTTCTAAAGAAATCACCAGTCTTTTATGAGCACATATCTAAAAATACTTACCTAGATATTCATCAATATTAGGCTCATTGCCATGATAATCATACCAGCTGTTACTCCGACAATAGGATCAGAAGGCTCTCCATACTCTTTTGATACAGGTAATAATTCATTTAGAGCAACATAAACCATAATTCCTGCACACAAAGCAAATGATACACCAAACAATGCTTCGTTATAAACTGTACGGAAAATTAAAAATCCTAATACAGCACCTAATGGTTCTGCCAGTCCTGATGCAAATGATATCCAAAATGCTTTAGACTTATTTTTTGTAGCATGATAAATAGGGACTGAAACTGCTAATCCTTCTGGAATATTATGAATTGCAATAGCAGTAGCAAGAGTTGCTCCTACTGTTGGGTCATAAACTGCAGCCGTAAATGTAGCAAATCCCTCAGGAAAATTATGAATTGCTAAAGCAATTGCGGAAAATATTCCTGTACGAATTAATAATGATTCATCTTTGTTTGAAGATCGTGATATAAAATCAGCAATTGAGTGGTGATCAAATAATTGATCGATAAATAACATTATTAGTAATCCACCAACAAATGCTGTTACTCCAATTAATTTTCCATATGTGTCTCCATAAAGACCCCCAAGAGAATCAAAGGATAGTATCAGTAACTCCATAAATGATACATAAATCATTACCCCTGCTGACAATCCTAATGCCAATGACAATAATCTTTTATTTTCAAATTTTGAATATAATCCAAGTACACTTCCAATCCCGGTACTCAGCCCAGCAAGAGTTGCTAATGCGAATCCAATATAAACATTTGTTAAGTCCATGTTTTCCTTACTTTTTTTCTTTAAATTATTTAAAATAATTTTATAAAATTATGTTTAATGTAACAAAAATAATTGTATCTGCCCTTATAATCTTTATAGCATCTGAAATTGCAAAAAGAGATACCTTAGTAGGTGCAATCATTGTTTCACTTCCTATGATTTCCTTGCTGTCAATTATATGGCTTTATATTGAAACTAAAGATATAGAAAGAATTATTTCTTTTTCTTACAGTGTATTTTCTATGATAATTCCTTCATTATCTTTTTTTCTTACACTGCCATATTTTTTAAAGAAAAATATATCATTCAGTATTAGTCTTATACTTTCCATAGCAGTGATGATTGTATTATATTTTGGGTTAGCAACATTATATAAAAAAATAGGATACGTCGTTTAAATGAAAAATTTATTAATAATGCTACTTTGGATAAGTGGCCTATATGCACAGGACAATGAAATGAAAACTGTAGATTATGTAGATATAGAACGTTTTATGGGAAAATGGTTTGTTACAGCTATTGTACCCAATATGATAGAAAATGGAGCAACAAATGCATCCGACATCTATGAGCTTAATCCTGATGGAACAATTGCTATTACATATGATGCAATCAAAGATGGAAAGAAAAAGCAGATTAAACAAAAAGGGACTATAATCAATAAAGAAAGTAATGCTGATTGGACCATACAGATGAAAAAGCCTTATGTTCCATTTCTCAAATTTCCTTTTAAAATTATTTTAATAGACCCTAATTATAAATATATGGCAGTTGGTTATCCTGATAATAAAATGGGCTGGATTATGAATAGAGATACCAATATGGATGAATTAGTATACGAAGATATATTAGTAAAGCTAGAAGGGTTTGGGTATTCAAAAGATCAGTTTGTAAAGATCTTACACAACTAGTGTTGATGTCCTCCACCAAATAAGGCCAAGGCTAAATATAATATTCCAATTAATACAATTAATGAAGCAGCTATTAAATTTGTATTAAAACGTTTATTCATCGAATTTAAATAATCACTAAATCTATCTTTAAAGAATAAAAATAATATCATAATGCCAATCAATGTTAATGCGATTCCTAGCACATAAACTATAATACTGGAATAAAGAGTGATGCTATCATCACTAAACTTTGTTGAAGCAATTAAGAGAACTGCTATAGCGGAGGGACATGGAATTAATCCAGCAACCATACCTGTAGTGAATGGACTTGAAAATTTAGATTCATTGAAATGAAAATGCATTGGTTCATCGCAATGATCATCGTGTTGATGACGCACTTCTTTTGAAGCGCGATACAATAAATAAAGTCCCAAACAAATAATAAAAGATGGTCCAATAGTAGTTAGTATAGGAAAAGATTCATTTCCTGCTTTTAATAAAAAAGCTAATAGAGAAAATAAAAGAAAATGAATCAAAATAAGTCCGGATATTAATTGTGCTGCACCAGAAAAACGCATTGATCCACCTGTCATATAAGCTAAAATTAACGTCTTGCCATGTCCAGGCTCTAGCGCATGGAACATACCTAGTATAAAAATAACTGAAAAAGTAAAATTATTACTTAATGTTGTTTCTAAGAATACAATTAACTCATGCATATTTATTTCTTTGCTTTGTTCTTTGGCACTGGATCATAGCCACTTTTGGACCAAGGGTGACATCTTAATATTCTTTTTAATGCTAGCATACTTCCCTTTATAGATCCCCATTCCTTAATTACATCAATAGCATATTGTGAACAAGTTGGTTGATACCGACAATTTGATCCTAATAATGGTGATAAAAAAGTTTGATACCCCTTAATGAGCGTTACAAAAAATAAGGAGGGAATATTTTGCATATAATTACTTCTTGTTAAAATCCTTGTAGAGCATACTAGTTTGGATATCTTTATTATCTTGATACTTACCGCTTTCATATGGGGTATAATCGCCTTCTACTGAATGATAAAAAATTTGACATATTTCTATAGAAGGATAAATCTTTATTGGTTGTACACAAAAAATTTCTAATGTCCAATATCCCTTGAATCCAACATCTCCAAAGCCAGCAGTAATATGTACAAACAATCCTAGTCTTCCTACCGAAGATCTTCCTTCAAGCATGGGCACAAGATTCTGAGTTTCTGTATACTCCACAGTTCTTCCGAGATATAATTTTTTACTTTCTAAGACTAAACCTTCTTCTGGAATAACAATCTTTGTTGCAGGATTATCTTCTTTCATATCCAAGACAGGCTTATCATACACTAAAAGTTCATTGTGTAATCTTAAATTATAGCTATTCGGATTAACTTGATTTTCGTTGAAAGGATCAATTAAGATATCTTTATCTTTTCTTTGAATAATTTCTTTTCCTGATAAAATCATAATACTGCCTCTAGGTTATATATTTTTTTTTAGGTTACAAAGTAATTTTTGTATCTTATGGTATGGATTTTATACTATGGTGGCAAACATTGCCTTCAAAAATGGACCCTACTTTAATTACAATTGGGCCTCTATCAATTTATTGGTATTCTACAATGTACCTCGTTGCATTTGGTGTGGTATACTTATTATGTAGCAGAAAAATTAAAGATAAAACTTTTACTAAAATTACTTTATTACAATTAGAGGACCTTTTATCATACATATTAATTGGGCTACTTATTGGTGGACGTCTAGGGTATGTTCTATTTTATAATCTAGATTATTATCTTTCTAATCCATTAGAAATCTTACTACCATTTTCTTTTCAAAATGGAGTATGGAAATTTACTGGTATTGCTGGAATGTCATATCATGGAGGGCTAATTGGAGTTATATATGCTATATGGCTTTATGGTAAAAAAGTAAATTTACATTTGTTTACTTTAGCAGACTTTTTAACAGCAGCCATACCGTTAGGTTATTTTTTTGGAAGAATAGGAAACTTTATTAATGGTGAACTGTATGGTCGCACTACAGAGTCTGCAATTGGAATGTATTTTACAAATGCTGGAGATTATCAACTCAGACATCCTTCTCAGTTATATGAAGCATTTTTTGAAGGCATTGTATTATTTTTCATTATTAATTTTTGCAATAGACATAATCAATTAGGCTTTAATAGTGGCTTATATGTTTTTGGTTATGGATTTTTCAGATTCTTTATTGAGTTTTTCCGTGAACCAGATGCTCACTTAGGTTTTGTATTATCCACTTTAAGTATGGGGCAACTACTATGTATTGCAATGATGGCAGGTGGAATATATATATGGTACATTGGAAATAAGAAAACTATTACAGCTCAAATTTAAATGCTGGCTCATCAATTGTCATAGTAGCTGATTGAACATTTTTTTGGCCGTATACATTCATAATATTTTGCTGCTTCTCATACATATCCATAAAAATTGTATTAAATACAGCAACATTAGAAGGGGATTTAAATTTTTCAATCTCTAGAAAAAATAAGGTAAAATCTCCATCTACTTTTTTACCAATGTACTTCCAAAAATGATCTTGAATGATAAAATTTTCGGAAAGATAGTCAATTAAAAAATCGTCAATAGCATTATCTTCTCTGTCTGAACCAAGATTTGCTAAATTAAAATCAGCAGCTTTTAATAAAGCCTCGACATCATGAGAAAATGTCTGGATGGTCACTTCTAAATTCTTTTGATTGTCACTCAAGCGCACTTCAGTAGTTGTCAAAAAGAATTGATGACTAAACACTATTGTGTTTAGTAAAATTATTTGAACAAATAATTTATACATCTTTCAAGTTGTAGTTATACTACTTGCCTTCTTGCTGCTTTGCTCTTTGCATTGGATTTGATCCGCCATACCAAGAAGAACTATCATACTTATACATATCAAATAATGTTGGTTCATTTTTCGGTGGCCAATGATTATTATCTCTAAAAGTATCTGCAGTTTCTCTAAATGGATCTAGCATAAAGCTTACTACTTTCTTTTCAGTCTTAAATACTTTTGATACCTCTGGCCTATTAAATCTCCAAATTTCAACTGGAATTCTTACAACATCTGTGGAGCCATCTTCAAAAGTCATTTCAATAATCAATGGCATTACTAATCCACCAATATTTTTGAATTTAATTTTATAAAAATGATCTTCGCGATTAGCTAGCTTTCTTTCATTGTCAGATAACTCATCCATCAACTCTTCATATTTGCTCTTCCCGCTCATTTTTTCCATGATTTTTGCTTTCATTTCATCTGAAAGGTCAACATCGTTGAGCATTGTTTCATATCTTCTACGATCACTATCGTCTGTAATGTCAGCAAACTCATCATATGAATCATAGAAGTCTCTAGTTTTTGGGTCTTTATCTGTAACTGTTTGTTTAATATCTTTCTCATCTAGCATAGCAGCATAGTATTTTTTACCTTCTTTGTCTTTCTTCTCAGCTGCTCTTTTCTGTTTAGGATCAAGCTCTAATTGGAACCACTCGACTTCTTCAATTGATAAATCTACATGGTCATTGGTGAAAAACCATCCCCTCCAAAACCAATCTAAATCAACTCCAGATGCATTTTCCATTATTCTAAAAAAATCAGATGGTGTTGGGTGTTTAAACATCCATGTTCTAGAATATTCTTTAAATGCAAAATCAAATAATTCTCTTCCCATAATAGTATCTCTTAGGATATTTAGCGCAACGGTAGGTTTCCCATATGCATTTGCACCAAATTGATAGATTGATTCAGAGTTTGTCATAATTGGCATAATATTTGACTTATCTCCTCGCATATATCGAACAATATAGTCTTGATTATTTCTTGGGTGAAACAGCTCAGAATCCCAAGCTCTACCAGCTAGATCATCCATGAATGAGTTTAATCCTTCATCCATCCAAGTCCATTGTCTTTCATCTGAATTAACAATCATGGGGAACCAAAAGTGTCCTACTTCATGTATAATAACTCCGATTAATCCTCTTTTAGTTCTTTCAGAATATGTACCATCTTCTTCTGGACGATATCCATTAAATGTAACCATTGGATATTCCATTCCCATACGATCTATATGTGCTGAAATAGCAACAGGGTATGGATAATCAAATGTGTATTTGGAATAAAAGTCAACTGTGTGTGCTACAGCTTTTGTTGAATACTGGCCCCATAGAGGATTTGCTTCATTTGGATAATAAGACATAGCCATTACGGTCTTATCGCCTACTTTAACGCCCATTGCATCCCAAATATATCTTCTCGAAGCTGCGAACGCATAATCTCTTACATTGTCTGCTTTAAAATGCCATGTTTTTTGTCTCATTGTTTTTGTTTCTAGATTTTCTAAGGCTTCATCTACAGTTACGATCAACACTGGCTCTTTTGATTTTTCTGCTTTTTTAAGCCTTTTTACCTGCTCCTCAGAAAGTACTTCTTCAGGATTCTGTAGGGATCCAGTTGCTCCAACAACAAAGTCTTCTGGAACTGTAATTTTTACATCGTAATCTCCAAAAATTAGTGTGAATTCTCCTCGGCCTAAGAATTGCTTATTTTGCCAGCCGTACACATCGTTATACATACACATTCTTGGAAAGAATTGCGCAATAGTATAAATATAGTTATCGTCTTCTTCAAAGTGTTCGTATCCAGATCTTCCGCCGTCTCTAATATGGTCATTAATATTGTACCACCACTTAATTGTAAATGTATAGGTTTCTCCAGCTTGAATTGGCTCTGGAACATCGATACGCATCATTGTTTTATTAATGGTATATGGAACATTTTTATTTTTTTTGTCTTTAACATATTGAATTTTGAAACCGCCATCAAAATCTCTATAAAAGTTTTCCAACGTTCTAGATGATACTGAACTGCCTATAACCATTTTCTCATTACCGCGCTGTGCAGATAAATCGCCACTAGACTGTATTTTGTAGGAGTCTGAGTCTAATGCTCTAACATTTTGTGTTAACTCCATCCATAGATAGTTTAGTGCATCAGGTGAATTATTATAAAAAGTTACGGTTTCTTCACCGTAAAGTCTTTGCTTGTTGTCATCAATTCGAAGCTTCATATCATAGTCAGCTCTCACTTGCCAATATTCATGACCTGGATATCCAGCAGCCGTTCGATAAGTGTTTGGTGTAGTTATATCTTCATTTAATTGCTTAAAGCGATCTAAGTTAATTTGATATGAATTGAAATGTTTGTTTTCTTCAAGTTCAACTGCATTTTGAGCAATTGTAAAAGATAATAAAAAAATTGTTATAACGGTTTTTTTAAACATAGTTATTTCTCCTAAAATTCTGTTAGTTAACAATGTAAGTAGCAAATAATGATGTTGTAAATAAAAAAAAGATGTTATCTTTAAAGCACTAAGGAGAGAATTATGGTAAAAAAAATACTTTTTATACAGAATAGAAAAAATGTAAAGCGCTCTAATTTCTTTGATCACTGGGAAAATATTCATGCCCCTCACATGGTAAAAGTGTTAAAACCTCAAAAATATGTACTGACATTTTTTGAAGAAGACCTAGAAAACGGATGTTGTGGAATGGCTGAATTATGGTTTCATTCAGAAGAAGAATATAAGATAGCAATGGAAAGAAGAAATACTGAATTTGGTAAATCTGATAATTGGCATGACGTAGCAAAAGCATGGCCAGACCCTGATCGCTATGAATACACAGGAAAAGAAATTAAAATTGTTGATAATACTTAGTATTACATGAACCGATTTTTTTTATTTTTTCTCATTTCATTTTTCTTTAGCTGTGAAAAACAGTCTTATCAAATTGGAGATATATTCTTTCAAGATTTAGATT
>CENP01239136.1_pt1 | contig 28748 bp, 23 predicted proteins | sample 361281 | NCBI WGS metagenome assembly CENP01 (sample SAMEA2591122, study PRJEB7988) | marine metagenome | biome: marine biome (ENVO:00000447); feature: deep chlorophyll maximum layer (ENVO:xxxxxxxx); material: saline water (ENVO:00002010), including plankton (ENVO:xxxxxxxx) | depth 70 m | reverse complement strand
AAGTTTTTTCTGGATTCAAAACAAAGCTTGACAGAACAATAATTGACCCTGATACTGGAATTCCTATGGGAAGAATTTCTGTCAACCAACATGATCAAAGTACAAAGACTTTTAGTCATGCATTTGATAATTATCAGCTTGCAGGTGGTACGGATGAAAACACCATTATGTCAGAGTTACACGAATTTGTTGATATGATTTTTGACAGGGAAGCAACTGCCAGAGCCTATGTAAGTAAATTATATAGATTTTTTGTTAAAAGTGAATGGACAGCGGAAGATGAAACTAATATTATAAATCCATTAGCCCAGCAGTTAATTGATAATAACTATGAAATTGTTCCTGTTGTAAGAACATTACTTTCATCTCAACATTTTTTTGATTTTGGTGATGATGATCCAAATGATGAAATTATTGGATCAATAATAAAATCTCCACTACAATTAGCTGCTTCAATGATAAGAAATTTTGAATTTATAATTCCTGAACCTTCTGAAGATTTAGGTAACTACTATAAATTTTCAATGTATTTTTTAAGAAACAACTATTTTCCAATGTCTGGAATGGAACTTTTTACCCCTGAAACTGTGGCTGGTCACCCTGCAATATACCAATCCCCTGATTTTGATAGGCATTGGTTTTCATCTAGTACAATTTTGGCAAGATATAGATTAACGGAATCTTTGATTACTGGTAGAAATAAATTAGGTGCAAATGGTCAATTTGGGGCATCAATTGATTCAGTAAATTTTATTCAAAATAATATTACTTCACCAGGAAATATACAGAACCTGATAAATGATATTTCTGAATTAATATACGTAAATCCAATTGATCAAGATAGAGTAAGCTATTTTGCTGATTTAATTTTAGATGGTTTTCCAGATTATTATTGGGCTGAGACATGGGACACTTTTGTTAATAGTGGTGACGATACCATTGTTAAAAATAAACTTGATATATTAATAGGTGCTATGCTAAATGCACCTGAAAATCAATTGATGTGAAAAGAAGAAATTTTATAAAATTAGCAACCTCAGCATCTGCAATCGGTTTATTTCCGTTTCAAATAACAAATGCATTGAATATTGCTAAAAAATTTGTAAGCTGTGAAATAAGCAATAGGAAGTTGGTTTTAATATATCTTGGCGGTGGTAATGATGGCTTGAATACTATAATTCCATTAAATCAGTATGATTTGTACAGTAATCTTAGACCAACAATTAAGATTCCAGATTCAGGGCTAAATTCATTCATTAATTTAGATCCTTCCTTAGTTGATTCACAGCAGATCGGATTGCACCCAAGTTTAACCGGTTTTAAAGACATTTATGATGCAGGAAATTTACGAATTCTTCAATCTGTAGGATATCCTTCACAAAACAAGAGTCATTTTGCATCAACTGATATTTATAATACTGGAAATGATGGAAATAGCTGGTTAAATGGGGGAGATTCTGGTTGGATTGGTAGGTTTATTGAATCCTATTTTTATGATTTAGTAAATCAATCATTTCCTATTGGTGTTGAAATTGGATCTAAAACTGGATCACTAGGTTTTCATGGTGCTGAGGAACATGGATTATCTTTGAATATTGAGGGTCAAGATGCATCAGGATTTTATTCAGTTTTAAGTGGATTAGGAGGGGAGCCCCCTGTTAATATACCAAATTCTCATTATGGCACTGAACTTCAATATATAATTGAAAATGATCAGATATCAACCTTGTATTCCCAGGCAATTTCTAATGCATTTAATAATGGTTCAAATTCTGTTAACTATGAGGATACAGATTTATCAAATCAATTAAAAACAGTCGCAAGATTGATTAGCGGAGGTCTTCAGTCAAAAATATATCTTGTTAAACTAAATGGTTTTGACACACATTTTGGTCAGGTTCAATCACAGAGTGATATAATAGGGGATCACAATGATTTGCTTACTGAGTTGGATCAAGCTGTTTCAAAGTTTATGTTGGACATTTCATCACAAGGTTTTCAGGACGATATAGTTGGGTTAACATTTTCTGAATTTGGCAGAAAAGCAAAAGAAAATGGAAACCTTGGGACTGATCATGGTGAAATTGCTCCAATGTTTGTATTTGGAACTGCCATAAATGGTGGAGTTTCGGGGACAAATCCAGATTTAACAGAAGCAACTGAGTCTAATAACTGGCAATTGGAAACTTTTCAATTTGATTACAGAGAGACTCTAGGAACTTTACTTCAAGATTATCTTGGTGCTGATAATTATGCTATTGACTCCACATTTTTTAATCACTCTTCCAATGAAAGTATTTGTGAAAATAAAATTAATGAGCTTGTAATGGCAGAATTTTCTGTTGCTGAGAACTGTTTTACTAACACATTGACAAACCAAAATTTTAAAGAAACACTTTTTAGATTAGTTCCCAATCCAGTTTCAAAAGAAATACGCATCGTTAACGACGATTACACAGGAGATATTGATTTTGAATTGTATGATTTAAATTCCAAACTTCTTATGCGCAAAACTGCAAAGATTAATAGATCAATCAATGTGAATAGTTTGATTAATGGTATTTATATATTAAAGATATTCTATGATGGTAGGAGTGAATCACATCGATTAATCAAATCAGATAATAAATAATTCTATTTTACATAATATAAATTATATAACAATAAGTATTTATCTTAACGATATATTTAATTTGGGGAATAAACTTCCATACTTCTGTCATATTTACAACATCCAGGAAGATTATCGTATGCAGATTGATTAGCAGTCGAATTCATTGTTTCATAACCGGAATCATTAATTGCTTTGTTTAATATATCTAAATCATAATTCTTAGAATTTTTAAAAGAGATATCCAAAATCTTAGATTTTATTCCCCAATCTGCATTTTTTACAAAGTCTAAATCTTTTACGGCTTGTTCGATTGTGAATTTACACATTCCACAATTTCCTTTTACACCTATTGAATAGTCAGCGCCTATTGTATTTGAAACCTCTTTCGAAATTTCAAATACCTTTGTCGCTTTATTTTTGACTACCACATTTTCTTTACATCCTATGAACCACATTATACAAGCACCAAAAATTATTCCTTTAAAAAATGAAATCCACATGCCTTGATAATCAGATAAACCAAAAATATATAAGCTAGATTTGATATATTTTTTGTGCCACTCTATAAAACTCATGTTATAAATTTAATGAATAATTTTTTTTAATCATATCAAAATTTCTTCTAATATTAGTCCTTAATCTTTTCTTGTAGTCTTCAGTAAGCCATTCTAAAAAATTTGTTGTGCTTTTGCTAATGCATTTAGAATATCTCTTAATAATAAAATCTATATCATCATTAAGTTCTTTTACCAGTAAAAGAGCGTCAAATTCATCATCACTGTTTTCAACGCACATCAATGAATGATGATTAATTGCTTTTTCCAATACAATCTTTGAAGATTTCCCACTTTTGATTGAATTTACGTATGTTATATCAACATCAAAGAAAAAATCCTCAGTTTTTGAAAAAAGCTTTTTAATTTCATCAGGCATTTCATATCTAAATCTTCCTTCGATTTCTTCATCGGATTTAATATTATCTAAATAATTGAGTGGATTTTGAAATATTCTATTCCAATCTATATCAGTACCCCATTCTCCAAATCTGTAAAAATTATTACCTAAATCAATAACTTGAAAAGAACTCTTGTTTTTTAATAACCTTGAGCCCCTACCAATCATTTGATAATATAGTGTTAGAGATTTAGTTGCTCTATTTATAATTATACATTTAACCGACGGCTCATCAAAACCTGTTGTTAAAATACTGACAGAAGTTAATATGGCATTTTCTGTGTTCTTGAACCAACTTAGGATTTCTGATCTTTGTTTTTTTGTAGCGGTATTATCTAAATGTCTTACATTAAAACCAGCTTTTTTGAAAGAATCATATACAATCAGTGATGTGTTGATTCCGTTGTTAAAAATAAGCGTCTTTTTGTTCAAACACCTTTCTTCATATACTATCATAAGTTTTGATAGCATATCATTATTTGTATAAAGCTCTTCAGATGATTTAACAGTGTAGTCACCATTAGCGCCAACTATTAGTGATGTTAAACCGACGTTATAAGTAAATAAATCGGCTTTGGCTAAAAATTTGTTTTTAATTAGTTCTGAAATTGATTCTCCAACGATTAATTCATCATAATTGTCTTTCATAGGTAAATTAATATTCGAACTTAAAGGAGTTGCTGTAACCCCAAGCATAAAGGATTTACTGAAAAATTTGAACAATTTCGTAAAAGAATTGTAATGCGCTTCATCGATAATTACTAGCCCAACATCTGAAATATCAAGTTTATCCTCAATGAGTCTATTATTTAATGTCTCAACCATTGCAACGTAGCAACTGTAATCATTTTGATCCTCTAAGGAAGCTTTGCTATTTATAATTTTATTAAATACTCCAAAGCTCGTCAAAACCTTAGATGTTTGGTTGCATAGCTCAATTCTATGTGTTAAAACAACTACTTTTTTCTTTTTTAGTTTTAGATACTGTCTTACAATTTCAGAAAAAATTATTGTTTTTCCCCCACCGGTTGGAAGTTGATACAGCAAATGATAATCATTGGGTCTATCTTCAAATCGATTAAATATCTTCTTAATCGCACCTTTTTGGTAATTGTATAAATCTATTTCTGTTTTCAAGGACATTTGTTAAAGTCAGATTTGCAAAAATAGAAAGAAATAAATGTTTTAAAACAATTTTAAATAAAATTTAATCTATAAATTAAATCTTTTTATTCAAAAATTAATAATTCAAAAGTTCAATTATTTTAGTTTCAAACCTATCAAATGGTAAGTATTGTTTTTCAAGCCCTTGATCAAAAGGGATTGGAGTGTTTAAACTACCAACTCTAACTACTGGTGCATCTAAATTTTCAAAGCAGTTTTCCATAATTATTGAAGAAATTTCTGAAGCAATCCCTCCAAAAAGACTATCCTCTTGTAATACTATTGCTTTTCCTGTTTTATTCACAGAATTAATTATAATTCTTTCATCAATTGGGGATAATGTTAATAAATCTATTAGGTCAGCATCAATATTATGCTTATCAATTATTTTTATAGCTTCATGCACTCCTAGTCCATAGGTAATTACAGAAATTTTATTTCCTATTTTTCTTAATTTACCCTCCCCAATTGATATATTATAATAGTTTTCTGGAATTTCTTCTCTGATAGTCCTGTACAGTGCTTTATGTTCAAAAAACAATACCGGATTAGGATTTTCAATTGATGATATTAATAAACCCTTGGCCTCAAAAGGAAATGATGGATAAACAACAATAAGACCAGGTGTTTTAGTGAACCAAGCCTCATTTGTTTGTGAATGGAATGGTCCAGCTCCAACTCCTGCTCCACATGGCATTCGCAGAACTACATCAGCTTTCTGTTTCCATCTATAAAATGTTTTGGCAAGATAATTTACGACTGGATTAAACCCGGACGAAATAAAATCAGAAAATTGCAGCTCAACAATACTTTTTCTTCCACTAATTGAGAGTCCCATAGCAGTTTCGATAATGGATGATTCACATATAGGGGTATTTCTTACTCTATCTTTTCCAAATGTTTCTAAAAATCCGTCTGTTATTTTAAAAACACCACCATATTCTGCAATATCTTGCCCCATGATTATCAAGTCTTTATATTTTTCCATTGATAATTTTAGAGCATTTGAAATAGAATCAACAAATCTCATTTCTTTTGATTTTCCTAGATTTCCATTCGTATTGTTTTTAAAAGGGTGTAATACATCGTTTGTTTCCTTTTGAATTGAAGGAATGATTTTGGTTTGTGAGTTAGCCTTTGTTATATCATTTTCAATGATTTGTGTAAATTTCCTTTTAATCTTTAAAATTTCTTTTTTATTTAAAATATCAGATTCAGTTAGAAAGGTCTCATAATTTAAAATTGGATCTTTCTTTGTCCAGAATTCAATCATTTCTTTTGGAACATACTTTGTTCCACTAGCTTCTTCATGTCCCCTAATTCGAAAAGTCATAAACTCAATAAGAACAGGTTGTGGTTTTTTTTGAATTATTTTTTTTATCTCTTTGATCTTGGAAAAAACTTCAATAATATTATTTCCGTCAATATTATATGATTTAATTCCGTAACCAATTCCTTTGTCAGAAATATTTTTACAATTGTACTGTTCATTTACAGGAGTTGATAATCCATATCCGTTATTTTCAACAATAAATATTACCGGTAAATTCCAAACTGATGCTACATTTAAAGCCTCATGAAAATCTCCTTCACTAGTACCTCCTTCTCCGGTAAAAACTGCAGTTACTTTTTTATTTTTTTTTAACAGGTTGTCTAATGCAATCCCATTTGCAACACCTAATTGTGGTCCAAGATGTGAAATCATCCCGACAATTTTGAATTCATTTGAACCAAAATGAAATGATCTGTCTCTTCCATTGGTAAAACCATCTGACTTTCCTTGCCATTGACAAAATAGTCTATATAATGAAATTTTTCTACTTATAAATACACCTAGGTTTCGATGCATCGGTAAAATATATTCATCATCCTCCAAAGCCATGGTAACTCCAACTGAAATAGCCTCTTGCCCAATTCCTGAAAACCATTTTGATATTTTACCTTGTCTTAAAAGAATCAACATCTTTTCCTCAACCATTCTTGGAAGAAGCATATTTGTGTAAAGTTCAATATATTCAGACTTTTCTATTTCTGAGTTGAAGAAGTTCATAATTAATTACAAAGCAAAATATTAATTTATAATATAAATTAAATCTCTATGGATAAGATAAAACCCTGAAGTTATCAACATTTATTATATTTACTTAAAATAATTTCATTAGATGAAAAAAATACCTTCACTAAATTTACAAGATTTTCTGAGCAAAGATCAACAAAAGAAATCCAATTTTGTAAAATCCATTGGAAGTGCCTTTCAAGATATTGGTTTTTGTGCTGTTCATGGGCATTTTTTAGACGATGATTTGGTTTCACGATTATATGAGCAAATAAAATTATTTTTTGATCTTCCAACAGAATTAAAAACTAAATATGAACACCCTGAATATTCAGGTCAAAGAGGTTATGTTTCATTTGGAAAAGAAAGTGCCAAAGGAAGTAAACATGGGGATTTAAAAGAATACTGGCACTTTGGCCAATTTCTTTCTAGTTCTGAAATAAATAATTACAATTACTTTCCAAATATTACTGTTAAAGAATTGCCTGAATTTAACTTGGTTGGTAAAGAAGTTTACAGATCTCTAGAAAAAACTGCAAAATATGTTTTAAGAGCACTTGCTATTTATTTGGAAATTGATGAAAATTATTTTGATCAGTATATAAAAAATGGAAACTCAATACTGAGACCAATACACTATCCCCCAATAACAGAAGACCCCAAAGAAGCTGTAAGGGCAGCTGCACATGGAGATATTAATCTGATCACACTTTTGATGGGTGCTCACGGTAAAGGATTACAAGTTCTTGATTCACAGGGAAACTGGATTGATGCTGTGGCTGAAAAAAATGAATTAATGATTAATATTGGAGATATGTTATCTAGACACACTAATAATGTTTTAAAGTCAACAGTTCATAGAGTTGTAAATCCCAACAAGGAGCTTCTTAAAAAATCTAGATATTCTATACCTTTTTTCATGCATCCTATCAGTGATATGAAATTAAATGTAATTGATTCATGTGTATGCGATGAATATCCAAAGGCCCATAAAGATATAACTGCTGGTGAATTTTTAGATGAAAGGTTAGTTGAATTAGGTCTTTTAAAAAAATAATGAATTTAAAAGATCAATTACAAAAATTATTTCCAGACCACCAACTATCAGTTGATATAAAACCACCAAATTTGCATATTTCAAATCTTAATAATCAAGTATCTCCCCTATTATGTAAATATGAAAAGAGAAATGGTAGACCTACACTAATTATTGAAGGATTTGGTGGGGCAAATAAGAATCATTTAAAAAAAATTGCTAGTAAATTAAAACAAAAATTTTCAGTTGGTGGGTCTATTAAAAATCAAACTATAATTATACAGGGTAATATTAGGGATAAGGTTATGAGTTATTTGTCAGAAATTGGCTTTTCGGTAAAACGTGTTGGAGGTTAGAAATGAATTCATCTGAAATTATTACAAATAACAATGGCAGTATTTATCATTTATGTCTAAAGCCAGAACACATTTCATGTGATATTATATTGGTTGGAGATCCATTTCGTGTTGATGAGGTTTCTAAATATATGAATGATGTAGAATTTATAATTCAAAACAGAGAATTTAGGTCAGCTACAGGATATTATAATAATAAGAGAATTAGTGTAATTTCCACTGGAATTGGAGGAAGTAATATTGATATAGTTATTAATGAAATCGATACACTAGTCAATTATGATTTCGTAAAAAACAAATATAAAGAGAATCATAAACAAATAAACTTTATTCGAATAGGCACTTCTGGATCTATTTCCAAAAATATTCCTATTAACTCATTTTTAATTTCAAAATATGCTATTGACTTGAATTCACAGCTTTCATCTTATGATTTGGAAAACTATAAAAATGATAAAATATTCAAACTACCATATGATTCACAAAAATTCTTTTATTGTATTAAATGTTCTGAAAGCCTTCACAAAAAATTTAATTCAAAATTAATAAATAGTGGAATAACTGCTACCTGCAATGGTTTTTATTCATTTCAGGGAAGAAAGACAAGAATTCCTTTGAAAACATTAATAAATTTTGATGATTTAGATAAATTAAGTTTTGAAAACGATAATGTTACTAATTTAGAAATGGAAACAGCAATAATTTATGGGTTAGCAAATTTTTTAAATCATAATGCTATTTCATTAAATGCAATATTAGCTAATAGAAAACATGATTCCTACTCTTCTAATCCTTCATCTGTCATTGAATCTTTGATAAAATACACACTTGACAGAATTTAAAGAAATTTAATATTGTTATTGCCAGTTAATTGGATTTATTCCATGTCTAACTAAAAAGTTGTTTGTTTTACTAAAATGATTATTCCCAAACCATAAACCCCTATTTGCACTCAATGGAGAAGGATGACCAGACATTAAAATTAAATGCCTTCTATCATCAATTAGTTTTGATTTACTTTTGGCATAATTTCCCCACAAAAGAAATACTACATTGTTCTTATTAAGCGAAATTATTTTTATTATTTCATCTGTAAATTTTTCCCATCCATGATTTTGGTGGCTACCAGGGTTGTTTTTTCTAACAGTTAATGTTGCATTTAATAACAGAACACCTTGTTCTAACCATCTGTTAAGGTCTCCGTTTTTAGTATAATTAATATTAAAATTATTTTCTATTTCTCTAAATATATTAAGAAGTGATGGTGGAATAATCATATTTTCTGAAACGGAAAATGCCAATCCATTAGCCTGATTGGGATTATGATAAGGGTCCTGCCCTAGTATTACAACTTTTACATTTTCTAAAGAACAACAATTTAAAGCTTGGAAGATTAAACCTCCTTTGGGATAACATGTGTAATTTCTATATTCATCCTTAACAAATGATATAAGATTTTTGAAATTACTTGATTTGATATGTTTATGTAGATGTTTTTTCCATGATTCATCTAACTCAAGCTTCATTTTTTTGAAATTATTTTGTCAACGAACATTGAAACAGTTGCATCACCAGTAATGTTTACCACTGTTCTACACATATCTAAAGGTCTATCAATTGCAAAAATTAATGCTAATCCGGCTTCAGGAATTCCAGCTTGTGCTAATACAATAACTAAAACAATTATTCCTGCACTTGGAACTGCCGCAGCACCAATAGATGCCAAAGTTGCTGTTAAAATAATTCCTAGTTGTGCAGAAAGAGATAAATCAATACCAAAAGTTTGTGCAATAAAGACAGCAGCAATGGCTTGATATACAGCTGTACCATCCATATTAATTGTAGCACCTACAGGTAATACAAAACTAGAAACTTCTTTTTTTACGTTTAAGCTGTTATGTACTCTATCCATTGTAACAGGAAGAGTTGCAGCACTTGAGCTAGTTGAAAATGCAACTAATTGAGCAGGAAGAATTCCTTTGAAGAAAAAGTTGGGACTTTTTTTTAAAACTATTTTTACAAAAACCACATAGAAAGTTAATAGTGTTAAAAGCCCAACAATAAGTGTAAAACTGTACAACAGTAAACTTTTTAATAAGTCCCACTTTGGTGCCTCAACTATTAGAGTTGCTAATAGTGCAAAAACTCCATATGGTGCAAATTGCATGATTAGATCAATAATTTTTAGTATAACTTCATTTAATGAGTCAAAAAATTCTTTTAACGCCTTTGATTTATTTTCAGGGATTAAAATCATAGAAATACCAAAAACTATCGAAAAAAAGATAATCTGAAGCATGTTTTTATTGTCTGTAGCTGCAGATATTATATTAGATGGAACTATATCAACAAGTGGTTGTAAAGGGCCTGTATTTTTGGTTTCAGCAGCAACTTTAAGTTTTTTATTAGCATCTTGTTCATACGCACTCAATAATTCTAATCTTGTTTCATCTGAAATTGAAGTGCCAGGTTTTATAATATTAACAATAGATAATCCAATACTCACAGCAATAACAGTTGTAATAATATATGTAGTTACAGTAATCCCTCCCATTTTTGAAAACTTTGAAATATCTTTTAAGTCAGAAATACCTTTTATTAATGATGCTAGAATAAGTGGAATAGCAATAAGTTTAAGAGCATTGATAAAAATAGTCCCAAAAGGTTTAATCCAATCAGAAATTATTTGTTTTCCATGAGAATCAAAATTAGACATTATAAAACCAAACAAAATACCTAAAAGCATTCCAATTATGATTTTCCAATGTAATGGTAAACTTTTCACTATTAAATTTTCTTTGTTTTATTAATCAAATAGTAATCTAAAATAACGATAGCTGCCATTGCTTCAACTATTGGAATTGCTCTTGGGACAACACAAGGGTCATGCCTACCTTTTCCTTCAATAATAGATTTTTTTCCATTAGAATCAATTGAATTTTGGTTTTTCATAATGGTTGCAACAGGCTTAAAAGCAACATTAAAATATATGTCCATTCCATTGCTAATTCCTCCTTGAATACCACCTGAAAAGTTTGTTTCTGTAGTTAGGTCTTTTAATATAATATCATTGTGTTCTGAACCTTTCATTTTTGTTCCACGAAAACCACTTCCATATTCGAAACCCTTAACAGCATTTATTGAAAGCATAGCCCTTCCTAACTCTGAGTGTAACTTATTGAAAACAGGTTCGCCAAGACCAATTGGAACGTTTTTGATTACACATTTTACAATTCCACCTAGAGTGTCGCCGTTTTTTCTTGCTTCTTTAACCTTATGAATCATTTGGTCAGAAATTTTATTATCTGGACATCGTACTATACTTTTTTCAATATCCTCAACCTTACTAATTTCATAATTTTCATCAATTGAAATATTTCCAATCGATGAAGTATATGCATGTATGGAAATATCTTTCAAAATTTGTTTGGCAATTGCACCTGCTACAACTCTGCAGGCTGTTTCACGAGCAGAACTTCTTCCTCCGCCCCTGTAATCTCTTGTGCCATATTTTTTTTCATATACAAAATCAGCATGGCTTGGCCTGTAAGAGTTTTTCAAATGGTCATAATCTTTTGATTTTTGATCATTGTTTTTAATAATAAATCCAATTGGGGTTCCAGTAGTAATTCCGTTAAAAATTCCCGATAAAAATTCAACAGAATCATTTTCTTTTCTTTGTGTTACAATTTTAGATTGGCCTGGCTTTCTTCTATTCATTTCATTTGAAATAAAATTAAAGTCAATTTTATGACCAGAGGGGCAACCGTCAATTATACCACCAATTGCTTTGCCGTGAGATTCTCCAAAAGTGGTAAGTTTAAAAATGTTTCCAAATGAATTATTCATACTTATCTTTCTTTAGTAAAAATATAGTTTATAAATAAATTCTAAAAATTATTAGATACAAATAAAAAAAATAGAACTATTAACTAAATTAGTTAATATCAAATGAGTAAAGATTATAATTCAATTTTAAATTTATTAAGATCAGTTTGTGGTAACAATAAGGTGATCACCCAAAATTGGCGCAAGTATAGCTATACCAATGGATGGAGATTTGGAAAAGGTGATGCATTAGCGGTGATAGCACCCGAAAATTTAACTGAAATTTGGAATATTTTAAAAGTTTGTGTTGAAAACAATCTCATTGTCATCATGCAAGCTGCAAATACAGGTTTAACTGGGGGTTCTACACCCAATAAAAAAAATTATGATAGACCAATAATAATAATCAATACTATAAGGATCAAAGATATACATGTTATAAAAAATGGACATCAGGTTATCGCTTTGGGGGGTAGTTCATTATTTGATTTGGAAAATATTATTAAACCATTTGGAAGAGAACCCCATTCAGTTATTGGATCAACATCTATTGGAGCAACAGTGATTGGAGGAATTTGTAATAATTCCGGTGGTTCTTTAGTTCATAGAGGACCTGCATTTACTGAGCTTGCTTTATACGCACGAGTAAATGAAAAACGTGAATTAGAATTAATTAATGAATTGGATATTAATTTGGGATCTAATCCTGAAGAAATATTAGAGAATTTACAAAATAAAAATTATGTTGATAACGATATAATATTCTCTGGTAAATGTGCCTCTGACAAAGATTATTCTAAAATTGTCAGAGAAGTTGATTCTAAAATTCCTGCTAGATATAATTCCGATAAAAGACTTCTTTTTGGGGCTTCAGGAAGTGCTGGTAAAATTGCTGTTTTTGCTGTTAGATTAGACACCTATCCAGCACCAAAAAAAAAGAAGGTATTCTACTTAGGCACCAACAATCCAAATGATTTTTCGGAAATTAGAAGAGAAATTTTAAAAAAGTTTAAAAATTTACCAAGATTAGGAGATTATTTACATAGAGATTGTTACATAACAGCACAAAACTATAGTAAGGATTCATTTTTATTAATTGAGAGGCTTGGAACCGACTTTTTACCATTTCTGTTTTCATTTAAAAGGATTATTGATTTGATGTCATCAAAAATCCCATTTTTCTCTAAAAATTTTTCTGATAGATTAATGCAGTTTTTAGGCTCTTTATTTCCTAATCACTTACCCAAAAAAATGGATGATTTTAGAGATAATTTTGAGCATCACTGGATAATCGAAATGACTGACGATGGAATCACAGAAGCTAAAGATTACTTTATAAAATTTTTTAAAGATAAGAATGCAGACTTTTTTGAATGTAATGAAAGAGAATCTAAAAAAGCCATGTTGCATCGATACGTTTCAGCTGGAGCCTTTGGAAGATATTTTTTAATGAATGAAAAAAAAGTAGGTAAAATGATTACAATTGATGTTGCTTTTTCTAGAAATCATAAAGATTGGTTTGAAAAACTTCCAGAAAAGTTAAATAAATTATTTATAAAAAAACTTTATTATGGCCATTTATTTTGTCATGTTTTTCATCATAATTACATATTAAAAAAAGGAGTTTGTCCAGATGAAACTATGTGTGAGATTTTAAAAATTTATGATAAAATTGGAGCTGAATACCCTGCTGAACACAACGTTGGACATGAATACAAAGCAAAACCCACTCTTGAAAAGTTCTATCGGGATCTTGATCCAACTAATTTTTTTAACCCAGGTATTGGAAAGACAAGCAAAAAAATAAATTGGAAATGAGTCTACTTAACAAGTTTTTTATACACATCTTCATATTTTGGAATGATCCTATGAATGTCAAATTTTTTAGCATGTTTATAAGCGTTTTCTCTGAGTAAATTAAGTTTATCTTTATTTTTTAATATTTCAATTGAGAAATTAGCCATTTCAGAAATATTGCCTACATTGCTTAACATCCCAGTGTAATTATGGATATTTACTTCTGGAATTCCTCCAATATTACTTGAAACAACAGGTACTTTTGCTGCCATAGCTTCCAAAGCTGATAGTCCAAAACTTTCTATTTCCGAGGGGAGTAAAAATAAATCGCTAAAAGATAGAATTTCATTTGTTTCGTTACTCTTTCCAAAAAAAATAACTTTTCCTTTAATACCTAATTTTTTACATAGTTTTTCCGCTTTACTTCTCTCTGGGCCATCACCAATCATTAACAATTTTGCATTCAACTCTTTATTGATAAGGTCAAATATTTTAACAACATCCTGAATTCTTTTTACTTTTCTAAAATTACTCACATGAGTTATTATATAATTATCATCATTGAGTAAATTATTTTTACTTTCTTGGGGTCTATACTTATTTAAGTTTACGAAGTTAGGAATGACATTAATATCCTTACTAATATCAAATAACTTGATTGTATCTTCTTTTAAACTTTTAGAAACAGCTGTAACATAATCTGATTTGTTAATGCTAAATTCTACTGCATTTTTATAAGACGGATGACTACCAACAAGTGTTATATCAGTTCCATGTAGAGTAGTAACAATAGGGATATTAATTCCAATATCTTCTAGCATTTTTTTTGCCATATATGCAGCATATGCATGAGGTATGGCGTAATGGACATGTAGTACATCAATTTTATATTTTTTAACCATTTCAACAAGTTTTGACGATAAAGCAAGTTCATATGGAGGATAATAAAAAAGAGGATATTTAGGAACTTTCACTTCGTGAAAATGCACCTTATGATTAAGCAATTCTAGTTTAACAGGTTGATGATATGTAATAAAATGTATATTATATCCTCTTTTGGATAGTTCAATCCCTAATTCTGTTGCCAGTACTCCACTCCCACCAAATGTTGGGTAACATACTATTCCAATTGTCATAACTTTTTTAATCTAAAGATTGGTAAATAATCCTTTGTATTTCGCTTCGTATATTTTCCTTAACTAATTTTGATTTACTTGCGGCTTCTCCGTCAGGATATGACCTGTTTGACAAAAATACATAAACTATGTTAGTTTCAGGATCTGCCCAAGTGTAAGTCCCTGTCCATCCAGAATGGCCAAAACTTTTATTAGATAAACATCCACAAGTTGGACCATCCCCTTCAATTTGAGGCTTATCAAAACCTAACCCTCTTCTGTTTTTGTATTCACAATAATGACAAGTATTAAACAAATCAACAATTTCTTTATTTAAAAATTTTAAATCACCATATTCACCCCCCTGAAGAAATAATTGCATCATTTTCGCGACTTCTATTGCTGATCCAAACAATCCTGCATGTCCAGCAATCCCTCCCATCATTGATGCAGCCATATCGTGTACGTATCCATGGATTTCTTTGTGTCTAAAATAATTGTCAATTTCAGAGGGCGTTATATATTTTGTTGAAATGACATTTGAAGGGTTATATGTTAGATCTACACCAATTTCATTAAATAAATTCTTCTTAATTATATGATCAAGATTGGCATTGTACTCATTTTCAATATATTCCTGTAATATTAAAAAAGCAAGATCACTGTATTTCGCTTTATCATCTGAAAGTGGGCTGGTTTTTATCTTTTCAAAGATACTGTCTCTATATGAATCTTTTAAGTATAAATTTGAAGCAACTTTCAGATTAAATCCATCTTTTGGCTTAAAGGTATATAAGACTTTACTTGGTTTGAGGTCATTGCTCAGGGTTTCACTGTAAAAGGGAATCCATGGGACTAGTCCAGCATATCCAGAAAGTAGTTCTTTGATTGTAATGTTAGATTTATTGGAATTTGCATATCTATTAATTAGTGATCCAATTTTATCATCGATTTCTATTTTTTTTTCTTGAACTAACTTCATCAAAATCGGTGTAGTTACAAGAATTTTGGTCAGAGAAGCCAGATCGTAAATTGTTTCTGTTGTAACCTTATTGGATTTAGAATATCTAAAATTACCATAACCTTTTTCATGAATTATTTTTGAATCTTTTGAAACCACTACTTGTGCTCCAGGTATCATTTTTTTATGAATTGCATATTTAACAATAGAATCAATTTTTTCTGAGATAGTTTCTTTAAACCCTACCTCAATAGGTTCACTGTATGAAAGAATATTTATTTTTTCTGTTACAATTTTTTTTCCAATAGTAAAATCTTTATCCAAAGAGACAGGAAGTGCTCCATTGAAAGAAATAGCACCAAAAATTTGTTGTGCAACAATTTTTTGAAATAAAATATCGTTTTGATAAGCAACTATAATTGACTCAAAGTTGTCAAGGTCAATTTGTGATAGAAAATATGGGTTATTAAAGGAAATTAAAATATTCCTTTTAAATAAATTAAGGGAACTAATAATTTTACTTTCTTTTTCAGTAATCTTGGTTCCCATATTTTTCCAAGGAGTTTCAGATTTATAATGAAAGCTTGCTAGTACGATTTCATATTTATTGGATAAAATTTTAATATCATTTACGGATGTACTATCATCTATAACAAATGAATCAACTTTTGAATATTTGTTTAAATATCTACTAAATTCATCTCCTTTTGCATTTCCAAATCTGATATTTATAATCTTATTTTGCTTAAGGTCTAATGGAATTATGCTCTTGGAATTTTTTATAAGAGCAGGGATATTTTCTACTAACTCTTGTTTAAGCGCTCTAAAAGATTGGTTATCAAAGCTTTTTTGGTTGTTTACTGGGTGGAGATTTACTTTATTATTTAATCCAACCTTATATTTTGCTTTTAAAATTTTTTTTACGGAGTGCTCCAACCTTTTAATAGAAATATTTCCACTATTTATAGCTTCCTTAATTTTTGAAATTCCTAAAATTGGGTCATTTGACATTAATAGTATATCATTGCCAGCTAAAAATGCCATTAGATCAATATTATTTTCATTGTAATTTTTAGCTCCGCTCATATTCAAAGCATCTGTAATAATAAGCCCATTAAATTTTAAATTTTTCTTTAAAATTTTGATTATGCTTTTTGATAATGATGAAGGTAGGTTTTTTTCTTTTTCAAGTGATGGAACCTCTAGGTGAGCAACCATAATTGCAGGTAATCCATTTTCGATAAGTTTTTTGTAGGGATATAGTTCTGTTTTAAGAATTTTTTTTCTTTTGTGTTTAATTTTTGGAAGTGTCTTGTGAGAATCTTTAGATGTATCACCATGACCAGGAAAATGTTTAGCTGTAGAGAGAATATTTTGTGATTGTAATCCATTCATGTACCAAATTGATTTATTTGCAACATTTTCTTTACTTTCTCCAAATGATCGATTACCTATTATTGGATTTTTTGGATTTGTATTTATATCTACAACTGGCGAGAAATTTAAATGAACTCCGACGGTTTTACATTGTTTACCTATCATTTTTCCAACCTTTTCTATAAGATGATTATTTGAGATTGAACCAAGACTCATATTCCATGGAAATTTCGGAACAGAATCAAGACGCATTGACAATCCCCATTCAGCATCCATACTTATTAACAAGGGTACTTTACTATTTTTTTGAAAAGTTTTGGTTAAAGTAATCTGTTTATTTGGAGTTCCCTTAGAAAAAATCAAACCACCAATTTTTTGATTTTTTATTAAACTATTTATTTGTTCAGAGTTATTGGACTTAAAACTATTGGCTTGAATAAAAAAAAGTTGCCCAATTTTTTCTTCTAATGTCATCGCATTGTAGATACTGTCTACCCAAAAGAACTGTTTTTCAAAATCTTTACTCAATAATGGATCCTTAGTTTGGGCAACTACTAAATGGGAAAACAAAAAAATAGAAATAGCCAGTTTTATGTTATTCATCATCTAAAAATCTTTTTAGCCAAGTATTTTGAATATTTGTTTCCCAAATGTTCTCTAACTCATCGATATTTTTCACGAGATTATTGAAAACAGTTACTTTGTCACTAATCTTTTTAGTTTTACAATCAGATTTAAACTCATGTAAAGAAGTTGATTTTATATTATTATGTTCCTTGTATTTGACGATTAACCTATCAAAAAAAGAAAGATTGTATATGAGCTCCAGGTTTTTAATAAATCTTGTAATCGTATCAATTGAACAACCAGAAATTTCATTTTCTATATTTTCTACAGCTATAACTAAAAAATGATTGTAGATAAGTTTAAATGAGCCTTTTAGACTGTTTCCGTGAGAGTTTAGTTGGTTTAAAAAATCTTTAGAATCATTTGAAATATTGTCTAATAATGATTCAGGGATTTCAGGGGATGATTGAAATACCCATACTTTTGAATTTTTATTTAAATCATTGAAATTAACATACATTTTTTAAGTATAAAAAATTATTTAAAAGCAGAGATTCCTGTAATGCTTCTCCCAGTGATTAGAGTGTGAATTTCCTCAGTGCCTTGATATGTTGCTAAAACTTCTAAATTTAAAATATGTCTCATTACAGGATATTCAGATGTAATACCCATTCCACCTAAAATTGATCTAGCATCTCTAGCTACTTTACTTGCCATTTTAACACTTGATCTTTTGGCCATTGAAACTTGTTCATATGTTTCTTGATTTTTATTAAAAAGTAATCCAAGGCGCCAAACCATGAGTTGTACTTTCGTAATCTCAGTTATCATTTCTGCTAGTTTTTTTTGAACTAATTGAAAAGAAGCGATTTTTTTACCAAACTGTTTTCTTTCATTAGAATATTTCAATGCACAGTCATAACAGTCCATAGCTATTCCCAATGCACCCCACGAAACAGCATATCTGCCAATATTTAAACATTTTAATACTTCTTCAAATTTTTTTGTTAGAAACAATAAGTTGTCTTTTTTTATTTTTAAATCATTGAATATTAGTTCGCCTGTTTCTGAACCCCTAAAGCCCCATTTATTTTCAATTTTGCTGGTTTCAAATCCATTCGTATTTCTTTCGATTAAAAAAAGACCAAATTCGTTTTTATTATTTTTAGCCCAAATAATAGCTAAGTCACAAATTGGCGCTTGACCAATCCATAACTTTGATCCGTTTATAACATATCCTTCATTTGTAGAGTAAAATCTAGTTGACATCGAGTTAGGATCGGATCCATGATTTGGTTCACTCATACCAAAGCTACCAACGATTTCTCCTTTTGAAAGTTTCATTAAATATCTGGTTTTAAGATTTTCATTTCCATACTCATAAATTAACTTCATGATTAATCCAGATTGAATTGAGCTTAACACCCTTAAAGATGAATCACCTCTTTCAAGTTCTTGCATCATTAGGCCATAGGAAATATAATCTATTTCAGCACCACCATACTTTTCAGGTAAAATAGGCCCAAAAGCTCCAATTTCGGACAAGGATTTGATAAAATGTATTGGAAATTTATCTTTTTGTACTGCTTCTTCAATGATTGGAGAAACATTAGATTTGACCCAGTCTCTTGTAATGCCCCTTATGAGTAAATTTTCCTCGCTTAATAATTTATCAATTAGATAATAGTCAGGCGAATTAAAATTATCTTTCATCATTTACTTATTGTTATCGTCAAAAACCTCAATTTTAACTTCTTTCTGAACTAAATCACCAAAAGTTCCTCTGTATCTTGTTGCTTTGACCAAATGATTGTCAATCCAATGATAGTTTCCACCTCTGGGTTTTCCCATGAGTAGAGAGTGATATTTAAAGCCATGTTTTGAAAGCCAATTTTCTGTAATTTTTCTTTGTTCTTCAACTCGAGAAGTAAAAAAACATATCATGTGACCTTCATCAAACCATCTATTACAAGTTTCTAATGCGTCATTGAATGGAAGACATGTAGACATTCTTTCTGGTTCTTCATTTGGCACATCGTCAGTAATTGTACCATCAATATCAATAAGATAATTTTTAACTCCTTTAGGTAATACAGGACTGATTTTCTTGCCTTCATTTACTTTCTCCTGTAATATTTTATCTGCTTTTTCTCTATCCATTATTTTATTTTTGGGATTTTTCTTTGTATTTCCTTCCGATTACTGAAAAATTAATGTACTTATTGGGGTTATTTCTAACATCCTCAATCAATACTTTCAATTCATTAATTGTAGAATCTAGGTTTTGATAAACACTATCATCATTTATTAATTTTCCAAATGTTCCACTGCCAGAATTTAGATTTTTTGAAATATTTTTCAGATTGGATAGTACGGAATCTAAATTAGTAGTAATATCCTTTATCGTCTTTGGAGATAATGATTTAGAAATATCTGAAATCCTTTCACTAGATAGTCTAATATTTTCAACGCTGAGGGAGATGTTTTGACTATTTTCTAAAATCAATTTTGAAATAGCATTGGAAGTTTCAGAGAGTTGATTTGTTAGATTTGAAAAATCATCTACACTTGACTTTAATTGTGCTTTGGTTTCAGCATCAAAAAGACTATTTATATTTTCAAGTACTATTTCCGCATTTTTCATTACAATTTCAAGTTGCAACTGTACTTGAGGTAAGATTTGATTCACCAACTCAGTCAATCCAGGCTTGATAGACCCTTTCAAATAATCTCCATCTAAAGCTACTGAGTCATCAGAATAGTCTGGTATTATCGCAATAGCCTTTCCTCCTATTAATCCTGTCTCGTAAAGCTCTGCGTAACTACTTTTAGAAAAAATAACATCATTTTCAATTATAATATCAACTATCAACTCTTTAGTATTGTCAGGATTGAAATTTATTTTTTTAACATTCCCAATTTTAAACCCATTCAACGTTACTGGATTGGAAACAGAAAGACCATCAACCTTTTCATATATAATTTTGAAGGACCTGTTTTTTTCAAATAAGTTAAATCCCTTTAAGTAATTATATGAGAAAACACTCATTAATATACCAATCACAGACAAAACTCCTACTTTAACTTCTTTTCTAAATTTCATTGTGTAAAATTAAAAATTTTAGTGCTATTCACAGTTTTTTAATTATTTGGTTTTCCATCTTTAAAAGTAACAATAAAAGCTTTTTTGAATCCATTTTCAATAGCCTTATTTTTTTTCTTTGTAATATCGTCAAAATTAGTAGAATTTGAGAAAAAATACTTGTAGTTATTATTTTCTTTGAAAACAGTTATGTTGTCAAGCCCATTAAAATTGTATGGATATAATTCAAGTAAATTTTTGCTGGCAGAAATTTGTACTCTGTAAGTTATATTGTTTTTCGTTATAATTGAGGGTGGATCAGAAAAATTTATTGATTTTTTATATTTAAATATTGCATCATAAATTGCATCAGCAATTTCTTTTTGACCTTTTTTTGAATTCAAATATGCACCTTCTTTGGAATTAGTCATAAACCCTGCTTCTATTAAAACACTTGGCATATAAGTATTATGCAATACCCAAAAGCCAGATTGTTTTACACCTCTATTTTTTCTTTTAAGTTTTTTTGAAAAATTATCTTGAATAAAACTTGCTAAAAGTATACTTTGATCTAAATAATCCTCTTGCATCAGGGTTAATCCTATTAAGGATTCTGGAGAATTTGGGTCAAATCCTATATAATTCTTCTTAAAATCTTCTTCTAAAAATATAACTTCATTTTCTTTAAGTGCTACATCAAAATTTGCCTTATTAACATGTAAGCCATATACAAAGGTTTCAAATCCGTACACTCGGGAATCGTTAAATGCATTGCAATGAATCGAAATAAAGAGATCAGCATCAGATTCATTTGCAATACTTGCTCTTTTTCTAAGGGACAAAAATCTATCGTCTTTTCTTGTATAAATTACCTTATTGTTATTATTCTCAAGTCTTTTTCCTAAAAGTAAAGCAATATTTAGAACAATATTTTTTTCTTTAATTCCATTTTTATTAGGTCTTCCAGGGTCTTTTCCACCATGACCTGCATCTAACACTATTTTAAATTTTTCTTGAGAATAACTATTAATTGAAGGGGTAAAAAAAAATAAAATTATTATGAAAAAAAAGCATGTTAAACTAAGGTTAAAAGAAAAAAGAATAGGTTTTACTTTATTCATAATTTTTATCTTCAAGATGAATTTATATGTAAATTTACATTTGAATAGGTACTATACTAATATACATTCCTTCTGTTGAAAACAAACTTTCTTAAATTATTTTTATTTTTAAGTTATACATTCGTTATAAACACCAATCATGTAATTAACGCCTCAGTTTTAGATACCATTTCTAAAGCAGATTCAATACAAAAATCTAAAACTTTTTTATTAGAAAAAATTGATTATGAAGCAACAGATACTGTTTTAATTGACCCAAAAAATAGAAGTATACGACTTTATAATAACGCAAAGATATTTTATGATGATATGCAGATTGAATCTGGGATCATTGTTGTTAATTATGAAAAAAATGAAATCTATGCTGGTAGAATTAAGGATTCTCTTGGAGAATATTCACAATTTCCAATTTTCAAACAAGGGCAAGATGAAGTAAGGCCTGACTCTTTAAGATATAATATTGATTCAAAGAAGGCAATTATATTTAATTCTCGAACGGAGGAATCAGGTTTAAATATAATTTCGGACAAAACAAAAAAAGAAAATGATTCGGTCTATTATATGAATCGTGCAAAATTTACAACATCAAAAAATATTGATGATCCTGAGTACTTTTTTTTACTAAGAAAAGCTAAAGTTATCCCTGGAAAAAAAATTATAACAGGACCAACTAACATGTATATTGCAAATGTGCCAACACCAATAGGCTTGCCATTTGCTTATTTTCCAATATCCAATAAAAGATCTTATGGTATAATATTTCCGTCTTTTGGTGAACAAAACGCAAGAGGATATTTTATTCAAAACGGAGGATATTATCTTCCTATAAATGATAATTTAGATTTAACTCTATTAGGTGATTATTATACAAATGGAAGTCATGGAATAAGAGTGGAAAATTCATACTTATATAGATATAGGTTCAGAGGAAATTTAAGTTTTAGGTTTGAAAATCTAATTCGTGGAGAAAGAGGTTTTCCAGATTATGCAAAAAGCTCTATTTATAACCTAAGATGGTCTCACAGTCAAGATGCAAAATCTAATCCAAATTCAAGGTTTTCTGCTTCTGTTAATTTAGGTAGTAGTAAATATTATCAAGAATCAATTAATCAAGTTAATGCTGCCAATTATTTAAACAATACTTTATCATCATCTGTATCCTATTCTAAAACTTTTTCAGGCGAACCTCAAGTTAATCTAAGTTTAACAGCAACACATTCTCAAAACACTAATACTCAAACAATTAATATGACTCTTCCCTCCTTTCAAGGTAGTGTGTCTAGGATATATCCCTTTGAGCCTAAGGTCGGCACTAAAAAGGGAATTATTCAAAATATAAACTTACAATATAGTGTTAGGGGTGAAAATAGAATCACTACAACAGATTCATTATTTTTTAAGAAAGAGATGTTTGATTCTGCAAAAACTGGTTTACAACATAATATTCCAATAAGTACTAATTTTAAATTATTTAAATTTTTCAGTTTCTCCGCTAGTACTAATTTTCAAGAAACATGGGTCTTTAAAACAATTGATAAATCATATGATCAAGAAAATCAACAAGAAATTTTAGATGAAACAAGTGGCTTTGATTCATTCAGAACTTATAATTTTTCAACAAGCTTGGGTACAACTGTGTATGGGATGTATAATTTTTCTGAAAAAAATAAAATAAAGGCTATTAGACATGTATTGAGACCATCATTAAGTTTTGGTATTTCTCCTCCATTTAATAAATATTATGATTCTTATGAGGTTGTGAGTGCTGATGGATTAACTACTTCAGAGGTTGAATATTCTAGATTTGAGGGGTCTATTTTCGGGCTTCCAAACAAAAATTACTCGTCTTCACTATCCTTATCTTTAAATAATAATATTGAAGCTAAGGTTATTGACAAAGAAAGTGAAGAAGAAGAATTAAAAAAAATAAAGATTTTTAATAATTTGAATTTTTCAACTTCTTATAACTTAGCACTAGATTCCTTGAATCTTTCCCCTATTCGTATGACTGGTGGTACTCAGTTATTAAAAAATAAGTTGAATTTAAATTTTGGGGCAACCTTTGATGCGTATGCGTTAGATGACAACAACAGAAGAATTAATAAATTTAATATTAGTAATGGTGGTGGGTTATTTAGGGTGACAAGTGCTAATCTAACTTTTAATTACTCTTTGAGTAGTAGTGATAATAAAAAAGAAAGTAAAAAAAATGAATCCATGATTGATGAAAGCTTAAGAAATGGTGGGCGGGATGATGATTTATTTGGAATTGCAATGGATACTGCAAGTCAGGCATTCAATCTGCAAGAAGAGGACGAAGATGAGACAATCAATGATCTATATAATTATAAAATTCCCTGGTCCTTGAGATTAGCATATGCGATTAATTATAATAATATATTTAATCAAAATGAGATTTCATCTCATTCCTTAATGTTTTCAGGAAATGTTGATCTTTCACCGAAATGGAATGCAGGAATTTCATCTGGATATGATTTTAAAAATAATGGAATTACTTACACTCAATTACGTTTTGAGAGAGATTTACTCAGTTGGAGAATGAATTTTAGTTGGATTCCTTTTAGCGCCAATAAACAATGGAACTTTTTTATTGGAATAAAAAGTGGAATGTTAAGTGATATTAAATATGATAAAAGAAGAGAAAGAGATAAAATATTATAATTTACGCATATGAAAAAAATAGTTAAAACAAATAAAGCACCTGAGCCCGTTGGTCCATACAATCAGGCTGTAATCCATAATAATACAATGTATATTTCTGGACAAATTGCTCTTGATCCTTATACAAAGGAACTTGTAATCAATGATTTAAAAAAAGAGACAATGTTGGTAATGAATAATTTGAAAGCAATTTTGGAAAATGAAAATTTATCTTTTGAAAATGTAATAAAGTCAACAATTTTCCTTTGTGATATGGGGAACTTTAAAGAGGTTAATGAAATTTATGGTTCCTTTTTCAATAAAGGGAACGAACCTGCTAGAGAAACAGTAGAAGTAAGTAAACTCCCTCTTGGTGTTAATGTAGAAATATCAATGATCGCGGGTTTATAAATTCTCTTGGTGATATTTTAAAAGCCCTTCTATAGGTTTTCTTATAATTTTTCCGGCAGTCAAGTTATAGTTTTTAAGACATTCAATTAATTGATCTTTTAAATAAAAAGAAATAGATCCAACAAAGTGGATTGGTACTTCACAGGCATCTGTGAATTGTAGGATTTGTCTTTCAATAAATAAATTAAAACCTCTTTTGATTAAAGATTTCCCATACTTAGAATCATTATTCTCAATCAAAAATTTTGCAAATTTTGCTAAATATGTATTAGGATTAGGTTGTTTGTATAAATTGTCTTTGATAGTTTCCGCATCAAGGACAAATTCTTTATTGAATTTATCCGCAGTTCCTTTTGGGATTCTATTAAAATAATAATCCCTTAAAAGCTGTCTTCCAAAATAGTTCCCACTCGCATCATCCATTAAAATATAACCAAGAGAAATTACTTTTTGTTCAATATCATTGCCATCAAAATAAGTACAGTTAGAACCTGTCCCAAGTATACATACTATTGATTTAGTATTTGGTTTTGCTGTGGAGTAAATTGCTGCATAAGTATCCTCTTTAACGGAAAATTTACTGCAGTTTTTAAAGATATCAGAAAAAACCGTTTTAATTAAAACTCTGGGTGGTTCAGTCCCACACCCTGCGCCATAGAAATATATTTGATTAACTTCTTTTCTAAATTTATACAACTCATAATTATTAACTATTCTTTCTTGAAGAATATATTTACCAAGAACCTGTGGGTTAAGACCAAGAGTTTGAGTTTCAAATAATTTGTCACCCTTTTCATTTATTGCAATCCAGTCCGTTTTTGTTGAACCACTATCAACTATTAATATCATCTAGTTAATTTAAAATTTATGGATTTCACTAATTAGCTCAACAAGTTTTGTAGAATATCCATATTCATTATCATACCATGAAATGATCTTGAAGTAGTTTGGGTTTAATTCAATTCCCGCATTTGCATCAAAATTACTGGTATAGGTTGAGCCGATGTAATCCTGTGAAACAACTGCTTCTTCTGTGTAATCAAGAACTCCTTTAAGATCATTTTCACTAGCATATTTGAATTTCATTTTGATATCTTCATAGGAAGTTTTTTTCTCCAACAAAACAGTTAAATCAACAACTGAAACATTTGCAGTAGGAATTCTAAAAGCCATTCCAGTAAGTTTTCCATTAAGTTCAGGAATTACTTTTCCAACAGCAATTGCCGCACCAGTTGTAGATGGAATAATATTATTTAAAGAGGATCTACCCAGTCTATAATTTTTAGCAGGACCATCCACAGTCATTTGAGTAGCCGTCGCAGCGTGAACAGTAGTCATTAAACCACCAACAATTCCAAAGTTATCATTTAATACTTTTGCAACTGGAGCTAGACAATTGGTAGTACAGGATGCATTTGAAACTATTTTATGATTTGCATTTAGTAAGTTTGAATTTACACCCATTACAAACATGGGAATATCTTTAGAAGGGGCTGAAACAGCTACTTTTTTTGCACCTGCTTTGAGGTGTAATTCGGCTTTTTCCATTGTTGTAAATATTCCAGTACACTCTGCAACTACATCAGTGTCTAATTTACCCCAATTAATATTGGAGGGATCTTTTTCATATGTGACTCTAATCCTGTTGCCATTAACTACCAAGTTGTTGTCTTCAACTTCAACAGTTCCATTTAATCTTCCATGCACGGAATCATATTTTAACAAATATGCAAGATGATCAGCGTTTAGTAAATCATTAATTGCAACAATCTCCATGTCATCTCTTTGTAGCATTGCACGTAGCGTTATACGCCCAATTCTACCAAAACCATTTATTCCTACTTTAATTTTTTTCATTATAATTTAAATTGACATTATATCACTTACTTTAAGTAATTCTTTGTTAATTTTTGTAACTCCTTTTATTGCTTTCTTTAATGGAGTCAGAACAACTATATTATTTTGTAAACCTACCATATTACAATGTTTTTTAGAAATCATTGACTCAACAGCGCTTACACCAAGCCTACTTGCCAATACTCTATCAAAACATGTTGGAGTTCCTCCTCTTTGCATGTGCCCTAAAACGGCAACTCTTGCATCATAATCAGATAAATGTTTTTCAACATATTCTTTAAGTTGAAAGACATTTTTACCTGTCTTATCACCTTCTGCAACAACAACAATACTTGAAGATTTACCTGTTTTTTCGCTGCGTTTTAGAGATTGAATTAATCTATCTAAACCTAAATTTTCTTCAGGAATTAAAATTTCTTCTGCACCTCCGGCAACGCCTGTATTAAGAGCTATATGTCCAGCATCTCTACCCATAACTTCAACAAAAAATAGTCTATTATGTGAGCTTGCTGTATCTCTGATCTTATCTATTGCATTCATAACAGTATTAGTTGCTGAATCAAATCCAATTGTGTGAGATGTTCCAAAAATATCATTATCAATTGTAGCGGGAATTCCAACGACAGGAAAATTGTTTTCTTCAGCAAAAATAAGTCCACCAGTAAAAGTACCGTCTCCACCAATAACTATTAATCCGTCAATATTATTTTTTTTGATAGAACCGAAGGCTTCATCTCTCCCAGTTTTAGATTTAAACTTTTCTGATCTTGCTGTTTTTAAAATAGTACCACCTTTGTTAATTATACCTTTTACGCTTCTCGCATTCATTTCCTCAAAATTGCCTTTTATTAACCCATCATAACCTTTATAAACACCAACTGGAACTATTTTATGAAAAACACATGCTCTAACAACAGATCTAATAGAAGCATTCATACCGGGTGCATCACCTCCCGAAGTCAACAATGCAATTTTTTTAATTTGATTTTTCACAGGGTAAATATAGTAATCTATTACTTTATTAATAAGCAATTTTAAAATCTTTTTTTAATTAAAAAACTAAACATAAATTTGAATAATGAATGATGTTGTAAATATTTTGGCTATTGAGACCTCCTGTGATGACACCGCTGCTGCTGTAGTTCAAAACAACAAAGTTTTATCAAATATCGTTTCTAGTCAAAAAATACATGAACTGTATGGTGGTGTTGTTCCAGAAGTTGCTTCTAGAGAACATGATAAATTGATCGTTCCAGTTGTTAGAAAAGCATTAACTAGCTCAGGATTGAGTTTGAATCAAATTGATGCAATAGCATACACACGCGGCCCTGGTTTGATGGGATCTCTTCTTGTGGGAACTTCTTTTGCAAAATCATTATCACTTTTTCTAAATATACCTTTATTAGAAATTAACCATATGCATGCTCACATCTTATCAATATTTATTGATGATGGTAAAGATATTCCTGCTTTTCCGTTTTTAGCTTTAACTGTTTCTGGAGGTCATACGCAGCTTGTCATTGTTAATAGCCCAAATGACTTTAATTTAATCGGGACAACATTAGATGACGCAGCTGGTGAAGCATTTGATAAATCTGGAAAAATTTTGGGTTTAGAGTACCCAGCTGGTCCAAAAATTGACAAGTTTAGTAAATATGGGGACCCGTATAAATTTAAGTTTACTAAACCCAATGTAGCTGATCTTGATTTTAGTTTTTCGGGTTTGAAAACAAATTTTAAAAATTTTATTTTAAAAAAGGATAAATCATTTATTGAGGATAATTTTAATGA
>CENP01013936.1_pt1 | contig 28886 bp, 27 predicted proteins | sample 361281 | NCBI WGS metagenome assembly CENP01 (sample SAMEA2591122, study PRJEB7988) | marine metagenome | biome: marine biome (ENVO:00000447); feature: deep chlorophyll maximum layer (ENVO:xxxxxxxx); material: saline water (ENVO:00002010), including plankton (ENVO:xxxxxxxx) | depth 70 m | reverse complement strand
GTATAGCGAATGCAAACCCTATACGCATCTCAATCATTGCAGTTAAATTTGGTTTGGCGGCCTTTGTTGTTCCCTATTTTTTCGTTCTAAACCCCGCACTTTTGGGACAAGGAAACTTAGCACAAGTAGGCTCTGCTCTCCTTTTAGCAGTTCTTGCTGCAGCGGCTATGGCGGCGACCACTCAGGGTTGGTTTTTGATAAGGCTAAATATAGTCGAACGAATTATCCTAGCGATCGTTATATTTTTGTTATTTTTTCCGAGCTTAATCAGCAATATCACGGGATTAGCTGCCCTTATTTTTGTCATTATATGGCAAGTGATACGTTGGCGGTCAAATAACGTCAATAAAGAAAGTTTATCTGAAAAGGTAAGAGAAAAGTGAACTTAACTATTCCTAAAAAGAGTACTTATCCAGAAATTAAAGAACTCAATTCCAATTTATATAACCTGCTCTCAAATTTGGAATTGAGAACGTTGTTAAATGAGGGCTCAACCTAACTTGGAGGACATTATGTCTAAAACATTTAAATATATCTGCTTGCCGATAGCATTATTGGGCGTCGTAGCATTAACTTCAACTGCTCAAGCTGAAAAAAAGACTTTTGTATCAATTGGTGCAAATCCTGTTGGATTAACAGCATATCAATGGGCAGCTGGTATTTCTGACTTAGCTAACCGCAAAGTTAGCGGAATTAAAGCTAATGCGGAAGCAACGAAAGGCTATGTAGCTAATATACGTTTACTTCTCAATAAGAAAATTGAAGCTGGTTTTTCAAATTCTAAAGTCGCTTATGATGCATATGCGGCAAAAGGCGCTTATAAAAATGATAAGCCCGGCCAAATTTTAAGCTGGATTTCAGTTGCGCCAATCGCAATGCATGTATTTACCTTGGAAGGATCTCCGATAAAAACACTTCAAGATCTTAAAGGAAAACGTGTTGGTATGGGGCAACCTGGTGGTACATCTATGCTTGATGCTGAGACACTTTTCTCCGCTATTGGATTAACACCTGGGAAAGATTTTAAGGATTTTCGCATTAAACTTGGCAAACAAGTAAATATGTTAGGTGATGGGCAGCTTGATGCTGCGATCTGGAACGGAAGTATGCCACTTCCACCTGTGATAAAATTAAAAGCACGGCGCAAAGTTAGTTTTATCGAGATTCCTGACGCTGTGTCTGCGAAAATTAGAAAAAAAGCACCCCCCTATTATGAATATAACATTCCAGCGAATACCTACCCAGCACAACCAAATGCTATAAATTCTTATGGTTTAGGTAATGTTTTACTTGTACGTGCAGATATCTCTGAAAAAGTAGTTTATGGTATGACTAAAGCCATTATGGAGAATCTTGGACACATGAAAAGTGTTCACCCAGCATGGGGAAAGGTAAGTAAAAATACTATTCTTCGTGGCTTTAGCGCACCTCTACATCCTGGTGCATTGAAGTATTACCGGGAGGCCTATGTTCCAGGTATTGAAGATTTTGCAAAAAGAACTGCTAAGTAATAGATTAGGTGGTGCGGAGTTGTCTGCACCACCTAATTTCTTTAACACAGGAATTTGAGACCTAATTTTATGAAAACTGTCTTTGTACTTTTTGATTCACTTAATCGTTTAGCTCTTGAATGTTATGGTGGAACTCACATTAAAACTCCTAATTTTAAAAGGTTTGCCGAGAAATCCATTACATTTGATAATCATTATGTGGGGAGCTTACCTTGCATGCCTGCAAGAAGAGATCTGCATACAGGACGATTAAATTTTTTGCACCGTAGCTGGGGGCCGCTTGAGCCATTTGATAATTCTTTTCCGGAAATACTTCGTGACCACGGAACATATAGTCATATAGTGACTGATCACCATCACTATTTTGCCGACGGTGGTGCAACTTATCATCAACGTTATTCGTCTTGGGATTTAATACGTGGCCAAGCTATTGATCGTTGGAAACCTAAAATAAATCTACCCCCCGAAGAGTTCAAAGACCTTTATCATCCGATGCAACAGCATCGGAGAGCTTATATGGTTAACCGCCAGCATATAATAAAAGAAAAAGATTATCCGTGCCCACAAATTTTTAATAATTCATTTGAATTTCTTAACACAAATAAGGATGAGGCCGATTGGCTACTCCAAATTGAATGTTTTGATCCTCATGAGCCATTTTTTGCGCCCGAACGATTTAGAACCCAATACTCAACGGCGTATAAGGGACCCATTCTCGATTGGCCAATTTATGATCGAGTTAAAGAAACTCCGGAGGAGATTGCCGAGCTAAGAGCCAACTATGCCGCCCTTTTATCAATGTGTGACGAATATTTTGGTAAACTTTTAGATTATTTTGATGAGCATAATCTTTGGGAAGATACCGCTATCGTATTAACCACTGACCACGGATTTTTGCTAGGGGAACATGATTGGTGGGCAAAGAATCGAATGCCAGTTTATCAGGAAATAGCCCACATACCTCTGGTAATTTATCATCCAGATTATTCTGATAAAGCCGGCGAGCGGCGTAAGACATTGACGCAAGCCATAGATATTATGCCAACATTGTTAGATATTCATGGGGTAGATATTCCTTCAGAAGTAACAGGTAAGTCGTTACTACCCATTCTTTCAAAAGATAGCCCTATTCGCAAAACAGCAATGTTTGGATTTTTTGGTGCATCCTGCAATATAACAGACGGTCATCATGTTTATTTCAGATATCCTGAAAACCTTACAGCTGAAAACTTATATGAATATACTTTGATGCCAACAAGAATGACCAGTCGATTTGCCATTGATGAGTTAGTTGACGCAACCTTAAACCCTCCCTTTTCATTTACCAAGGGCGTGCCGTTATTAAAACTCAATACTAAATCCAACGAAGATGGTCTAGCAGTGGAATGTCAAGGAATGTCCTTTCAGGACTGTGTATCAGCGCTTTATGATATCGAAAACGACCCCAGCCAAGAATTTCCAATAGAAAATCCAGAGACCGAAAAATATTTAGTTAAAGAAATGGAAATTCATATGAAAAAAACAGATGCCCCAAGGGAAATGTTTGATCGGCTCGGAATTAATACTAATTCTGACTAGTTGTGAAGGAGGTCTTTATGGCAGAGCAACCCAATATTATTTTAATCATGACCGATCAACAACGATTTGATACAATTAACGCACTCGGGGCCCATTGGATGCATACCCCAAATTTAGATAGACTTGCTACAGAAGGCATGTCTTTTTCAAACTGCTATGTTACCTCACCACTCTGCTCGCCATCTAGAGCGAGCTTATTTACTGGCATGTATCCTCATGCGCACGGTGTGTATTCTAATTTTCAAAAATGGCAGCCAACTTGGGTACAATGGCTCGCAGACGCCGGTTACCATTGTGTGAATATCGGTAAAATGCACACAAACCCTTACGATATCCCCGGGGGCTTTCATCAAAGAATTGTGGCAGAAAATAAGGATAGACCGCTATTTTTAGATGAACATGAACGAGCGTATTACGACGATTGGGATCGCGCTCTACATTCTCGTGGTATAGAGAAACCAACCCGATATGTGCGCCACAAGGCAAATCCAGAAGCCTATAAGAAGGCAATGGGGGCATTTACTTGGGAACATGCCGAAGACATGCATTCCGATAATTTTGTTGGTGATACAGCAAATTGGTGGTTAGAAGAGCGTCAATCGAAAGCTCCTCTGTTCCTACAGATTGGATTTCCTGGCCCTCATCCTCCTTTTGATCCAACAGAAAGGTGGTTAAATCACTATAAAGATATCAATATTCCAGTTCCTAATGTCACAGAAGCAGAGCTAGCGGCCCAACCTCCAGCACACGCAGCATATCGCGATAATATTGTGAAATATAATCAAGATGCAGTCGCGTGGAAATATAATCCAACAAAAGAAGAATTACTCCGGGTGCGGAGGCACTACGCTGCAAATACTTCGATGATCGATGAAAAAATAGGTATTATTTTAGATACTTTAGAGAAACGGGGTTTATTAAAAAACTCCATCATTGTATTTACATCAGATCATGGAGAGGCCTTAGGCGATCACGGCCATATTCAAAAGTGGACAATGTACGATGTGTCCGTAAAGGTTCCCTTGCTGGTTTGGTCACCAGATAAGGTCAAAGGCGGTCGCAGGAGCGACGCTCTATTGCAACTAATGGATATTGCTCCAACAATTTTAGAATATTTATCAATACCAATTCCGGAAAACTGGCAGGCTCGTTCATTTAAAAGAGTATTAGACTCCCGAGATCCCCTTGAAATTAGAGATGCTGTATATTCTGAATTAACAAGAGGCCATATTCAGACAGCATCCGAGTTTATATGTATGAGGAGAGAAAAACGCTGGAAGTTAGTCTGGTATCTTGGAGAAAAAGAAGGTGAATTATATGATTTACACTCTGATCCAGATGAATTGATTAATCTTTGGAATATGGAAAAATATTCTGCCATACGTAAAGACCAAGAAAACTTAATTCAAGAAGAAATGATACGAAATATGGTTCAGGCACAAAGTAGATCAATGGAAAAACCACAACCTTATATGGAAATAAAATGATTGCTTCTATCAAAAGTATTGAAGTATTCGTTTTCAGGGCACCTATTGAAACGCCTGTGATGACATCTTTTGGAACAATGTTTGATCGCCCAGCAGTTATTATTAAAATTGATGATAATGATGGTTATACTGGTTGGGGAGAAATTTGGTGTAATTATCCCACATGTGGCGCAGAACACAGGGCAAAATTATTAGAAACTATTTTTGCACCATTAATTCTTAAAATGGATACAAACAATCCTCAAGAAGCTTTTACGTACCTTACTAAATCTACTCATACCTTGGCTATACAAACCGCTGAAATTGGTCCTATTGCTCAAGCTATCTCTGGTATCGATATCGCAATATGGGATATTTTTGCTCAAAAGAAAAATAAACCACTTTATGAAATTCTAGGAGGGACTGAAGCTGTTGTTCCTGTTTATGCGAGTGGGATAAACCCTGTAAACACAGAAAAGATCATAGATCGTGCACGGAACGAAGGTTTTGATGCCTTTAAGATTAAGGTTGGATTTGGACATGATAGTGATGTTGAAATTATTAAGAATGTCCAATTAACTATGTCAGAAAGCGAAAAACTAATGGTCGATGCCAACCAAGCATGGGAGTTAAATGAAGCAATTAGTTTTTTTTCAAGGATAAATGAAATCCCTTTAAATTGGGTTGAGGAACCTATTCGAGCCGATAGGCCAGAGAAAGAGTGGCAAAAACTATCAGATATTACAAATATTCGCCTGGCGGCTGGTGAAAATATTAGAGGATTAGATTTATTTAATAAAAAAATCAAAAGTGGTAATTTAGGTGTTATTCAGCCAGATATATGTAAATGGGGAGGCATAAGTGCCAATTTAATCGTGGTTAAAGAAATTTTAAATAATGGGATACATTACTGCCCACATTTTCTCGGGGGAGGCATAGGATTAATAGCGAGTGCGCATTTACTGGCTGGGTCTGGAGGTGACGGCATGCTCGAAGTTGATTATAATGTCAATCCCCTCAGAGAAGGATTAGCAAGCCCATTCCCAAAAATAATTGATAGTAAAATAACACTCAACAGTTTACCAGGATTAGGCATTACTCCTGATTTGTCCTCCTTAGAGAAATATCTTGTATACCATGCAGTGTTAAAGAATTAGACCTTACTGAAGTACACTGTTTTCCAGCGAAGGAAACATACTCTCTCGTCACTTTGGAATGATACGAATATATTTAAATCTTATTTCGCGCCATAAAATTAGATATAATAGGTATCCTTTACATTGATTATGCTGGAATTTACCTTTACGATAATCCAAAATATAGAAAAAATTATTTAAAATACGGGAGTTTTAATCTGATGATATTTGGAAAATATAAAATCGTGAATAAATTACCAGCCGCTTTTGCCGTAATTATTGCGTCAGTAATTTGTTTAACTGACACTGCTACTTCTAAAGAATTTAAAATTACAGCGAGTTCAAGTCATCCACCAGTCGTTCCATGGGTTGCGGTCATTAAGAATTATGTTGTGCCTGAAGCAAGAAAAAGGGCGAAGGCTCTGGGACACTCGATTAAGTGGACTGAGGCTTATGCTGGATCACTATATAATTTTAAAAATACACTGGAAGGAATTGAAGATGGTCTCGGTGATATTGGTTGGGTAGGTACTTTATGGGAGCCAAATAAATTACCTCTCCATAATGTCACTTTTTATCTACCTTTTGTCTCCGGCAACGTAGTCGCTGCAGCAGAGATAGCTAGTGATATGCATCGCGATATTCCGGCTTTAAAGAAAGCACTTTTAAAACATAATCAGGTTTTTTTAGCAGCCCAAGCCATTGATGATTATATTTTAATATCTAAAACGCCAATAACTTCAGTTGCCGATCTCAAAGGTAAAAAATTCTATGCGCCCGGCGCATCAGCGCAATGGTTAAAGGGAACTGGTGCTGTAGCTGTTAATGGAGGACTGCCAATCTATTACAACGGTATAAAACAAGGAGTAGCTGATGGAGCAATCGTTCCTGGTAGTGGCATATTCCCGTTTAAACTTCACGAAGCAGCGCCTTATATAATTAATGTTGGTCTAGGCGGCGGCATTACAGGTGCACTCACTATGAACAAAACAAAATTTGATAGTCTACCCCCAGAAATGCAGAAAATGTTTATGGAAGTTGGCAAGGGCTATGAGATAAAAGTCGCACAAAAAACCGCTGGATTTGCTGTCAAAAGTATGAAGACTTTAATTCCGAGTAAAGGTGGTAAAGTATCGAAATTATCGATGGCTGAGCAAAAAAAATGGGCAAAAGGATTGCCTGACCTTGCTGGAATCTGGGCAGCACAACAAGCGAAAAAAGGTCTTCCTGGGAAAAGTGTCGTAAAATACTATATGGAAGCAATTCGCAAAAAAGGTGAGAGTCCCATTCGTAATTGGGATAAATAAACCCTTTTATTTAAATGATAAATAACCCCGGATCGAGAGGGGGATTGAAAATATTTCAATCCTTCTCTCTTTTATTTACACGTTTTATCTCGGTCACTAATAGCATCGGTAGCATCTGGATATTTAGTCTGATGTTTTTGATTTGTGCTGACGTTATATCAAGAGGAATATTTGATTTTCCCCTTCGCGGGGTTCCTGAGATTGCTGGATATACTTTAGTTGGATCTGTTTTTTTACAATTAGCGCATTCGCTCCACGAAGGACGTTTTACATGTGCAGAAATGTTCATAGAACCACTCTCAAAAAATAGGCCCTTGGGTGCAAGTCTTTTCCATCTCGTCTTCAATCTCTTGGGATTTATCGTGTTTATACTAATAGCGTATGGAACTTGGTTTAAATTTATAGAGGCTTGGCCAGATCTTAAATTTGGGGTTGAAGATGAATTTACAATATTAGTTTGGCCCTTGCGTACCATCATTTTCTTTGGTGCGATTTTAGTAGCAATTAAATATTTGATACTTCTAATAGAAGTAGTTTTTGGAATAAAAGATTTAATTTCACAACGAATGATCAATCCTAGTCCAAAACAACCAACAGGTATTGGATATTTTTCAATAATAATCTTTATAGGGATTGCTATTATGATTCTCGCACTTGGTGATTTTTCGAGAGTCCAAATTGGTGCTATTTCATTTATTGGCGTTTTAATTGTAATTTTCACTGGTATCCATATCGGTGTTGGTCTTGTTTTCTTGGGTTTTGTTGGTACGTGGATTATGATGGGTAACCCTAATATCGCTTTTAAACTTGTGAAATTAGCTTCAAATGAATTTCTCCGGAACTATACACTATCAGTAATTCCGCTATTTGTTATGATGGGCTTATTGATAACAGAGTCTAATATAGGCAAAGATACTTTTGATGCTGCGCGTTGGGGGCTAAAAAAGGTCAAAGGCGGCCTTGGTGTCGCCACAGTTATTGCAAATGCTATCTTCGCGGCAATCACTGGTTCATCAATTGCCTCGGCCGCTGTTTTTACAAAAGTTGCCGTCCCAGAAATGTTGAGGCACGGTTACAAACCTAGATTTGCTGTGGGAACGGTTGCAGGTAGTTCGGTATTAGGCATGTTAATTCCACCAAGCCTCCTTTTAATAATTTATGGTTTTGTCGCTGAACAGTCTGTTGGTCTTTTGTTTTTAGCTGCCGTCATACCAGGCATTTTATTATCTGGGGCAATGGGACTGTCAATTATTGGGATGGCCCATTTCTGGCCAAGCTACGTCGGTGAAGCAAACGAAGACGATCAGACTGATGAAAATCTTAAATCATCTTTCCTAAAAGTTATTCCTATATTTATTTTGGTGGGCGCGGTAATGGGTGGCATCTATGGGGGTTTATTTACCCCTGTTGAGGCCGGTGCGGTTGGAACTGCCGGTGCACTTATCATCGCTTTAATTAAAAAAAGACTGACCTGGAATAAATTATGGAAAGTACTCCTAGATACGGGTCATACTACAGTTACCGTTCTATTTTTAATATTAGCAGCTAATATTTATGGCCGAATGCTCGCATTGTCGGGTTTTCCGCAATCAGTCGGTGAGTATATAACTACCGCTAACCTGGCTTTTCTGAGCTTTATGATACTTTATATTTTAATCCTTATAATTCTGGGAATGTTTTTAGACTCAATATCAATACTTTTAATTATTTTACCAATTGTTCTGCCTATTATAGCTAGTTTTGGGGGAGACTATATTTGGTTCGGAATTATTACTATCATCGCGGTTGAGATGGGACTATTAACCCCACCGCTAGGTATAGCAGTTTACGTGGTAAGAACAACCGTGGATGATGCTCGTGTTACGCTAAATGATATCTTTATTGGCGCGTTTCCCTACGTTGTGATTATGTTTATTGTAACTATGCTGCTCGTAATATTTCCAGAGCTGAGTCTCTTTTTGTTAAATTAATTAATTCTTCAAATTCAGAGGAAACAACAAATGAAAAAAATACTATTAAAAGGTGGCTGTTTAGTCACTATGGATAAAACGATTGGACAATTAAATATAGGCGATCTACTAATCGAAAATAATAAAATTACCGATGTGGCAGCGCAAATTAATACAGATGATGCAAAAATCATTGACGCGCAGGGTATGATTGTGATGCCAGGCATAGTTGACTCCCATATTCACACTTGGCAAACAGGAATTAGGGGAATTGCCGGCGATTGGACAATGGGCCAATATCTTAGGGGCATGCACGCGAATCTAGCAACAGGTTTTAAACCCGATGATATATATCTGGGTAATTTAGCTGGTGCATTAACTCAGATGAACAGCGGAGTCACAACGTTATTTGACTGGTCCCACAATAACCCCACTCCCGATCACACAGATGCCGCAATTGATGGATTATTGGAATCAGGGATTCGCGCTGTATTTGGTCATGGTTCGCCCAAGCCTGATCCAAAGAAAGGCCAAAAACATTTTAGCGAAGTCCCCCATCCCGCAAGTGAAATTAAACGATTAAGGGAAGGACGTTTATCACAAAATGATGCCCTTGTGACACTGGGTATGTGCATGCTTGGGCCACATTATTCCACTTATGAAGTCACACAAAAAGATTTATTATTAGCCCGTGAATATAATTTATTGGTAAGCGCTCATATGAGCGGTGGCTTTAATCGTCTAGTACCTGATGGTATTTATAAAATGAGAGATGATAAACTGCTCAGTCCAAAACTAAATATTGTTCATGGTAATGATTTATCAGACGAAGAACTAAAAATTCTTATTGATAGCGGCGTAAAAATGACCATCACACCTGAAGTCGAGATTCAGATGGGTTTTGGGGATCCTATTACTGGAAGGGTCATGAAATTTGGCGGCAAACCATCTGTAGGCGTTGACGTAGAGTCTAATATTAGCGGTGATATGTTCAACGTCATGCGAATGGCATTACAAATTCAGCGAATGATTGATAACAGACCTTTTGCCTCTGAACGAAAAGCGATCGAAAAACTCTCTATTTCAGCCATTCAAGCATTGGAATGGGCAACAATTAATGGTGCAGAAATGCTCGGACTGGATGATAAAATTGGATCTCTAACACCTGGTAAAGAGGCAGACATAATTTTACTTAGATCTACGGATTTTAATCTGCATCCAGCAAATAATCCTATTAACGCAATAGTGTTTTATGCCAACGCTTCAAATGTTGATACAGTTTTGATTGCTGGAGAAATAATAAAACAAAATGGAAAATTACTATATTCGGAAACATCCAATGTGATGGAGAAATTAAAAAAATCAGGAGAAAATATACTCGCCAACTCTGGTAATAATTAATTTAATAAGTTATCCAATCAAAATAAATTAATAGTTTTTAGAGGTCTATCTTGAAGCATATTTTTGAGAATGCCCCCGTAAAAATACGCGAAGACTTATTTAACGCAATAGGATTCGCACACTCAAATTTAGGCGTATCCGGTGATTGGATTCTGGGCTTAAATAGCGTCAAAATTATTAAGGAAGTGAGAAATGCTCAGAGGTGCAATTATCATAACCCCACCATTAAAGATAGAGAAAGGTTCTGGTAGCCCGTTGCGTGTTATTGCTCTCGTACCCAAAATTTAAAATCTTAGTAGTAAGTAAATATAAAAATAAATAGTAATAGGTAAAAATATGGAACTTGGACTGTTTCTCCAGCCGGCAACAAAGCCTGGGAGACCTCTAGCAGATATTATTGAATGGAACGTCGAAGTAATAAGTGAGGCAGACAAATTAGGCTTTCATGAGGTTTGGATAGGCCAGCATATTACATCTCCTTGGGAGCCCCTTCCATCACCACAACAAATTATAGCTCGCTCAGTTGGGGAAACATCAAAAATTAGACTAGGTACAGGAGTAGAGGTCCTTTACCAGAGCCATCCGGTACGACTAGCTGCAGAATTAGCACAACTTGATCAAATGGCGCGAGGTAGATTAATGTTTGGTTTTGGTGGCGGTGGAACCCCGACTGATGCTCAATTATATAATGTCGATTTCTCGACGGGTCAGCATCAAGAAATGTCCCGCGAAGCTCTAAAAATTATTCTTGATTGCTGGAAACCTGGTGGTCCTGACGAGTTTAATGGAAAATACTGGTCTGTAAAAAAACCTAAGTATAGTAAGAATTATAATTGGCACCTTGAACCCTTTAAACCTGTAAAACAAAGGATTGGTTTTGCGGGGTTTATGCCCGACTCGTCGTCACTTAAAATAGCGGGTAAAGAGGGTTATATACCTCTTAGTTTTAATGTATCTCCTGAGAATGTTGCCATTCACTGGCCAGTTATTAACAATGCTGCAGTTTCAGTTGGAAAGACTGCTAACCGCGAGCAATGGCGACATATTCGCGAGATTTATGTTGCTGATTCTAATAAAGAAGCCCGTAATGCAGTTCTTAACGGTTTTGCAGCTGAATTCTGGAATTCATATTTTAAAATAATAATTGAGAGACTGCGGATTGAACATTTATTCCGAAGACCAAGCGATACTCAAGAAAGCCAGATCGATGCAAAATACCTAGTTGACTCCGAAACTTGGTTTGTTGGAGATCCAGATACAGTGGTTTCTCAAATAGTAAACCAATACCGCTTGACTGGTGGGTTCGGCGTACTACTTCAAATGGGCTTTGACTACTCTGAACCTGAGGCAAAAGAAGGATGGCTTCGTTCTATGGACCTTTTATCAAACGAGGTCATGCCTAAAGTAAACGCAATATTAAATAAATAATTTGAATGTCAGAATGCAACCTTTATTCTAATTTTTAAAAGTATAAATAATTATGAGTACCTATATGTCTAATAATGAATTTGATTTTATAATCATAGGCGCTGGAAGCGCTGGTTGTGTCATTGCAAATCGTCTAACAGCCTCAGGAGAATTCAGAGTACTACTTCTTGAAGCTGGCCCGAATGATTCTAGTCCATGGATTCATATGCCAATAGGTTATGGCCGAAATTTTTCAAATCCAAAAGTTAACTGGTTATATTCCTCCAAACCAGGTAAGGACTGGGTTAAACGTCAAATAAAACAACCTAGAGGTAAAGTAATAGGTGGTTCAAGCTCAATAAATGGGTTGGTTTACATGAGGGGTCAAAAAGAGGACTACGATCATTGGCGCCAACTAGGTAATGACGGTTGGGGATATGAACAGGTATTAGATTATTTTAAAAAATCGGAAAACCAAGAACGCGGGCAAGATCCCTTTCATAGCACTGGTGGACCATTAAACGTCTCAGATCCTCGAGAAACCCATCCCCTAGCAGATGCTTATATTCAAGCAGGAGTGGATGCAGGTTATAAAAGGAATTATGATTTTAATGGAGCGGAACAAGAAGGATTTGGTTACCAGCAATGGACAACAAAAAATGGTTTTAGGTGTAGTGCCGCGGTAGCATTTCTTAAACCTGCACGAAAGAGAAAAAATTTAATAATAAAATCAGAAGCACATACAAATAGAATTATTTTTAATGGAACTCGCGCTGTAGGGGTAGAATTTGAACGGCGTGGAAAAATTATCTTGGCGAAAGCAAAACACGAAATCATTGTATCAGCTGGCGCTTATAATACACCCCAACTCTTGCAATTATCTGGCATTGGTCCTGCCAATCTACTCAAAAAAATGTCTATTCCTATAATCGCTGATCGACAAAATGTAGGAAAGAATTTACAGGATCACTTCAATGCGCCACTTATGTTCGAGCTAAATAAAAATTTTACCCTAAATGATGTTCTTAATCGCTGGGATAAAAAAATATTACATGGTTTAAAATATTTATTCCAACAACGCGGATTTCTTAGTACGGGTGTCGCTTATGCTGGAGGTTACTTGACTGTGAATCCAAATTCGTCATCACCCGATATTCAAAATCTACTCATGCTATTTACATCCGAACTTATTGGAGGAAAAGTAGATCCTTTCCCAGGATGCGCATCTGTCGTTGCTTTATTGAGGCCCGAGAGCAGGGGTGAAGTAAATATTTTATCTGACGATCCAAAAAAACATCCGGAAATTAATTATAATTTTTTATCCGCAAACAAAGATAGACAAACCCTAGTGATGGGTGTAAAAAAAGTTAGAGAGGTAATGAGCCAAGATGCAATTGCAAAATATATTGTGCGAGAATTTCGTCCCGGATCAGAACATAATAGTGATGAAGCTATAATAGACTTTTTGGAAAAAAGCGGGAGAACAAGTTACCATCCGGTTGGAACATGCAGAATGGGGCCTGACGATGAAGCCATTGTAGATCCAAAATTAAGGGTGAATGGCGTAAGTTCATTACGGATTGCAGACGCCTCGATTATGCCAACTTTAGTATCTGGAAACACTAATGCCCCAACAATTATGATTGGTGAAAAAGCATCTGATATGATCTTATCTGATCTTATAAGATGATATTTTTTGAGCTTTTTAATTTAAATTTTACCATATTTGAATGGATTAGTCTGATTATGATTACCTCCTTGGGTGGTTTCATGCGAGGCTTTGCTGGATTTGGTACAACCTTGATGATGGTTCCAATATTTAGTTTAATCATGCCACCTGTAGAAGCTGTCTTTATAGGACTTTCAATTGATGTGATTGCCATGGCGCCAATGGTTCCAAATGCTGCCAGAAATGCAGACTGGAGACGGATCTTACCCATTTTTATTGGAAGCGTAGCCGCCACACCTGTTGGAGTTTATATACTCTATATCATGTCAGACGATGCAATGCGTATCATGATTGCAATATTATTAATGGGATCAGCAATGCTAATGCTGTCGGGATGGACTTATCGAGGCAAACAGAATTTGCCACTTTCGTTTGGCGTTGGTTTCGTCTCCGGAACGACAGGAACCGCTGCCGCTATCGGTGGACCACCAATCGCAGTTTACATGTTAGCATTGGGACTAACAGCTAATAAAACCCGCGCTACATTAAACACCACGTCTTTTATAAAAGAGGGCATTTCAGCTATTTCCATTTTGTATATAACGAGTTTTGAAATACGTTTATTGATAATAATAATTGCACTACTTCCATTCATGCTAATTTTCACATGGGTCGGCTCAAGCTCATTTAGAAAATCAGATGAAACATCGTTTAAAAAATTTATATTGCGCTTTCTATTAATTATAGGTGTCACAATCTTTACTAAAACTATCTTTTTTAATTAAGAATTTGGATTGTAAATTAGGGAAGAGTTGGACATATTCTTTAATGTGGCAAAACTCTTTTAAAGGAAAAAAAATGTTCTCAAGTGTAATAGAAATGGAATTTAAAGCAGGTATGATGGCAAAAGCATTAGAGATAGCTGAACAAATGCGTCCAGAGTTTGCTGACCTTGGTTGCAACCAATTTCTTATGATAAATAAAGGAAATGATGAAGCTCTCGTATTAGCAATTTATGAGTCTGAAGAAAAGCAACAAGCAGCACTTCCAAAGGCGCAAGAACTTCTTGGAAGACTAAAAGAGATTTATGCCTCTATGCCGGAACGCCAAGGTGGGAATGTCATTATTAATGAAGTTTATTAAGTATGTGATTTGTGATTATATAACGATTAAAAGCTGCCATTAATCAAAAATATAAAACTTAGTGGCAGCTATTTTACCAAGGAAATAATTAATATAGACATGATCCAAAATCAATTGCTGTCAATCAATATATTAATTCTTATAGCCATGGCTTGCGTCTATACTACCTCTGATATCGACGCAAAAAGTTACACCTATAAGAAAGTTAGGGCTTCGAATCCTTGGGCAAGAGCTACTTCAAAATTAGCTAAGACTGGCGTAGTTTATATTACAAGTATTCATAACACAGGAGAGCGAGCAGTCAAGATTATTGGGTTTAGTACTAATATAGCTAATAAGGTTCAACTACATAAAACTGTTACGGAGAATAATATTACAAAAATGCAGTATATAAAATCTCTTAAGATTGGACCTGGTAAATCAATACATATCAAACCAGGCGGGCTCCACATTATGTTAATGGGGCTCAAAAGACCCCTAAAAGAAAATAATCAATTTCCATTAATAATAAAATTTGAAACATTAGGTAATCTGGAAATTATGGTTAATGTTAAGAATTTTAGCTGGCGTCAAAAAAAACCATTAAAACACAAACATATGCACCACTAAAATCCAGAAGTCGATTTTTAGGGATTTAATAAATTTAAATGTATTTTAATTTACATTAAAACCGCATAGTGCTAACAGAGAGGGCATGCTTAAAGCGACGCGGCCAAAAAAGGGCAATGCAGCGACAAATATAAGAAAAATTAGCCCTGAAAAAAAAAGAATGTATTTTAGTTCTTTATCCATTCACATACGATATATTATATGAAAAAAATAATCTACAGTATTCTAGCTATATTAGTTTTCTGTGCGCTTTCAATTGGAACTTTTTTTATCTCAGATCATTATGCACAAAGGTGGCAGTCAAATAAGCTATTTAAAGCAAAGTTATACGATGTTGAGGGTAAAACGTGGAGTATTAAGTCGCTAAAAGATAAACTTGGGATCATTTACTTTGGATATACTTTCTGTCCTGATGCCTGTCCCACTGCACTAAATAATCTTACAATTGCTCTTGAAAAAATTGATAAAAATAAACTTCAATTTAAACCAATATTTATTTCAGTCGATCCAAATCGAGATAAACCAGAAATAATCAAAGACTATCTCTCCAGCTTTAACACTATAATTTTAGGTTTGACGGGCACAGATCGAGATCTTAAATCATTTACATTTAACATAGGTGCAACTTATTCACTCTCGCGAGAAGACCCTGAAGATGAAGACTACCTTGTCAATCATACAGTAGGATTTTTTATGATTAATTCGGAAGGTGTTAGACTCCCAATACCCTATAGAAATAATTCTGAAGACCTAGGTCAGGCAATAGTGAGGATAAAATCTATTCTGATGAGCAATAGTAATTTTAAAAAATTTTCTAGTATTTTTTAACTAGATAATTGATAGGGATAAGTGTTTTAATGTTATAAAATGATCGAGAATGGAACATCATTTAGAATGAAAAATAATCAACAGAAAGAAGATTACAAGAAAATTTCTGAACTCGAAAGTACGGGTGACTTTAAGGTTCTTAGAAAGTTAAACCCACCAAAACACTATAACCCTCCAGATGAGACGGATACAAAATTAGCAATCTATCTGGATTTAGAAACTACAGGACTAAATTATAAGGAGAATGAAATAATTGAAATTGGCTTAATTCCTTTCGAATATTCTGTTGATGGACGTATTTTCAAGGTCCATGATGCTTTCAATCAATTTCAAGAACCCTTAGATCCAATTCCGGATGAAATCACCAAGATCACTGGAATTACTAATAATATGGTAAGAGGGCGTCAAATCGATAAAGAATCGGTTAAAAACATCGTAGAGCCCGCTTCAATTATAATAGCCCATAACGCTAACTTTGATCGGAAATTTGCTGAAATATTCCTAAATATATTTGCTAATAAACCTTGGGCCTGTTCGATGACACAGATCGAGTGGGCGGAAGAGGAATTTGACAGCCTAAAACTTGAGTATTTAGGCATGAAGAGTGGATTTTTTTATGAAGCCCATAGAGCGTCAAATGATTGTTATGCTGGGATTGAATTACTAAGCCTCCAACTTCCAAAATCTCGCCAATTAGCATTAAATATACTCCTTAAAAACGCACGGCAAAGTACTTTTCGGATTTGGGCAGAAGGTGCCCCTTTTGATTTGAAAGATTTATTAAAACTACGTGGTTACAAATGGAGTGATGGGAATGATGGCCAACCAAAATCTTGGTACAAGGATATTCCTGAAGATTCTTTAGATAGTGAATTGTTATACCTACGATCAGAAATATTTCAAAAGGATGTTGATATCCCAAAAATAAAATTTGATGCTTTCGATCGTTTCTCCAGTAGAATATAATTTATCCCTGAAGCCTATAAAAAGTATTTTAAAATTATTTAAGTTATAATTCTCCAATCACTGTCCATCTTTCTAGAAAATAATTTTCCTGTTTCTAAATCAAATAAGCACCCATGTAATTCTATATTATCTTCCTCGAATTTCTTTTTAAGCCATGGGAAAGTAAGTAAATTATTTAATGAAATTTCAATTGCTCTTCGCTCGACATAACGATATTTTTCATCGCCCTCGAGATTAGTGTCCAATGCTTCTTCAGCAATGGATACCCAACTATCAATAAACTCCCTCTTTGCATCATTTTCAGATCTATCACAGAGACGCTTTATGCCCCCACAATGTGAATGACCAAGTACAATAATATTGCGCACCTCAAGATCTCTAACTGCAAATTCGATACACGCATTTGTTCCGTGATGAATGCTATTTCTATCATATGGTGGAATTAAATTAGCTACATTACGCACCATAAAAATCTCACCAGGATCAGCTTTCGACATTATGGAGGGACTAACACGACTATCAGAACACGCTATAATCATGGTCTCAGGACTTTGTCCGTTCTTTACCAAGTCCCTATAAAACTCCGGTCTCTCCTGATAATAATCCTGATGGAATGATTTGAAACCTGAGATGAGTTGATCAATCGACATAAAATAAGTTTCCAAACTGGTTAAATATTTAAAGTATAAAATATCTATAAATTATGTAAACTCCTCTCTGATATAAATTCTTTTCTAGTTCAATCGACGCTTTAAATTCACTAATAAATTCTCAATATCAACAACGTCTTTTGAGTCCTTTTGCCTTTTAATAAAATTATTCAGTCGATCAATTGCTGATTTATAATTGCCTTCAGAGGCCTCCATCAAAGCCAATTCTGCCAAAAAATCAACATTTGTTGGAGCAACTAGTGTCATTGATAAGAGTGTCTTTAATACCCTTTCTTTATTCCCTACGCTTAAAGCTCTGATTTTTATATTATTCTGTAATCGTATTAGAACATCCCTATCAGAAACCATGCGAATGAACTCTGATTGTAGGTTTGTCTTTGGACCATGCGTCAGTTCTAGTATTCGCTTAAGGTCATCGGGCAATAAAATACGGCAGGAATCAAATGGATCTAAAACAATATGTTCGCCAAAAGCTGTCATGCGCAATAAAAAGTGTCCTGGAAAATTTAACCCTGATATTTTCCATCCTTGAGACCGCCCTAAATGCATAACTAAGATCCCGAGTGCAACTGGTAGTCCCTTGCGCCTATCGATAACTCGCATCAGGTTAGCATTTTCCATATTGTTATAAGTGGTGATATCTCCGGCGTAACCATACTTTTTATAAATAATATTTGTTATTGCTTTGGAATGTTCAATCATAGTAGTGCACTTTCCAACTTCATTTGTGAGGTCAGAAGTCATAGAGTTTAATTCATTAATATAGTTATTTATTTTTTTATCAGGGAATTCTAAGGCCGCCAATACAAGAGCGGTCCTCGCTATATCAAGCGTTTGATTATCACCTTCACCAATTTTCTTCAACTGGCCGAAGTATTTATGTAAATTATCTGACATTTTATCAATATAACATAAAATTATAATTGTAAGGACAAATTATAAAAAAAGTAAATAGATTATAGAAAAGATAACAGTAAATTATTTATCTTTAGAACCAAAATAAATACCAGCTAAGATGAGAGGCAAACCAATTATATGAAATAATTGGATCTGCTCTCCTAATAAAAGGATGGCCAAGAGAGTACCACTTATTGGTAAAATATAAGAAACTTGCCCAGCCTTATTTGGACCGGCTATCTCCACTGCACGATTATAACATAAGTAAGCGACTATTGATGCAAATATTGCCAAATAAAGAACACCCCCAAAAGTTTCTAATTTAAATGGGGTTGGCGCGACATATATTATTTCCCATATATAAAAAGGCAATAAAATAATTGCCCCAATTGTAACGGTAATAGCCAAAAAACTAGCCGGGTGCATTGCGGGGCTTTTTCTGAGAAAAACAGTATGAATAGCCCAGCATAGTGTGCCACCTAAAATCCATAGATCACCAATATTAAAATCAAGGGCAAATAGCTTACTTACTTGTCCTTCAACTATTATATTAACTGTACCCAAAGATGCTAAAAGAAACCCAAAACTCTGAGTTAAATTAATTCCGTTCCTGAAAAATACAACGGATAATAATACAATAAACATTGGGCGAGAGGCATTTATGAGAAAAGAATTTATAGCAGTCGTATAAAGCAGACCGTGATAGAGTAAAGTGTTATAGGCTGTTATACTAAAGAAAGACAGTACTATTAATATTTGCCAACTATCTCTAATCTTCTTTAGATCATATTTTAGATAAGGCCACGCAATAATTATTAGGATGGGAATTGCCACTATCCATCTCCAGAAAACTAAACCAACTGGGGGAATAATATCATTCAAACCTTTTGCCGTTATCGCATTTCCAGACCACGCAAGTGCAGTAATAATCATAAGAAAATAAGTTTGGTTCCAGATAAACTTCATTTTATAGATTGTAAAGCTTAGTTAAAAATAAGGGTAAGGTTATTAGCTGGCATTGTTATATCTTTGATTAATGATAAACCATTGTTTTTTGCAAATTTTTCCATCTGAATTACATCCCTAATTCCCCATGACGGATTATTTGAACGTAGCCAATTATCAAACTCAATATTACTAGGCGCAGTATGTGCACCGTTTCTTTTAAACGGACCGTACAGAATTAATTTACCTTTTGTCCCCAAATAATTTCCCGCTCCTTTAAATAATCCCTCAGCTGACTTTATGGGGCTGATATGAACCATATTGATACTGATTATAAGAGATAAGTTTTTACTCAAAGAATCTGGTGCATTTAACGACCAATCTTCTTCATTAACATCTAAATAAAATGGATTGCGTAAATTAGTCAGTTTAGAATATTTAATCCAAGCCTTTATACTCATTAAATTCTTAGGCACAATATCACTAGTAATAATTTCAGTATTTGGAAATGCTGAAGCATATTTAATAGCATGTTGCCCCGAACCACTGCCAATTTCTAGTATATTACTGATATTCTGATCAACCTCTGATTTAAGTATATCTAAAATATAACGATGATTTTTATGGTAGGCCGCCGTATCTATTCGACCTTGATTATTCATTTTGTTATTTTCCCCTTAACTACTGACAAATCTATAAAACATCTATACCGTGACTGTAAAACAGGAAAATTAAAGGGCCGCAGCGGATGGATGTAAAAACTGAACAAGAGTTTAAAAATAAAGTTTGCATTATAACAGGTGGTGCAGGCAGCATAGGATGCGCCACTGCTCTCAAAGTTTTTAATGCTGGGGGTAAGGTTGCCCTTATTGATCATAATTTAGAGCAATTAGAGAAGGTAAAAAACGAATTTTATGACCGAGATAGATTATTAATTCTTCAAGCAGACGTCTCAAACAGCCAAGATACACAAAATTATGTTTCTCAGACTATCGCTAAATGGGGTAAAATTAATGCGCTCTTTTCCAATGCTGGATTTAGCGGTACGTCCGCACCTGTTACAGATTATCCGGAAGATGTCTTTGACAAAGTAATGGCAATAAATGTAAGAGGATCTTTCTTAGCCTGTAAATATGCACTCCCTAAAATTAATAATGGTGGCAACATTTTAATAACTTCAAGTATTATGGGGGTTACCGCCAGGCCAGGAAGTATAGCGTATATAACATCTAAGCACGCACTAATTGGTCTAATGCGTGGTATTTCCAAAGAAGCGGCCCCTCGAAACGTTCGCGTCAACATACTCGCACCAGGCCCCGTCGATAATACCTTCCAATTAGAAATTGAGGAACGTGCTTCCAAGGCATCGGGAACGAACGTAACTGAAATGCTAAATAATTGGATAGCTCTTGGCAGACATGCAACACCTGAAGAAATCGCTAATATGGCATATTTTTTAATGTCTGATAAAAGTAGTTTCTCAACGGGCGGCGTATTTATGGCTGATGGTGGAATGCACGTATAATAAAAATTTAATATAGCATCAGCTGGAAAATGTTGTTTCTATCTCAATTATATCATTATCATTTAAGCTTGTGACAATATGAACTTCCATCAGAGGTAGCGGTTTGTTTTGCCAATATTTTTTTATTAGCATCTCAACCATCTCAAGAAATCGCTCTTCCGTTACATAGATTATGATATTTATAGCCTGACTAAAATTAAAACCCACCGAATTAATAATTAATTTCAAATTTTCTAATGCTTGGCGCGCCCGAGGAGCTTCTCCAATAACAAGATTATTGTCTACCGGGCTTACTCCACGCATTCCCGATACAAAGACACAATCATCAGATTTAATTCCAAGACTCCAAGTACCAGTTGGAGAGAATGAACCTTCTGGCGATAAAAATTCGAGAGGACTACTATCGGTAGCTGGCACTCTCAAAGTAAAGTCTATCTCAATAAAATCATCCCCAAGATAATCGACCCCAACGATAGTGCGACAAGGAAATGGCCCATCATCCCCCCAAAGCTCTTTTTGAATTGTATTTAAAATTGGGCGGTCCCTTACCATATCCGCAACAAAAACAACTAGCCTCACTACTTCCCTAATATTTGTATTATTATCCTCAGCAAATTTTTTTAGATTTCTAAATATTTGTCGCACTCTATTAGTTGGTTCAACAACCAACTTTTGGGTCTCTGGATTAATACCTCTTTGGGATTTTAATCTAATAAAACTCTCCATATCAACTCTCCTCTAGATCTTCTCTCTCTAATTCAAGTTTGAGCCATTGATCTTCTAACCTTAGTAACTCACTCTCATTTGAGGAAAGAGAGTTAGCCAAGCCTTCAAAGCCCTTTGGGTCTTTTGAATAAAAATTAGGGGATGCCAACTTAGTTTTTATAGAATTTATATTAGATCTAATTTCTTCAATTTTTTTGGGCAAGACCTCTAATGCGTGTTTATCCTTAAAAGACATACGCTCTCTTTTTTTAGTCATTTTTCGGGTTTGGTTTTTTAAATTTTTAGAAGACTGATTATCTTCTCTTTTACTTACAATTTTCTGAGATATCATATCACTATAGCCGCCAGCATACTCAATCCAAATACCTTGACGCTCATCACTCGGAGCAAGCGTAGATGTTACAATTCTGTCAATAAAGTCACGATCATGACTGACCAACAAAACTGTACCAGAATAATTGGCTATTAGCTCTTGAAGTAAGTCTAAGGTCTCCAAATCAAGATCATTTGTTGGCTCATCTAAAACCAATAGATTAGAGGGTTTAGCAAAAGCTTTCGCTAACATGAGTCTTCCCCTCTCGCCGCCAGAAAGAGCACTTACATCAGTATTTTTCTGTTCCGGCTGAAATAAAAAATCCTTCATATAGCTCACTACGTGTCGTTGTTTTGTCCCAACCGATACCATATCACTATTACCACCCGTTAGAAAATCGCTTAGAGATATTTCTAAGTTTAAACTCTCACGTTTCTGGTCCAAGGACACCATTTCTAACTTGGTGCCTACCTTCATAATTCCATCATCAGGTTTGATTTGGCCGATTAGAAGATTAAGTAAAGTTGTCTTACCAATACCATTTTTGCCAATAAAGCCAATACGGTCGCCTCTTTTGATCTTCACCGAAAAATCTTTTACTATAGGCCGGTTTGAATATGATTTAAAAATGCCATTAGCCTCAAAAATTACTTTTCCAGAAGTTTCAGATTGGCTAGCGGTCATTTTTACAGAACCAGTGTCACTGCGCTGATTTCTCCGGCTCTCTTTTAATTCATATAAATCATTTAACCGTCTAACATTACGTTTTCTTCGAGCTGTAACGCCATAACGCAACCAGTGTTCTTCCCTAACTATTTTCCGATCTAATTTATGACGATTCAATTCTTCTTGTTCCAAAGTATCATCACGCCAAGCCTCATAATTCTTAAAACCTTGATTTAAACGGCGGGTTTTACCAAGACTTAACCAGATTGTATTCTGAGATAATTTTTCAAGAAATCGACGATCATGACTTATAATGACAAGGGCTGACCTTATATTTTTTAACTCCCCCTCAAGCCACTCTATCGCGTGTATATCCAAATGGTTTGTGGGTTCATCAAGCAATAAAATATCGGGCTCGGGAGCTAGAACGTTAGCGAGAGCTGCACGACGAACCTCTCCACCAGATAAATTTTTTGGATCTTCTTCTCCCGTAAGCCCTAATTGCTCCAATAAGTATGCCGCTCTATATTTATTATCACTCTCTTCTAGTCCTGCCTCAGCATAAGCTAAGGTTGTAGCATAGTTGGAAAAATCAGGTTCTTGAGAGAGATATCTTACGGTCGTCCCTGGCTGCAAAAATGAGTCCCCACTGTCTGCAGCAACAATACCAGCAGCAATTTTTAATAGGGTGGATTTACCTGAACCATTTCGACCCACTAAACATATTCTATCATGATCGGAAATAACTAACTCCGCACCTTCTAGAAGAGGCGTTCCTCCAAACGTCAATTTTATATCTTTAAGTATTAAAATAGGTGGTGACATATAAAAGGTTTTATACCGCATGAGAATAAGTTCAAGTATTCTAGGAAAATTAGAATTTCTCATCATAACATGTTAGGAAATTAGTTTAATACTAATTCCGCCATATCACTCTTTAAAAAATGGTCTGGGGCTGATATTAAAATTATATTATTAAAAAACGAGGATATAAATTAAATGATCGCAGTAAAGGTCAAAGAAAAATCAAAAAACTCAGATACTCTTAAATATGAGCTCGTAAAAGATGAGATTCCTAAAATAAATAAAGAAGAATGTTTAATAAAGATTCACGCCAGTAGTGTTAATCCTAGTGATGTTAAAGGCTTACTCGGGAAGATGCCAAATTTAATTTGGCCACGTACTCCAGGAAGAGATTATGCAGGGATTGTTGTAGAAGGCCCTAGCCGATTAATTGGAAAAGAGGTTTGGGGTACGGGCGGTGACTTAGGTATGAGTCGGAATGGCGCCCATGCTGAGTTTATTATTGTTAATATTAATGGGATTAACGAAAAACCAAAGAACCTATCGATGGTTGAAGCAGGGTCTTTAGGTGTTTCATGGACTTGCGCTTGGCTCGGTATGGTGGAAGGTGCAAATGTTTTAAAAGGTGAGACAGTTGTAGTTTTCGGTGCAAATGGAAAAGTTGGAGAAGCTTCTATCCAAATAGCATCTGCGGTTGGAGCCAGAGTTATCGCGGTCGAGAGAAATAATAATAATTACCTAGGACATGCCTCAGGAGCAGTCGAAGTCATAAGCTGCGCACAAGAGCCTGACATTCTTGATGTTTTAATGGATAAAACGAATGGGAAAGGTGCTGATATCATAATGAATACTGTTGGAAGCCCATATTTTGAAGTGGGCTGTAATTCTATGGCAAAAAATGGCAGGCATATTATAATTACTACAATTATCGAAGAAAATATGATTAACTTGCGGACTTTTTACCGTGGCAATTTTAAAATGTTAGGGATCAGTAATATGGACCACGATCATATTGTTTCCAGTCAATTACTTGAAGATATGAAATCTGGTTTTGATAATGGTACATATAAGCCCTTTCCTATTATTCCAGAAAATATTTATTCACTAAATAAAATTGAACTTGCTTATAAGACAGTTCTAAAAAATCTATCACGTAATCGCATTGTAATTAATCCAGAGGTAAATCCATGAATATGAGTTGCTTTGTTAATTCAACAAAAAATTGCCGGCTGCTTATACCGGTGACCAGAGATAAATACTCAAAATGGAAAACAAAACAAACTCATCAAACAAAATCCTGGGTTAAAAATTCACGGTTTACTGCGGAACCTGGAGATTTTTGCGTAATTCCTGATAAAAACTCCGTTCCAAATAAAGTACTAATTGGTATCTCTGAGAAAATTAACATATGGGATTTTAGCAATTTACCAAAAAAATTACCCCCTGGGGATTATAAAATTGATTACCCAAATATAGAAGCTATCGAGAAATGGTGCTTGGGTTGGGCTCTTGGAGCTTATTCATTTGATAGGTTTAAAACTACTAATCGCCAAAAAATTTCTCGATTGGTGATAAAAGATAGAAATAAAATTGAGGTAGCCGCGCAGGCTACTTATCTCGTTCGAGATTTAATAAATACCCCAGCTTCACATATGAACCCCGAAGAACTTGCAAAAGCTGCAAAAGAGATAGCAGATCAAAACAAAGCCAGCTTTAAAGTTATAGTCGGAGAAAATCTTCTTAAAAGAAATTTCCCGGCAATTCACGCTATTGGACGAGCTATCAAAGACAAGGAACAAGAACCTCGACTTATTGATATAAAATGGGGTAAGAAAAATGACCCTAAGGTAATTCTCGTTGGGAAAGGTGTATGTTTTGATACTGGAGGATTAAACCTTAAACCAACTAATGGTATGAAACTTATGAAGAAGGACATGGGCGGAGCTGCAAATGTCTTGGGGCTAGCCCAGATGATAATGTCAACAAAGTTGCCTATACAATTACGAGTTTTAATTCCAGCTGTCGAAAATAATGTTTCCGGAAATGCTCTACGTCCACTTGATATAATAAAAAGTCGTAACGGAACGACTATCGAAATTACTAACACAGATGCCGAAGGCAGGGTAATATTAGCAGATGCCTTAGCAGAGGCGTGTTCAGATAAGCCTGATCTTATCATCGACTTTGCTACACTGACTGGTGCCGCAAGGGTCGCGCTTGGTACGGAAATACCTGTGTTGTTCACCAATGACGATAAATTTGCCAAAGACCTATCAGAGTCTGGGCTTACTGAGCAAGACCCTGTCTGGCGTCTGCCGTTATGGTATGGCTATAAAAATATGATATTGGGGGATTCAGCCGATCTTAATAATGCACCAGATGGTGGCTACGCAGGAGCAATAACGGCCGCGTTATTTCTTAACGAGTTTATTGAGCCTAACATTAAGTGGGCCCATATAGACCATATGGCTTGGAATATTGCATCGAAGCCTGGCCGTCCAAAGGGTGGTGAAGCTATGGGTTTAAGGTCGGTTTATAATGTAATTAAAAATACTTATGCAGATTAAATCATCGCTCTGTAATATCGAGAAGCTTCTTATCGACGATTGCGTTTTCGAAAACGCTTAAGATAATCCCCTATTATCAATTCAACTGGGGTAGCCAATAACCCTAAATCTTTAAATGTTCCTAACTCTGAAGAAACAATATTATTTATTTTAAGTTGGGTAACTTGGTCACAAGTTAACAAAGGAGAAGGTAATTTCTGCAGAAACCAGCCCACAATGTATAAATACCAAAATGGGATCGGCACTAAGACTCGTTTTCGATCAATCTCTTTAAATATTAGTCTCATTAATTCAACCCACGTATAAACCTTTGGGCCACCTAGTTCATAAATATTGCCCTGCGCTTTCTTATTATCAATTACAGTCAAGATAGCCTCTGCAACATCACCAACATAAACAGGCTGAAATTTAGTACCACCATCTCCGTAAAAATTTGCACTAATTAATTTACCATTTTTAAAGAATTGAAGTTTGGGGAATGCTGGGCAACCAAAGGCAGGCATAAAAAATGTAAAACGTGATATCGCAGCAAATAAATTAAAAAATTTATCCTCAGCACCAAAAATAACACTAGGCCGTAACACTACAGCCTCTTTAAATTCAGCAAGAACCCGCTGCTCGCCCTCGGCTTTGGTCCTAGCATATAATGAAGCAGATTTACTATTCGCGCCCAACGCCGATATATGAACAAAATTTTTGACCCCAGCCGCTGAAGAAGCCTTAGCTAAGTTGGAAGCCCCGGTAGTATGTAAATTATTAAAACTCTGGATACCCCATTCTGCTAATATGCCTACTAAGTTAACAACGCTGTCGACCCCTTTTATAGCATTTTTGATAGTTGACTCATCGAGAATACTTGCTGCAATGGGTACAATTTGTCCAATATCACCCATCGTTAACAAATACTTTGCTGCCTCGGGGTCCCTAACTGCTACTCTCACAATAAAGTCTTGATCAGCTAACTTCTTTATAAGATGGCGACCTATAAATCCAGATCCACCAAAAACTGTTACGATTTTCTTATCCATAATTTAATTATCCAATTATAACTAGTGTAACTATCAGATACGTCTTTTCATACAGCGTCAAAAGTTACCAGACAACCAAAACCCTATACTTTATTCAATTTGATAATTGTAATTCTTAAAAATAATTAAAACTTTGGTAATAAAAATATCCAATTTCATTATAAACTAGTGTTGTTAAAATAAAATCTTGGTTAGCTTAGTCTACAAATATAATACCAATATCAATAATTTTGTTAATTTCGCAGAGAATGGTTATTGATTATATATTTTAAGCAAAAATATTAGGTATTGCATGCGTAATATAAATAGTAAAAAACGCTTTTAGTTGCTGAAGTAAATTTAATAATTGTAAGGCCATAAATCGTAGAGTCCCCAAGATGCATAAAATTGTAAACATCATTTTTAAAAGTGTTGGCTTTTTATCTTTAACTATTGCTTGCGGTATACTCATATCAATGTTCGTTGTTAACGAACCAACAAAATTTTAAATTAAAGAAAATTGTAAAACACAAGTTTGTGCTTTAAAGAAAAGTCACGCAATCGATTCCTATAGACGTTGTTTAGAAAAATGCTACTTAGAAAGCAATAAAATACAGTCAGGCATGTGGGCAATACCAGTTGTTGTAGCTATATTTTTTATTGGACTCGGATTAATTTTTCTAGTTATTGCTTCATTTTCCATTATAAATAAGGAACGCATTTAGTTTGAGTTTCCAATACACAAACCTAAATCAAGTTTATAAATAATGGCGTTGGAAACTTAATAAATTAGTTATTTATGTTTAATTATTAGAAACTGCGATAATACTGAAAATAAAGAGATTAAATATATTCAACTTCAGAGAGCATAGGAGTTTTTAGATGTCAGTAACATTTATGGCAATGTATCCAAACACACCCGATACCAAATTTGACTTTGAATATTATACTAAACAACATATTCCACTGGCGAGAAAACTGTGGGCAGATAAGTTATTAAATGTTCAAGTTGTAAAGAAAGCCTTCCTTTCAGTGTCAGACAAAAAAGAATCTGAATATTTAGTTATCGCCACGTTTGAGGTTACAAGTATGGAAGACCTTCAGGATCTGATAAAAAACCATAGCGAAATATTGAGTAATGATTTTCCAAATTATACGAACGTAAAACCAATAATTCAAATTAGTGAGGTTATTGTTTAATGATATATTCGATAATCTATTTGATTGAAAATGAAAAAATCTGATTTACCCAGTAAAATTTGTCGTAACTGTCAAAAACCCTTTGCGTGGCGAAAAAAATGGAAAGCTGTCTGGCAAGACGTCAAATATTGCTCAAAACGATGTAAAAAAGAGTTTTCTCGATCATGATCTTTAGTCGAGGATAATAACGCTTAACGCCAAGGAAATTCGTTTATATCTCCCAGCACTATATAGAAACCTGAGACTCTTAATTTTGGTTTTTAAAGATGCAGTTGAAATCTTAATAATTATTTATCAGGCCAATAAACTGATTTAAGCGCTGAGGGAATTAACTGAACGCCCCCAGAAGAGGATACTATTGCCGCAAGAGCAATACCTTCAATCGGACCAAATAAAATTGCAAAAAGTGGTATAAGTAATAGTCCGCTGGCAAAACCCGTATAACCACGTATTAGGCCGCTGAATAAAGCTATTACAATTGAAAACATGATATCACTAACCATGAATATCAAAAAAAAACTAACTAAGTAACATAGCAGAAAATATTTAAAAATTAAAAACCTAAAAATAAATTTTTAAAAAATTAGAAAAAAAA
>CENP01012755.1_pt1 | contig 28977 bp, 30 predicted proteins | sample 361281 | NCBI WGS metagenome assembly CENP01 (sample SAMEA2591122, study PRJEB7988) | marine metagenome | biome: marine biome (ENVO:00000447); feature: deep chlorophyll maximum layer (ENVO:xxxxxxxx); material: saline water (ENVO:00002010), including plankton (ENVO:xxxxxxxx) | depth 70 m | reverse complement strand
ACTAGAGCTGAATTGTAAATTGCAGGCATGTAATTCTCGTTGATTATTAAACTATAATCTTGCGCGTTTAAGGCCAACTTTGGTTCACCATTGGATTGGTGCATTAGACCAAGAAAATGCCAAGCACCGAAGTTGTAAGGAGATTCATCGATAACCGAGTTGAAAAAACGAATTCCATCCCTATATTTTTTTGCTTCGTCATAGTAAAAGTGCACATCTGCAAGAATGTGCTCGTTGAATTCTTTTTCACTTGCTGCTTTTTCAAAAAATATAGCCGCTTGATCAGATCTGTCCGACATCAGATAACAGTTGCCAATGCACAACAATGTCTCCATTGAACTTTCAGCATTTTCCAAAGCGTTTAAGTAGTATGACAAGGCTTTGGTATAATCTTTCTCACGTTCATAAATTTCACCTAATAAAAAAAGAGAATCTATGTTACTGGGGTCTTTTTCAAGCGCGGTTTCCAGCATTTCAACACCTTCTTTAATTTTTCCTTGTAGTGTTAATACTTGCGCCCTCTTTTGATAATAAAAACTGTCAAAAGGATATAGTTCCTCACCTTTGTAAATGGCTTTAATTGCTAACTTTAACTTATTGGCAACTATGTAATGTTCTATGATACCCTCTAGCTCTTCACTATCGAAGAACATATTATCATTAGCTGTCAATGACTGTTCGAATTTATCTAATAATTCGCTTAAGTTGGATTTTGGAAATTCGTCGTCGCTAAACAATTTCTTTTAAAACTATTCAAATCTAACCAAACCATCAATATTCACTATAATTGAACGAACTTAAATTACTTTCAAGTATCAACAACTTTTCCCATATGAAAAAAATACTTTTTTGCCTTTTTGTATCCAGCATTTTTGCCAATGAGATTTGCGCACAAATTACCCATCAGAACACACAGGATTCAGCGCGTATAAGCAAAATACGAGGTATTCAACTTGCGTTGGGATGGAATACCTATGATAAGAGTATGTTGGGGTTCCAATTTCAAAATCGAAATAGTGAAAAATGGCATCTTAACATTGCTACGATGTACGGTTTTGGCTCAAAGAATATTCTTGGTGTAGCGAACGCAGATTTTATCTTAAATGAAGCTACTCAATTGGGACTTGAGTCAAAGAGATTTTCATTTGAACCTGCATTAATTGGTAGAGAAAATATTCTGTACACGAAGTTTCAACCCTATCTTAGATGGCAATATAAATCATCTGCTTAAAAAGTCTTTTGACCGGTTTATGGAATTAAATTTTAACAACCAATTTTTTGAAGAAAACTTCAATCTATTGTCCAAAAGAAAAGCTAGTTTAAACCCAAAATATCCTAAAATGGGTAATAGATTTTTTCAAGTTTTAAAGTACAAGGCGGCCAACAAGAATAAAAACCAAGCTATACTGATTGAGTTGGAACATGCCATAACTTTCAACAAAATTTTGCAGGGGCGATTTGATACAATTAATGTAGATCGGAATCCAACAATAGTTTTAGATGATGAATTTACCGAGATAAGCAAAAGAAGCTCACACCTTAAATTAAACCTAAGTTGCACGAAAAAATTTCCGTTGCCCTATGGGAATAAAAAAATTAAGTTCAGGTATTTTTTTAGCACTTTTATTCAGAAACCAGACGATGAATTCTTTAATTATTGGGTAGGACAGAACAATGGTTTTTTTGACTACCGTTTTGATGAATATTTGCTTGGCAGGGGTGCTGAAAATGGCTTCTTTTATAACCAAATTACAAAAAAAGGACTTCAAAGTAAATTTATTGGTAGATTTTTTCAATCAGATGATTGGATAAGCAATTTGAATACCGAAGTTGAATTGCCGGGTATTTTACCTGTCGCATTGTATTTAGAAGTTTTGAGCAGTGGGAACCTGAAAAATCAATATTTTAATTCGGCTAAATCTCCCTTAATTTATAATGGTGGACTTTGTCTTGACTTTAAACTTGCAAAAATTTATGTCAATTTATTTCAATCAAAAAATATTACATCTAGCCAGCAAATTCAGGGTATTAACGATCTTTCGGAAAAAATGGCCTTCATATTTGATTTGAATAAAATTTTACGCAAGCCAAAAGTCGGTTTTCATCCTTTTAACGAACAATAATGTAATTTTGACCTGATGAGATACAGCCAAATTGACAATCAACTTTTTGTACACAATAGAAAAAGATTTGTTGAAAAGATGGAACCAAACAGCATAGCCATTTTTCATTCAAATTATCAATATGTGTTAAACGGTGATGCATTGCATAAATTCCATCAGAACAGTGATTTGTATTGGCTTACTGGGGTGGCTCAAGAGAATACCGTTTTGATACTGTTTCCTGATGCACCGCAGAATGATTGGAAAGAAATACTCCTAGTAACAGAAACAAGTGATCAGATAGCCACATGGGAGGGTTATAAACTGACCAAACAACATGCAAGCGATATTTCAGGCATTGAAAATATTCGGTGGAATAAGGGGTCGCTATCTTCATTTAGAGCATTGATAAACATGGCGGAAAGTATTTATTTGCCATTGAATGAAAACGACAGATTCTCAACAAATAGCCCTTATAAATCAATGGATGCTGCACACGAAATTATGCGCTTATTTCCTTTACACCAGTATAAAAGAGCTGGACAAATATTACAAAGACTAAGAGCGATTAAGCACCCTATAGAGCTTGACTTACACAGAAAAGCGGTAGCTATAAGTAAGCTTGGTTTTGAGCGGTTAATGAAGTTTACCAAACCGGGTAAGTGGGAGTTTGAGTTAGAGGCAGAACTCATTCATGAATACTTAAATAATAGAGCTTTTGGATTTAGTTTCGAACCCATTATTGCAAGTGGTTCTTCTGCTGTTATTTTGCACTATGTTGATAATGACAAACAGATTGGAGAGGGCGATTTAATATTACTAGATAACGGTGTGAATTATGCCAATTTTGCTAGTGATATGACTAGATGTATACCGGCCAATGGAAGATTTAGTGCGCGTCAAAAAGAAGTATATGACGCAGTTTTGAATGTTATGAACTACGCTAAAACGATACTAAAACCAGGTGAAATGTTGATGGACTATCATAAAAAAGTACAATTTGAGATGCAAAATCAACTTATTGATTTGGGCTTAATTTCCCAAACGGATTTAGATAATCAAAAAGAAGAATTAGCGGCTACAAAAAAATATTTTATGCATGGAACCTCCCATTTTTTGGGCATAGACGTTCATGATAGTGGAATGAGATATGAACCACTTGAAGAAAATATGTTGCTCACTATTGAACCAGGAATTTACATAAAAGAGGAGGGAATTGGCGTTCGAATTGAAAACAATATATGTCTAAAGCATGCAGAAAACATCGATTTAATGGATGAAGTAAACATGCCTATTACAACAGAGGAGATCGAGCAAAACATGCGTTAACTATATAATTTGTTTATGTATTTTGTATTTTTGCATAAATAAATTTTATATGAATTTTCAATACCTCAAATATTTGGTTGCGCTATATCGAAAAAAAAGCTTCACTGAGGCAGCAGAATTTTGTGGTGTCTCTCAGCCTGCGATGAGTACTGCAATTAAAAATTTAGAAAACGATTTAGGGGCAAAAATATATGAGCGAAATGTCAAACCCATTTCATTTACGTCAAAAGGTTTGGAGGTGCTAGAATTTGCGCATAAAATTCTTTTAGCTGTCGAAGATCTCGAAAATAGAATGGACAATTCTACCGAAAAAAAGGAACTAAATCTGGCGGTGATTCCTACTTTAGCTCCTTATATGGTACCTAAATTGGTAAAATTGGTTGACGATCATTTTCCCAATTGTAATTTACAGATAGAAGAGGCTAAAACTGAAATGATTATTAAGCAAATCAAACAAGGTGATATTGATTTGGGCTTGGTTGTAACACCAATAAAGGACCCTGAATTGGAAGTATTTCCTATTCTTTATGAGGAATTTTTAATATACGCCCATCCCAGTATGAAACCTGTTTCCGAGATAAAATTGCATGATATCAATTGTTCAGATTTGTGGCTTTTAGAGGAAGGGCATTGTCTAAGAAATCAGATAATGGAATATTGCACGGGGCCAAAAAAGAATCCACTAAATATTAAATACAACGCAGGTAGTATGGAAACCCTTATCAATTTGATTGATGATTTTGGCGGGAAAACAATTTTGCCAGATTTTGCCACAAGGCGGTTGGACAAAGCCAAAAGAGAGCGATTGCATTTTTTTACAGAACCTAGCCCCGCAAGAGAAGTGAGCATGGTGCGATTAAAAAACGCAAACAAAAAAAATATTGCGCTACAATTAATTGATTTGACAAAAAAGGACATGCCAGCACATATGAAAAATCCCAGCCAATATCAAGTTTTGGGTATGCCCCTTAGCTAGTTATAGCTATTCATAGTTCTAGTTAAACCTATACTAACAAAAGACATAATACAAGCAATACTATTGGGTGTAACACTTTGAACCTGTTCCAACTCTTCATTTGAAAACTTACCTAAAACATGGTCCACTTGACGTCCTTCTGCAAAGTCATTACCTATCCCAATTCGAAGTCTAGGATAATTTGTAGTATTTAGTTCAGATTCAACACTTTTTAAACCATTATGGCCTCCATCTCCACCTTTATTTCGAAGTCGAATTTTACCCAAATTTAAGTTGATGTCATCAGCAATAATTAAACTATTTTCTATTTTTATTTTTTCCTTTTTTAGCCAAAACTTCACTGCTTTCCCACTCAAGTTCATGAAGGTATTCGGTTTTAAAAGAAGCAGTATTCGTCCCTTGTATTTTAATTTTAGTAAATCACCGTATCTTCCTGGTTGAAAAGTGAAATTTTTGCTTTCTGCAAAGTGGTCAAGAATATGAAAGCCGATGTTATGTCTTGTATCTTTATATTCCTTGCCGATATTTCCTAGGCCACAAATTAGATATTTCATGATGAATTAGAATGAGGCATTTTTTGGTGCATTAATACTGGGATAGATGGAGAGTAAAAAACCTAGAGCCAAATTACTTAGCAAAACTATGAGAATATCTCTGGGGATTATTTTTACGGGATAATAATCCACAACGGCACCTTCTAATTTCAATAAGCCAAAATATTGATGGGCGAGAAGTAAAAGAAGACCTAAAGAAAGTCCGCCAATGCCGCCCAAAAGAGAAACCAAAAAACCCTCTTTAAGGAATATTAATTGAATACTTCTATCACCCATCCCTAGACTTTTTAATACGGCTAAATCATGTTTTTTCTCAAAAACAAGCATGCTTAGATTACCAATTAAATTAAAACCAGCAATTAGCAGAATGAAGGTCAAAATGGAAAAAGAAATCCATTTTTCTGATTTAAAGATTTTGTATAAGCTTCTGTTTTGTTCTTTTTGTGTTTCTACCCAAAATTGACTTCCAAAAATTTCTTTAAGGGCATTTTTGACCTTATGCAGTTGTTTTTTGTCACTTACCATGACTTCAACGGAACTAATGGCGTTCTTGTATCCAAATAATTTTCTTGCTTTGCTAAGTCCACAAAGTACGTAGGAGTCATCTATTTCTGGATGTATTTGAAAAATGCCACCAGTCCACAATTGGAGGTAGTTCAGGTTGTTCATTGGGTTTATCGAACGGTATGTTTTGGTCCTTTTTGGCACAAAAAATTCAACACTTCTAAATCCACTATTGACGCTGATCCCGAGGGAATTGGCCACACCTGATCCAAAAAGTGCTAGGTTTACGCTGTCTTGTTGTAGGTCCAAACCACCCGCTATAATTGAAGAGTCAAAACCTCGTATTTCGAGAGCATTTTGTTGAATACCTTTTACTTGAACAACTTCTTGTCTTCCATTATACATAACTACTGCTTTATCTTCTAAAACAGAGGACCACACCTCGACGTCTTTTAGCAAATTCATTTTTTCTATTTGATTGGAATTTAGCTTGAATACTTTTTTTTCTTTATGGCTAATTTTTAACTCTGCGTCAAAATTATTCACCATTTGAGACACCAAATGCTCAAAGCCATTCATGGTGCTCAAAACAATAATTATGGCAAAAGCACCCACACCAAAACCGATCACAGAAATTCCCGAGATTAAATTTATAGCATGTGTACTTTTTTTAGAAAAAAGATATCGAAAGGCAATTAGGTCACTTAATGGCATAAAAATTTTTTTTACCAAAAGGCATCTTTTATATGTTCTATTTTTTGTTGACTTTGGTTTTTAATTATCGACACAATATCAAAACGTATTTCAACTTGATAATTGTTCTGTTCAATGTAGGATTTCGCAGCTTCTTTGAGTTTTTCTTCTTTTTTAAAGTTTACGGAGTTTTCTGGCGGTCCAAATAGACCAGTTGTTCTCGTTTTAACTTCCACAAAGATGAGGGTTTCATTCTGCTTTGCAATAATATCAACTTCAAGGTGTTTGCTTCTCCAATTACAATGGGTAATTATATAGCCCTGTTTTTCTAAATAGCTTAGAGCAATTCTCTCACCACTTGCGCCTAGTATTTTATTTGATAGTGTCATCGGTATTAAGCAATTTATACGCTTGCCACGCCATCATCTCAGCACCATGAATAAGGGCATCTTCGTCAATGTCAAAAGATGGTGTGTGCAAGTGACTAGTAATACCCTTTTTTATATTTCTAATGCCACATCGATAAAAAACTGCCGGAATTTTTTGTGCATAAAAGGAAAAATCTTCTCCAGCTGGCCACAATTCTAAATCATGTATTTGATTTTCAGGATAAAACTCTTGAGCATTCTTTTTTACCAGTTGATTCATTGGCTCATTATTTTCTAAAAAAGGATACCCTACTTTTATTTGAACATCTGCTTTACAGCCTAATGCCTCAGCCGTATTTTGGGCTATTTTTTTTATCCAGTCATGCGCTTCAAACCGCCATTCTTCGTCGTATGTCCTAAAAGTTCCAACCATTTCTACGAGGTCAGGAACAACATTGGTTGCTCCATTGGCAGTTACTTTTCCGAAAGAAAGCACGCTTGGAATAGCGGGTTTTGCTTTTCTACTTACAACCTGTTGTAAGCTATTAATTACTTGTGCCATGCATGCCACTGGATCAGTTAAGGTATTTGGGTGAGCCCCGTGTCCCCCTTTGCCTTTAAGGGTGATATACACTTCGTCTGCACTTGCCATGTATAATCCAGAACGAAATCCAAAATGTCCAACATCCAATAAAGGCATGGTATGTTGGCCCAATATGAAATCAACATCATCCAAAACACCTTCTTTAATCAAAAGACTCGCCCCACCAGGTATTTTTTCTTCGCCGGGTTGGAAAATAAATTTTATCTGACCTGTCAATTCATCTCCGATTTCTGTTAATGCTTTTAGTGCGCCTAGTAGCCATGTTGTATGTACATCATGACCGCAAGCATGCATAATTCCTTTATTTTTTGAGGTATAGCTTGTATTATTACTTTCAACAATAGGTAAGGCATCAATATCGGCCCTTAGAGCCAAAGTTTTTCCAATATTTGGCTTGCCCAAGTAACCTACCACACCAGTTTTGGCCATACGTTTGTAGCTAAGTCCCATATTATCAAGCTGTTTTTCAATAAAATTAGCCGTTTCATATTCTTCAAAACTTAATTCTGGATTTCTGTGAATATGATGTCGTATATTTTGCATTTCCAAAAAATGACTTTTGATAATTTGGCGAATACTTTTTTGAATTTTAGACATTATTACTCAAATTTATATTACAAATCCTAATATTGATTTATTGATTGCTTCGAATACCATACAAGAGATTTTGGATGCCGCCCATATTGAGGAAGTTGTAGGGGAATATATGACTTTAAAAAAAGCTGGTTCGGGTTTGAAAGGTCTATGTCCTTTTCATGGAGAAAAAACACCTTCTTTTTCGGTTTCACCGGCCAAAGGTATTTATAAATGTTTTGGTTGTGGCAAGGCTGGTAACGCAGTAAATTTTGTAATGGAGCATGATGGATTGTCTTACCCCGAAGCACTTCGATTGCTTGCCCAACGATACAATATTCAAATTGTAGAAGATACCAATTACGATGTGGACGCACAGTCTGAACTTGCGCAAGAAAAAGAAAGTATTATGTTGGCCCTACAATTTGCTGAAAAGCAATTTGTTCAAAATCTATTTCAAAACAACACACAATCCAAAGTAGCCTTGGCCTATTTTAAAGAACGTGGTTTACAGAAAAATACAATTAAAGACTTCGCATTAGGTTTTGCAACCGTAGGGTGGGAAAATTTGATTACCCAAGCAACAGAAAGTGGGTATAATTTAGACATTTTTTTTAAGGCTGGCTTAATAAAGAAAAGACAATCAGTGGAGGAAAATAAGCAATCAACTTTTTTTGACGTATTTAGAAACAGGCTCATGTTTCCAATCTCCAATGTTTCAGGCAAAACAGTAGGTTTTGGTGGAAGAATAATAGTGCCTAGCGAGAAAGAACCAAAATACCTCAATTCGCCTGATGGTGTAGTTTATGATAAGAGTAAATTACTGTATGGTCTTGATTTGGCCAAAAATTTTATAAAGCAAAATGACGAATGCTACTTAGTTGAAGGATATATGGATGTTATTATGTTACACCAAAATGGATTTAAAAATGTTGTGGCTTCCGCAGGTACCTCTTTGACAGAGCAACAGGTTAAACAGATCAGAAGATTTACCAAAAACATTAGTATTTTATTTGACGGAGATAAGGCAGGAATAAATGCCGCACAAAGGGCAATAGATGTTGTTCTTGAAAATGATTGTAATGCTAGGGTAGTTGAATTGCCAGAAGGTGAAGATCCTGATTCATTGTGCAAAAATTTAGGATTTTCTGGGTTCGAGAATTATTTAGAAAATAATACGATGACTTGGCTAGATTTTAAAAAGAAAAAGTTTAATAAAAACCTTGATGATCCAATTCATAGGTCGAAGTTAACATCTGATTTGCTCCAAAGTATTGCCAAAATAAATGATTTGGTTACAAGAGGAATATTTGCACATGAATTAGCTAAAAAAATGAATCTGGATGAGCAAATGATGGCTCAGCAGATAAGAAAATACAGGTCTAGAGTGCTCAAAATTAGAGAAAACCCACACGCTGAAGAACGTCAAGAAATCCATTTACCTTCGGATTATGAACATCTAAATAAAACATTAATAACGGATAAAAAATTTGCCCAAGAAGACTATTTAATTACCTCACTGCTTTATTACGGTAAGCTTCCATATGACGTAGACGAAAATGTATCAGTAGCAAAATTTATTCAAAAAGATCTCGATGAAGAAGGTTTTGAGTTTGAATTACCCCTATTGAAAAAGATATACCAAGAGGTAAAAAATCAGATGAATAAAGAACAAATCTTGGAAGATAGATTCTTCATACAACATCCAGATTTGGAAATAAGTAGTTATGCTTCGGACAAGTTGGCAAATAAAGAGTTCTATAAAATCTCAAACTTTTGGTGGGATTTTGCAGAGAAAAAAATTCGAGTTCCGGACGAAAACTACCTTGCTGACGTAAACAACTCTTTGTATTATTTCAAGTGGAGTAAATTGCTCAAAATTAAATTAGAAAACCAAGAAAAATTAGAAAACGCGATTGATGAGGAGCAAATAGAGCAGTACCTTCTTATTGACCACAATCTAAGCAGATTACAGGAAAGATTTGCCCAAGACCATGGTATTGTAATATTACCAGATTTTGATTGAGCAATTCATTTATTCAGTAAGAAAGTGATAGAACCAGCATGCGAAATGAATGCTTTTCTGAAGCGCACTAATTCTCCGTCTATCTGACCCGAAACTTTAGAATTAAATTGTATTTCAAAGGAATTTTCTTGAAAATGTTTTACCACAGAAAGGCTTGTATGTTTTCCTTTTTTTGCCTTTTGAATATTCACTATTCTTTTTAGGCCACTAATTTTTTTAATAATATACAAATTCAGTAAGTGGTCATCAACTTGCGCATTTGGTGCTATATTAAAACCATTGCCAAAGAAGGCACCATTTGCCAAAGTAAGCATAAATGTAGAACTGCTATACATGCGTTGCCCTTTTGAGAAAACTTCAGCTTCAAATTCTTTAAAAGTCAAAATATTATTTATGATGGCCAAATAATATTTCCACTTATGTGGCCAAGCGATGGCAAAATTTTTATGGGTATCAGCAGCAACAGCACCATCAAAACCAAAACCTAGGGCATTTAGAAAGTAATCACCATTTAATGACCATAAATCAACTTTTTTTTCAAAGCCATAGAGCATGGCTTTTTGCCAATCGTATTTTTTGAACATACGGACAAAATCATTCCCAGTTCCAATGGGAATAACATGCCACAAATATTGTTTCACGTCTATTCCTGAATTAAGCACTTCACTCATTGTACCATCGCCTCCAGCTATAGCAAGAATTTTAAATACATCTGATTCTATAAAATCTTTTATCCCTTTAAAATCCTTGGGCTTTTGCGTGTAATATATTTCAAAAGAATACGGAGAATCAACAAAAAAGTCCTTCAGATAAATAAGCTTTTCTTCATTAACTCCTCCACCAGATTTTGGGTTAATAATAAGTGCAAGTTTTGGCACAATCAAAGATAATTTCTTTAAGAATAGTTAAGATTGTAATATGGAAAAAATTGCGGTAGTAGGTGCAGGCTTAGCGGGTTCTTTAATTTCAGTTTTTTTGGCAAGGCGAGGATTTAAAGTCGATGTTTTTGAACGTCGTTCTGATATGAGAAATATCCAACAGAGTGCAGGAAGAAGCATCAACCTTGCTTTGAGTACAAGAGGCATAAAAGCATTAAAAAAGGCTGGAGTGGCAGAAAAAATTTTGAAACATGCATTGCCCATGCACGGACGGATGATGCATGAAGTAAATGGGGAATTAAAATATCAACCGTATGGGAAAGATGGTCAATATATAAACTCTATTTCTAGAAGACTATTAAATGTTGAGTTGATGAATCTTGCTGAAGATTTTGAGAACGTTTCTATGTATTTTGAACACAAGTGCTTAAATGTAGATTTTGAAAATACCCAGTTGACCTTCCAAACTAATATGGGTAAAAAAACAGAATCATATAGCAGTATAATTGGCTCAGATGGAGCTTTTAGTGCTTTGAGGATGGCCATGCAAACATCTGGTAGATTCAATTTTTCTCAAGATTATTTGCCACACGGCTACAAGGAATTAAATATTCCACCCAAAAGTGGTCAGGCTCAAATGGATATTAATTCATTACACATATGGCCGAGGGGTGAATTTATGCTCATTGCATTGCCTAACCCAGACAACACCTTTACCTGCACGCTGTTCTTACCCTTTGAGGGAGTAGACGGTTTTGATAACCTAAAAGGTGATGATGAGGTTATGAGGTTTTTCCAAAAATATTTTTCAGATGCACAAGATCTTATGCCCAATCTTTTGGATGAGTTCAAAAGTAATCCAACCAGTAATTTGGTAACAGTGCGCTGTTACCCTTGGGTAAAAGAAAAAGTTGCTTTAATGGGTGATGCAAGTCATGCTATAGTACCCTTCTATGGTCAAGGAATGAATAGTTCTTTCGAAGATTGTGTGATTTTAGATGATATGATGGAAAAATATTTACCTAATTGGGATAAAGTATTTGATGCTTATCAAGAAGAAAGAAAGCCAAATGCAGATGCAATTGCCGATTTGGCATTGCAAAATTTTATTGAGATGAGAGATTTGGTAGGAGATAAAGATTTTCTTTATCAGAAAAAAATTGAACATCGTTTATGTTCCTTATATCCTGAACAATTTAAATCTCAATATGAGTTGGTTACTTTCTCCAACCAACCTTATCATGAAGCGTTAAATAAAGGTCAACATAATACAGAGTTGGTACAAAAAATAATTAAAGAAAATCTGGAACATAAAATTGAAGAGAGAGATTTTATGGAGAGTTTTTTAGCTCAAAGAGACTTGTAAATGAGCAATCAACTTTTTAAAAGCAAGCGCTCTATGGCTGATAGTATTTTTCTCTTCTAGGCGCATTTCAGCAAAACTTTTTTTGAAACCATTGGGCATAAATATGGGATCATATCCAAAACCTTGGGTCCCTCTTTTTTCGTGGAGGATGAGTCCTTCAACTTTGCCTTCAAAAAAGATTGTTTGGTTTTGGTGTATATAACAAATTGAAGTTCTAAATTGTGCTTTTCTGTTAGTTTTACCTTTTAATTTATGAAGTAAAAGAGCCATATTTTTTTTCTGGTCTTTTTGCTCTCCTGCATACCTGGCGCTTCTAACACCTGGTTCTCCATGCAAGGTTTCAACTTCTAGCCCAGTATCGTCAGCAAAGCAAGGGATTTGAAATTTTTTCCAAATATATTTTGCTTTCAATGCTGCATTCCCTTCAAGTGTTTTTGCTGTTTCAGGAATATCTTCAACTACGTTTAATTCAGCAAGGCCAATAAGAAGGATATTTTTTGGCATCATACCTTGAATTTCCTTCACCTTGTTTGGATTTTGTGTAGCAAATAAAATCTTCATTGTACCAAAGATTTGCCGTTCATTTCTTCGGGCATGGGAATATTTAAGAGATGCAAAATTGTTGGGGCAATATCTGCCAAGATACCTTGAGAGGCTATCTTTTTTACCTTTGAGCTAATTACAAAATATGGCACCAAATTGGTTGTATGTGATGTATTTGGTGATCCATCTTCATTTTTTGTTTTTTCAGCATTTCCGTGGTCAGCTGTTATGAAAAATTGGTAGCCCAATTTTGTGCCTTGTTCAACAATTTCTTTTAAACAAGAATCTACTACTTCTATGGCTTTTACAATGGCATCATATACGCCAGTGTGCCCCACCATATCAGGATTGGCATAATTTAGACAAACAAAATCAGGTAATTCGTGCAATTTTTTTAAGACCAGTTTGGTTAATCTCTGTGCGCTCATTTCAGGTTGTAAATCATAGGTTGCAACTTTTGGGGAATTGGCCAAAATTCTTTCTTCAAATGGAAAAGCGATTTCTCTTCCACCGGACAAAAAGAAAGTTACATGCGGATATTTTTCAGTTTCTGCAGCTCTAATCTGGCTTTTTTTATGGGAGGAAAGGACCTCACCAAGAGTATTTTTTAGGTCTTCTCTCTCAAAGAACACAGAAATGTTTTCGAAGTTTTTGTCATATTCTGTAAAGGTAAAATAGCTTGTTTTTACTTGTTTGATTTCAAATTCACCAAAAGATTCTTGAGTAAGTGCTTGGGTAATTTGACGAGCTCTATCTGTCCTAAAGTTAAAACAAATGACTACATCTCCCTCGGATAATTTATAATTGCTATGATGCATATTTAAGGAAATAGGTTTTAAAAATTCGTCTGTCTCTCCTTTTTGGTATCTAGATTTTATAGCCTTTAGAGGATCGTTAAAAATTTCTCCCTCACCATGGGCAAGAAGACGATATGCTTTCTCTGTTCTTTCCCATCTATTATCTCTATCCATAGCGTAATAACGGCCACAAATAGTTGCCAATCTAGATTGACCAATATTTTTATTTTTTAAGAGTTTTGCAACAAAATCTAGACCGCTTTTTGGGGCTGTATCTCGTCCATCTGTAAAAGCGTGAATAAGGGTCTGTTTGTCTAATTCTTCTTCTTTCAAAAGCGCCAATAAACTGTGAAGATGAGATTGATGGCTGTGAACTCCACCATCAGATAATAAACCCATGAGGTGTATTTTCTTTTTGGGTTCGTTTTTGAGTTCTTTTATGATTGACTTCCAAAGAGGTTTTTGTTCAAAAGTTTGTTCTTCAAATGACTTGTTTATGCGCGCTAACATTTGGTATACAATTCTTCCTGCACCAATATTCATATGCCCTACTTCTGAATTTCCCATTTGCCCTTTCGGTAGTCCTACATTTTCTCCATGGGTAATTAATGTGCCATTTGGTAAATTTTCAAACAGAGAATCTACAAATGGTGTTTTTGCTTGATGTATGGCGTCTGAAAAATCTTTTTTCCCGAGGCCCCATCCATCCAAAATGATTAGTATTGCTTTGTTCAACAAATTATGAAAATTTCTGAGGCACAAATAAAGGTAGATAAGTGGATAAAAACGATTGGTGTAAGATATTTTGGTGAATTAACCAATACAGCCATTCTGATGGAAGAGGTAGGAGAATTGGCACGCTTAATGGCGCGTATTTATGGCGATCAAAGTTTTAAGAACAATGAAGATAAAAAGAATTTATCAGATGAAATGGCTGATGTTCTATGGGTACTAATATGTATGGCCAATCAAACCGGTGTTGATTTAACAAAAGCATTTGAAGAAAACTTCGAGAAAAAAAACCAAAGAGATGCTCAACGGCATAAAAATAATTCGAAATTGATGTAACTACCTAATCTTGAGTCGCCTTATTAAGCTCAATTGCACCTCATTTTTTCTATTTTCGATGCCAAATCCGCTGGATAGATTTAATACAATCTTGTAGGTACTGGTATGCTTAACATCAAAGTAATTGTGAAGTTCTTTTTGCCTACTTTCAAGCTCATTAGAGAAAACCACAGCGCCTTGCATATCAAAAACAGACATATATAGGCTTGCTGTATCTAAATTATGTTTGATAACTAGGGCGTAATCATATCCTTTTTCTGCTGGGAATTCAAAATCATACCAGAGTCCATCAATTAAGTTCATAGATTGACTCCTAACAAAACGCCATTGTACTGAGGGGTTTACTTCAATATTTTGGGCAAAACCACTTATGCTAAGTAAAGAAAGAAACAAAATGGTAGTAACCTTAATCCAATTTTTCATATCCGTATTTTTTAAGAATGCTATTGGTTAAAACGTGGTAAATTTCGTTTAAGTCTGTATGGTCTTTTAAAAATGCTCTATGTTTTTGAATAGTTATTCGATCATTTCTACTTGCAGGTCCACTTTGCACTTTTGAAGGACTTTGTTTTAATGCACTTGAAAATGTTCTTTCAATTAATGGTTGTAAAAGATGATAATCAATTTCATTTTTACCCATAAAATTTTCGCCCATTGCCAATATGTGGTTTACAAAGTTGTTTACCAGCGTGCCAGCAATATGAAGTTGCAGTCGTTGTTTGGAGTTAAACACATGAACTTTTTTTGAAAAGCTTTTTGCTAAATTAGAAAGAAGCTTTTCATGCGTTGGGCTTTCAACAAATATTGGGGTATCGTCAAGCGAAATTTCTACACGCTTGCTAAAGGTATTGAATGGATAAAACACCCCTTTGTTATTAAATTTATCTAAGACACCCAGATGAGTAGCACCAGATGTGTGAACAACGCAAGCATTTTTAACGTCTAAATTTTGAGCTATTTCATAAATCGCTTTGTCAGGGACACATAAAAAAACAAGATCTGCTGCGCATAAATCTAAATCGAAAATTTTTTTTGCCTGGCTACCTACTTCTAAGGCCAATTTTTTTGCACTCTCTACATTTCTTGAGGATATGCCAACAATGGGATGGCCGAATCGAGAAAAATTTTTCGCTAAGTGCCAAGCCACATTTCCAGAACCAATAAATGCAATTTTAACCTTTTGCATTTCACACATCCTTCATACGTTTCACCAAAGATATACCAAAGCCAACAGTCATTATTATGGACCCCAACCAAAGCAAATTAATCCATGGGAAAACAATGGCTTTCATAATGATATAATCAGGTTGTGCAGGCCTTTCAGCGGTATTCAGAACAATGTTCATGTCGCCACTATTTTGAGGATTCAACCTGAAAGTAAATAAAAGACCTTCTTCTTCCAAAGCGTCGTAAACGGTGAATGACTGGTTACCATTAATAAAAAATTTAGGATAAGCGTATTTCGCTCCGTTAACAGAAAGCACTTTAATTGTTGCTCTAGCAATTAAATCAGCTTTTATCTCTAAGTCTTGGGCTTCTTCGATGCTTTCCACAATTACTTTTAGCCCTTTTCTGTCTAGAGTGTCACCAATACCAACAATTTGGGTTATTTCATTTTTCCATTCATCCGGCTCATCTTTGATTGGTATGGAAGTTATATGTGTGAACACATCATGGCTGATATAGTGTTTAGTTGCTGGGTTAGCCATTAAGTTATTTTCTTCGCCAATTTGAGCATTCGGAAAAAGGCTAAACTTCTCCTTGCCATTTTTGTGCTCATAGTCAATTTGGAAATAAATATCTGGCCCAATAGAAGTATCGCCTCTGTATGTTACCAAATAAGGACCTAAGCTAGTTGGACTATTTTTCCAGAGAAGTAAATTTTCTCCTGCCATATTAAGGTCAAATTCTTTTTCTAATATGCCGCTTTTGTCTTGGGAAATAACTTCTTTTTGTGTGCCCGAAATAATTACACCTACAATCATTAGTGCAAAACCAATATGCGCAACAGAACCGCCCATAAGTTTCCATCTAATTTTTTGTATATCTAGTAGATAAAACAAATTACCAAAAATCGCATATAAGGAACTTATTATCAATAGGCCGTATTTCCAAGAAAAGCCCATTTGCCACCACAAAAACCCGCCTAAAAATAACGCTAAAATCAATAGTATAAGAAGGGTTTTTTGGTATTTACCTTTCTTCTTTTGCTTAAAAGAAAAGAATTGTCCGATTGAGGTTAAGGTTGTAACTCCTAGGGCAAACCAAAGTTGCCATTGGTTGTAATGCTCAATAACATCAATTGGTGGAGCTAGGTCTAAGGCAAATAACTTGTTAAAGACTGGGATTGAAGTGGTAAGCAATATTTGAAATGCTGAAAGCAGTAAAATTAAACTACCAATAAACATCCAAAATCCCCTAGCGTATATGTTTTCTTCTTGTCTTGAAAGAGGCAGATGATGATACAACCGCCAACCAAAAAATGCATTTAAAAGTATAAATGCGGAGATATTTAACCAACGTAAATCTTGAGGAAAGAAAAAGTTTAGCAGACAAACTACGAAAAAGAAAAAAACAATCAAAAAGCTCTCGATTCGTTTTTTGGAAATTGCCAGAATAGGCAGCAAATTCAGAAAAAATACGAAAACCAGTAATTGACCAGAAAGTCCCAAATCGGTGAACGAATGCACCGAGGTGTCGCCCAATATTCCACTTCTGGTTAGAAAAGTGGCATAAAGAACCAATAAAAATGAAGCGATAACTAGAATAAAACTTAGCAAAAGGTGGTTTCTGTTGGCTCTTTGGATGAGCATTACGTGATTTGCTGCCAATACAACAAGCCATGGCACCAAACTAGCATTTTCAACAGGGTCCCAAGCCCAGTATCCACCAAAGCTTAGGGATTCGTAAGCCCAAAAAGCGCCCATTACAATGCCCAGCCCTAAAATACCTATACAAAATAAAGTCCAAGGCATTGCGGCCCTTATCCATTGGGTAAATTTACCTCTCCATAAGCCTGCAACACTAAATGCAAAAGGTACTACACTACTTGCAAATCCTAAAAACAAGGTAGGTGGGTGTATGACCATCCAATAATTTTGCAAAAGAGGATTAAGCCCGGAACCATCTTGTATAAATGTCATATAGTTTTCTTTTTGGAAAATAGGTGCATCCAAAACGTCTCGCATCAAATTGAACGGACTTGAACCAATTGTAACTTCACCAATTGGCAGTCCCAGTAGCATACTTCCTAATATGATTTGGGCGAAAGATACAACGGCCATAACACTAGATTCCCATGCCTTAGAACGGAACAACAAAATGATGCCTAAAATGCTGTGCCAAAACATCCACAACAAAAAGCTGCCTTCTTGACCTTCCCAAAAACAGCTAATCATGTAGCGTGTTGGCAGTGCCTTATTGGAATGCTGCCAAGCATAATGATACTCAAACAAGTGATTTTGAATGATATAATAAAGGCTTATAAATATTCCAACAACAGCTGCACTGTGTAACACAAAAAATAGACGCCCAAGCTTTGCCCAGGAATGATCTTTATTTTTTTCTCCAAAAAAGTAGCTGACAGCACTTCCAATGGCGGATACAAAAGCCAAAACAACCATAAACTTTCCGATATTTCCGGGCAGTAGGTGTTCGTTTTCATATAGTATTTCCTTCATCTATTGTTGTGCAATTTCTGCTTCGTACTTTGACGGACATTTTAATAAAATATTGCTTGCTTCAAAGTTGGCACCGTTCATTTTTCCTACTACCACAACTTTTTCACTTTTATCAAAGTCATTGGGTTTTGCATTTCGGTAAATTATTTTTTTGGTCTTACCCTCTTCATCTTCAAGTAAAAATGTAAAATAATTCGGATTTTCAAGAGGCTCATAAAGAATTGAATCGGGCTGAACCAATTGTCCAACAACATGTACTTCTTTTTGTAGTTTTTGTGCTTCGGCGAAAGAAACATAACTGCTGCTATCTCCATACATACTCAATATAGCGCCCATGCCAAGAGCAATTACAACAAGCAATATCAAATAAGTTTTATTCATTTTCTTTTTTTTCTAATTGAGAAATTCGTCGATCTAGACGAAAAAGAAATAAAGCTAAACCCAAAAAGATGATGCCCAAAACAAGAACTACCACATATATTTTTCCTTCCTTATACATGGGCTCCAATGCACCATTGTCCGCAAAAATTTGTAGAGAACAAGCCATTAATAGTACTAGACTAAATATTTTATTCATTTTTTAAAATTTGAATTCTAAAGTTTAACTGTGCCAACCAAAAACCTATCAAAATCCACCCCACGACTGCAGGGTAAAAAACTTTTCTTAAATCATTATTTAAATCATATGAGCTAAATCCAACCGTATCTCCGCTGCCTGGATGAAGCGAGTAATTGGCCACTTTAGGAATTATCAATATTAAAGATAGAAATATTGGAAAAGCTAGAATATTATATACCGAACCAATTTTATGCATTTTTACTTCATTTTCTTTCAATGAATTCCGAAGGATATTGTAGGCAATATAAATTAACACACCAATTGCAGCACCATTCAGTTTAGGATCCGGAGTCCACCAAGCTGTCCAGGTAAACCTTGCCCATGTAGAGCCCGTCAAAAGACCCATAAAACCAAAAAAAAGAGCAACTTGTATCATTGAATTTGCATACAATTCTTCTCTAGGCTGATTGGTTCTCAAATATTTAAGAGAAAAGAAGAAACTACCCAACAAAACACTTATCATGCCAAACCACATTGGAACATGAAAATGTAAATTTCTAACAGTTTGCCTAAGAATTCCAAGATCATCGGGAGCAGGCATTAGAAATGCAGCTATGATGGAGTACAAAACCAAAAGAACTGCCAAAATTTTCCACCACATTGTTTTCATTGCTAGCATCAAAGGTAACCTTAACAAGCAATTATTCGCCCCAAATGAACGGAAAGAGAATAATCGTGAAAAGGGAAATCATTAAGCTTACAACAAAAAGGAGCCAATGTTCACTCATCCAAACGATATTTTCAAGAAGAAAGGCTCTTTTCCCAGATTTAACAGTAATCAATAATAAGGGTATGGACAATGGAAAACTTAAGATAGGGAAAATAATATTAGCTCCTCTCAATCCTACAGAAATACTAGAAGAAAATGTAAACAACGCAGAAGTTCCCCAGCAAAAAAGTATGGTACTCAAGCCTAAGGGCAAAATATTTATGGAAGGATTGGGAAAGAAAAAAAACATGAGGAATAAGCTTATAATGCCTAATGAAATCCCCATTATAGCATTAAATATAAGCTTAGCAACAATAATTTCTGTTGGAGAAGCAATTTGAAAAAAGTAGAGCGATAATCCAGGTTTTTGGTTTAAAAAACCTTTTCCAACTGCATGGATATTGTTAAATAATATGCAGATCCAAAGGAAAACATTCCAGTATTTTTCATTTAAAAATGGATTAGAAAGATATACTAGAAAAAGAGTAATGCATACCTGAACCAACACTCCGGTTAATTGCTCTTTACTTCTCAATTCAGAAGAAAGCTCTCTGCCCAACAGCAAACCTATCTTGCCAAATTGCATATTTTTGTTTAGCAAAACTAAACAATCCAAATGTCTCATTTGGAATTAAAGTAGGGCAGAATGTTTATGGCCAAAAAAATTCGAAAAATACTCATTGCCAATAGAGGAGAAATTGCAGTAAGAATAATTCAAACTTGCAAAAAGTTAGGTATTCAATCTGCTGCTGTTTATTCAGATGCTGATAGGAAGTCAAGACATGTTTTGGAAGCAGATCAGGCCTTTCATTTGGGAGCTTCTCCAAGTAGCGAATCTTACCTGAGGGGCGAAAAAATTATTGAAATCGCTTTAAACAATGGCGTACAGGCTATACACCCAGGCTATGGGTTTTTAAGTGAGAATGCGGATTTTGCCAAAAGGGTAAATCAAAGTGGATTACTTTTTATTGGGCCCTCACCTAAAAGTATTCAGCTCATGGGAAGTAAACTCGCAAGTAAGGAGGCTGTTGCAAATTTTGGTGTTCCCTTAGTGCCAGGCGTAAAAAAGGCAGTAACTGATGTTGCAGAAGCAAAAAATATTGCGAATGAAATTGGCTTTCCAATATTAATTAAGGCAAGTGCCGGTGGGGGGGGGAAAGGTATGCGTGTTGTAGAAAATATGCAAGAATTACCTGAACAAATGAAGAGGGCCATTAATGAAGCTGAATCAAGTTTTGGGGATGGTAGCGTTTTTATTGAAAAATATTTAAGTAAACCAAGACATATTGAAATTCAAATTTTGGGAGACCAGTTTGGTAACATTGTTCATCTATTTGAACGAGAGTGCAGTATCCAACGGAGACATCAAAAACTTGTTGAAGAAGCACCTAGCGCTGTTTTAACAGACGAATTGAGGAAAGAAATGGGAGAAGCTGCAATAAAAGTCGCAAAAGCTGCGGAGTACTACAATGCGGGTACGGTTGAATTTTTGCTTGATGAGAAATACAACTTTTATTTTCTTGAAATGAATACACGATTGCAAGTAGAACACCCGGTAACAGAAATGATCACTGGCTTAGATCTGGTAGAAGAGCAAATAAATATAGCAGAGGGAAAAGAACTGACTTTCAAACAAGATGATTTAAAAATAGAGGGTCATGCAATAGAGCTTAGAGTTTGCGCAGAGAATCCAGAAGATAATTTTAGCCCTGATATCGGACAAATAACCAAATACATTAAACCCTCAGGAAGTAAAATTAGGGTGGATGATTTTATCTACAAAGGCGCAGAGATACCAATTTTTTACGACAATATGTTTGCCAAGCTAATCGTTCATGCTCAAAGTAGACCAGAAGCAATAGAATTAATGAAAAAAGCCATCGAGGGGTACCGCATTGAAGGTGTTTATACTACCCTCTCATTTGGGGATTTTGTAATGAACCATCCCAAATTCCAAACAGGTGATTTTGACACAGGTTTTGTAGAAAAATATTTTAAAAACAAAGAAAATTCAGAGGCGCTTGATAAATACCAAGAAGTGGCAAGATCGTTTGCTCAATTTTTTTTCGAAAATCATCAGGCACCATTCGCAAAAATGAAAAAGAACGCACGGTGGCAAAACAGAAGTTCTCCAAAGTAAAGATTTTAATTCTTGAAAAATCTGAAAAATAAAGGCAGTTTTTTAGGGAATTTATTTCTGCTCAATATTTTGAATTTGCTGATTAAACCTGCCTGGTTACTGTTGGCAGATAGAAAAGTCCAAATTCTTCTGGAAGCAGAGAATTATGGGCTTTTTTACAGAGGTTTCAACTTTGTTTTACTCCTAAATATTTTACTTGATTTTGGTATCAATAATTATACAAGCAAAGAAATTGCTTCAAACCAAAAATTTATTGGAAAATTTTTCAGAAAATTATTGATCATTAAGCTGCTACTTTCAATAGTTTTTTTGGCCTTAGTTGTTTTGATATCGCCCAAAATTGGACACTCAACACAATTGCAAGCCATTATTTTCATTATGGCTTTTTATCAGATATTTTTAAGCTTTTTTCAATTTTTTAGGTCAATTACAGTGGGTTTTCAACAGTTTCGAATTGATGCATTTTTTTCAGTTTTGGAAAAGGGTTTTTTATTGATTACCCTCTTGATTATTCTATATATTCCTCACTATACCCAATATTTAAGTGCACAATTCTACGCCAAAATCCATCTAATCATAATTGTCGCTTTAGCCATTGTTTTGGGCGTTTATATTGTCCAAAAATTTAACCTACTTAGCAGTCAACAGTTAAGTGAAAAAAAACTCGGTGAAATATTGAAAAAAACCACCCCTTTTGCCCTTTTGGGAATATTAATGACCTTGTATACAAGACTAGATGTTTTTATGATAGGCCAGCTGACCCAAAGAAGCGAATTTTGGGTAGCACAGTATGTCAAGGGTTTTAGGTTGTTGGATGCACTCAACATGTTGTTCGCGATCAGTGCGGGTTTTTTGTTGCCTCTTTTTTCTAAATATAGCAAGGATGAAAGATGGATGAGAATTAATGTGGTTGCTTTTTTTGAACTTTTTTTATGGTTTGTAGCACCTTCAGTAATTTTTGCTTTTGCGACTAAAGGAGAAATAATTAAATCGCTTTATGGTGATAAAGATTGGGTAATTGCTGCAGAAAGTTTTGGAATTTTAATTTGGGTTTTTTTAGCGATGTCTCTGGTTTATGTTTTTGGCACTGCATTAACAGCCATGGGCAAATTAAAGCAGTTGAATATGATAGCAGGCCTAACTGTTTTATTAAATTTCGCATTAAACCTTTACTATATTCCTAGACATGGCATTATTGGGGCTGCACTGGTAACTTTATTTTCACAAAGTATATTCGGTGGGTTTTGTTTATTATTAACTCAGAAAAAATCGGGGCTGCAATGGCATTGGGTGAAAAATTTAAAGTTGATACTATTACTACTACTAGTGTTTTTTAGCACAAAATATTTGCAATTCAACCAATATGCTTTTTTTAAGATTGTTGTTATAGAGATTGCGCTCTATATTGTCATATCTATTCTACTCGGCTTGATCCCAAAAAGAGAATCTTTTGTGAATATAAATAAGCAATAAGTAATACAATATCAAAAGATTAATTTCGTAAACTTTCTATATAATGAGTGAAACTAAAGAAACCTTCAATTTCGATTATTCTGACTGGTTACCAACTCTTTGGAAATGGCGAAAAAAAATAATCACAATTACGCTAATCTCTGGAATTTTAGGCGGGCTTATAGCATTTATTATTCCTCCTCAATATAAGGCAGAGGTTGAATTTTATCCAACAACCATTAATTCTATAGGCAATGCATTTTTTACGGATTTGAATAAAAGGGAAGCGGATGTTTTGGCATTTGGTGAAGAAGAGGAAGCAGAAAATGCATTACAATTATTACAATCTTCAAAATTGATTGGCCGGGTTGTAAAGAATTTCAAGCTTTTTGAGCATTATGGAATTGATGTTCAAAGCTCAAAACCTAAGTATAAACTTGCTAACAAAATCAAGAAAAATATAAAGTTTAAACGAACACGGGGTTTGTCGGTAAAGATATCTGTTTATGACAAAGACCCTGTCATGGCGGCAAAAATTGCCAATGGCATTGCGGCTATTTATGATACAGTAAAGTCAGAAATTCAGCATGAAGTTGCTTTACAGGCACTTGAAGTAGTTCAATCTGAATACCAAAATAAAGAAAGAGAAGTAGAAGATTTGAGAAAAAACCTAAAGTCTTTGGCAAATAAAGGCGTAACAAATTTTGAAGAACAAGCTAGGGCTATCTCTGAAGAGATATATAAGGCACGATCAATTGGGAAGATAAATAGAGCTAAGGAACTAGAAGAAGAACAGAAAGAGCTTGCAAAATATGCAGGAGAATTTACTTACTTCAACGAAACTTTAATTTTGGAGAGCGAAGTTCTGGTTCAGCTACGAAAGAGGCTGAAAAAAGCTCAAGTTGACGTAAACAAAACAATTACACACAAATTTATTTTAACCGATGCAGATGTTCCTGAGGTTAGGGCGAAGCCAAAAAGAAAATTGTTGGTTTTAGTTGTCTGTTTATCTACTATGTTTTTCACCTCATTACTTATTTTAATGAGAGAAAATTTAAAAACGATTGACTTTTCATTATAGCCATGCGCGCATTTGCAAGGAATATTTGGCTATATGCGTCAGTAGCTTCATTTTTAAGCGTTTTGTTTATTGCTGCGTGGTTTGATGCACTTTGGATTGCCGCTCTTCCAGTAGCAATGTTGCTCATACACTGGCTGCTATTTTACCCCAAAAACTTTGTCTATTTTGTTATTTTTATTACTCCACTTTCTATACCAATTAAAGATATTGGTGGTGGTTTTGGGCTTAGTGTCCCCACCGAACCTTTGTATTGGATTCTAATTGCTTTTATACTTTTTTCTGTTGCTTTTGGTAAAAAGCTTAATCAACAATTTTTAAGATCTCCCATTAGCTTACTTATTTTGTTTGATATGCTTTGGACAGGTATTACCTGCATTACTAGTGAAATGCCTCTAATTTCATTAAAGTTTCTCTTTGCAAAACTTGTTTTTGTAGGTCTCTTTTATTTTGGTTTTGGCCACTTTTTTAATAACCCTATCAAATTGAAAAAGTCAATTATTCTATTTTGTATATCTACATTTTTTTTGGTTATCTATACTTTGATAAACCATGCCAAATACGGTTTTGTAAGGTATTTTGGTTATACTGCAATGCGACCATTTTTACCTGACCACGGGGTGTATGCTGCCTTGGTCGCCTTTGCGTTAATTATAGTTTTTGTGTTCATGCTCTATGCAAAAACTTTAAAAATTTCTAGGTTGATGCAAGTGATTTTCCTTATTATGTTTGGGGTTTTGATTGTGGGAATAGTCTTTTCATTTACCCGAGCGGCTTGGGTTAGCCTGGTTATTTCACTTGTGGTTTTTTTACTACTTCAGCTAAAAATTCGTTTTAGATTGTTACTGACTTTGGGCGTCTTTTTTCTAATCTTTATTTTGGGAAATTGGTCAAATATCAATAATGAACTTACTCGTAATAAAAGTGAATCAGATGATGATCTAGCTACTCATGTTGCTTCGATAGGAAATATTTCAAGTGACCCAAGCAACTTGGAAAGACTTAATCGGTGGGACGTAGCTTTAGAAATGTTTCGCCAAAGGCCGATTGTAGGATGGGGGCCTGGTACCTACACTTTTATTTACGGTCAACACCAAAGATCATATAATATGACACTTATTAGCACCAGCTCAGGTGATGTAGGTGGTGTGCATAGCGAATATTTACGAACCATTAGTGAAAGTGGATTTTTGAGCGCTCTGTTTTTTTTGATTTTGACAATTCTAGCAATTGCAATTGGGTTTAATCATTTTTATACCTACCCCGCGGGGCCTGAAAAGTATTTGCACCTAGCAATTTTTCTTGCATTGATAACCTATTTTTCCCACGGTATATTGAATAATTACTCTGACTATGACAAGATTGCTTTGCCATTTTGGGGATTTCTTGGAGCTATGGTGGCCATGAAAAAACAGTCATTAGAGAAAGATAGTCCATGAAAAAAAACCTGTTTTCCTATTCTTTTTTCTCTCTAGGATTTTGTCTCGTCTCATTTTTTGGTCTTGTCGCTTTAGGCGGATATGTTTTTGTGCCAATCTCTTATCCAAATGCTGCAGACTTACAATTGCAGCAGAGTTTAAAAGCACCTGGACACCAAGCGTACTTTCTTATTGAAAAGAGAGAAATTTCATTTCTTGATTACTGGATTCATGGGAAGAAATCTGAGCGCTTATTCGTTGTGGATCAAGAAAATGAAGTAAATCCTTTTATGAAGGTAAAATTTTTTGAAACTTTAGGTTCACTAAGCTTTGAATCTATGGATGAGGTGAATTTTAGCCATGAAAAATATGAGTTGAAAAAAGTTGTAAATTTTTTAGGCACTGATCAATACGGGAGAGATGTACTGAGTAGAGCTATTTTGGGGACTAGAATATCTCTTTTAGTAGGGTTTTCCTCTGTTTTATTTTCTTTGTTTTTGGGCGTGTCATTAGGCCTACTTTCAGGATATTATCGAGCTTGGGTAGACAAGATCGTTTTATGGGTTATAAATGTAAGTTGGAGTTTGCCTACTTTATTATTGGCCATGGTGTTAATCATATCTATGGGGAAAGGTTTTTGGCAAATTTTTGTTGCCATTGGTCTTAGTATGTGGGTTGATATTGCCCGTATTGTACGAGGAGAAGTACTAAAAATAAGAGAACTTGAATATATCAAGGCTGCAAACGTACTTGGGTTTTCAGATTTAAGAATAATGTTAAAACATATTTTACCTAATTTGAAAGGGCCAATTATTGTATTGACATCAGCCAACTTTGCAACAGCTATTTTATTGGAATCTGGCTTAAGTTTTTTGGGAATTGGTGTTCAGGCTCCAGTAGCAAGTTGGGGAAATATGATAAGAGAAAACTATTCTTTTATCGCTTTTGGTTCACCCTATTTGGCTTTAACTCCAGGTTTAGCAATTGTCTTGTTGGTCATGGCTTTCAATTTCATTGGCCTTGGGTTGAGAGATTATTTCGACGTTCGAAATTAAATATAGATTTCTCCTTTAAAAATACATTTTGCAGGTCCAATTAAATGGATTTGGGAGAATACGTCCCCATCAAAGTGATATTGAACATAAAATCTTCCACCTCTGGTTTCAATATGTAATTTATTAAACCCATGGGTATTTTTTGCCAGAGCTCTGCTTAATGCAACAGCAGTTACACCTGTCCCACAACTTAATGTTTCATTTTCCACCCCTCTTTCATACGTTCTAATATGAACTGTTTGGTTAATAATTTCAATAAAATTTATATTTATCCCTTTCTCTTTATATTCTTCAGAATACCTAATTTCTTTGGCTCTTCCGATTATTGGTGACTCATAAAGGGCAGATGTTTCAAAAACAAGGTGAGGAGAGCCAGTATCCAAAAAAAATCTACCCTCTTCTATACTGAATCTACCACAATCGTGCATTTGTAAATCAATTTTGTTGGGTTCAATTTCTTCTGCATGATATACTCCGTTTGTCGATAGAAAGCGAGTATTTTTTTTTTTGATTATTTTTTGGTCAAGTGCAAATTGGACAGCACATCTGCTGCCATTTCCGCAGAAGCTTTGGCTAGCATCTGGGTTGTAGAAAATCATCTCAAAATCCAGTGTTGGATGTTGCTGAATTAGAATTAACCCATCGCTACCTATACCAAAATGACGATTGCATACATTTTTTATAACATCATTTGAAAGGGTTATAGATTTTTCCCAGTTGTCAATGATTATAAAATCATTTCCAGCTCCATGGTATTTCCAAAAATCAAGGTTCATAATTTAACTTTTCTATGATTTTAGGATTGGTTTCGATAAGTAAATTTTGGAAGGTAGAATTCGGCAGTAATTTGTACAAGGTTCCATCCTTTTTAAGGAAAAAAGTCTTTTCTAATCCCATAATCTCAATGGCTGTGCTAGGGTTTATGCCAAAAAGTTGAAGTCTATTACTGAAAAATTTATAACCTCGATCATAAACGGAAGATTTCCAATATTCAACTTTTATCTGTTGGAATGTACTTGATTTTTTTTGGGACGCTTCTTTATTCCTTCTTTTTCTTTTTGAATCCTTATAAAAGGTTTCGGTGTTTGTTGAGAAGATGGTTGCTTGAATAGTTGTAACAAACAGCAAACTGTCTGCAACAATTTTTTCTATTACTTCAAGGTTTATTGCCTTAGGTGTTTCCTTATCCATCTCAAATTTTTCTTCTGGAATTTCGTCATCTTCAACAATTTCAATTTGAGCTGGCTGAGGCATTTTTATTTCTTGCGTCATTATTGATTCCTCTTCTTCAATATATTGATCGATAACAACAAGGTGATCAGTAAGACTGTCTGAAGCTATAATACTGTCTGATATTTGTTTTTGAATGCTGTCAACAGTGGCCACTGGTTTAGGTGGCTGACGACTTTCTGAAATAGTTATATGATCAGTTTTGTTTAAATCAATGAGTAAATATGCAATAGAAAATATCAAAACAATTATACTAGAAGCGATTACCCATTTTGTGCTCCAAACATTTTGAAAGTATTCAACTTTTCCTTCGCTTTTTAACAATTTTTTTAACTCATTTTCTTTATTTCTTTCAATTGCTTTAATGAGCAGAATTCGCTTCTCATATGCTAATTTGAATGCAGGATCGTTTTTCATTTTGGCATGAAAAATGTCAAGACTCTCTCCAAAAAGCTCACCTTTATAGTAAGCATCAATTAAGTCATATGTTTCCTCGTTTATTGACATCCTGCTTATTTATAGTAGAATTCTATCATAAGTAAATCAATTAAAAAAAATCTTCCCAATTGTATGAAGCTTTTACCAAATCCTCCAACTTTCTCATGCATTGATATTTTTTACTTTTTACAGTATTTGTATTTTTTAATGACATTTTTTCAGCTATTTCTTCATTTTTCATCCCATCAAAATAAAAATAAGTTAAAAGTAATTTACAGGTTTCATCAAGGTCTTTTACCAAATCTGTAATTAAATCTATTTTTGGGTTGTACTCCTCCGTAGAACTTGAAGCCTCAGACCTATCAAAATTTACTTTTGTCATTTTTGTTCTTTTACGAAGTTTCTTAAACCAAATATTTTTTGCAATTGCCAATATGTAGGTGCCAAGTTTAGAGGTAAGATGAAAGTTGGTATTTGAAATATTTTTCCAAATAGCGATTACAGTTTCTTGCATAACATCCTCTACTTCATCTTCATCTCCATTGTGCTTCAGAACAAAATTCCTCACCAGGGTATAATATTCTTTGAAGATATAAGGCAAAATTGACTCGTCTCTTTGTTTGATCAATTCCACAATTTTTGTTTCGCTATGCCTTTTAAAAAGACTCATTGGTAGATGATGTCAACTTAGTTTTTGTCGATTGGTTTAACATGACAAAATTTTTCGATAAGTTGCACGTTACAAATATCAAAAGAAAGAATCTAAAAAAGATCTTT
>CENP01028963.1_pt1 | contig 29002 bp, 31 predicted proteins | sample 361281 | NCBI WGS metagenome assembly CENP01 (sample SAMEA2591122, study PRJEB7988) | marine metagenome | biome: marine biome (ENVO:00000447); feature: deep chlorophyll maximum layer (ENVO:xxxxxxxx); material: saline water (ENVO:00002010), including plankton (ENVO:xxxxxxxx) | depth 70 m | reverse complement strand
ATAATAATACATTTTAATTTAGGGATAATACATGGAATTACTAAAAAAAATACATGCAAAAGTTAAACATGATGGATATCTAACTTTCGATAAATATATGGACATGTGCTTATATTATCCAAATCTTGGCTATTATAATAATAAGAATATAAGTTTAGACCCTGCTAAATCTGACTTTGTAACTGGGCCAGAAATTTCCTCAATATATACTGACTCCTTAAAAGATTTTTATAGTAGTTGTAAAAATAATATGGATATAGATTTTGTTATTGAATTTGGGGCAGGTAGCGGAGAATTAGCATTTAATTTTCTAAAAGGCCTAGATAATAAAGATTTACCTAAAAAATATTTTATCATTGAGAAAAGTGATCATTTAAAAAAACAGCAAAAAGAAAAAATTAAAAAATTGCCAGGAAATTTATCAGAAAAGGTTGAATGGATTAATAAAATTAAAAATTTAAAAAATGTATTTTTAATAGCCAATGAAATGTTAGATGCCATTCCATCAAAAATTTTTATAAAAGAAAAAAATAATTTCTACGAAAAAATTATAAAAATAAAAAATAATAAACTCTATTATTCAAAAATAAAATGCGAGCCGTTACTAAAAGAAGAAATAATTAATATCGAAAAAAGATTAAGGTATAAATTCCCAGATAATTATAATTTCGAAATTAACTTTCAATATGAAGATTTTTTTACAGAAGTTTTTAAGAATATAGATAATTTTATTTTCTTATTAATAGACTATGGCTATAGCGAGAAGGAGTATTATCATCCTGAACGATCTTCAGGAACAGTACAGTTTTATAGAGATCATAAAAAAATTTCCGAGTCTTTAGATCACCAAGGGACTTTCGACATTTCTGTAAGTGTTGATTTCTCCAGAATTTATAGAATTATTAATTTTTATAAAAAGCAGTTAATGTCCTACACAACACAAGAACAATTCCTTTTAAATACAAATATTCTGGAAAATTCTTTAAAAATTTCAGATATTTATATAAGAAATAATGTTTTGAAGTCTCTTTTATTTCCAACTGATATGGGAGAAAATTTTAAAATAATGATAATGTGTGATGATATGAATAATAATTCAATTATGAAATTCAAAGACTATAGGCATAAATTATGAACGAATTATTTCAAATTATTTTCTTGTCTATAGTACAAGGTCTGACCGAGTTTTTGCCAATATCTAGTTCTGCTCACTTAATTTTTATCCCGAATCTCTTAGGTTGGAAAGCTCAAGGTATTTTCCTTGATGTTTCAATGCATTTTGGCTCTTTATTGGCAATATCCTATTATTATATGACAAATACCAAGCTTTTTAAAAATAATGGCTCACCAAAACCAAGTATAAACATAGAAAAAATTGCTATTGGATCCTTCCCCGTTTTATTTTTTGGTTTTGTTTTCCATGATTATATATCTGAAAATCTGAGGTCAACTGAAATTATCGGAATTACAACAATACTAGTCGCAATCTTTCTTTTAGCTACTGAATATTATAAAAAAAATACAAAAAAAATATCAAGTATAAATAACATTGATATTTTAATTATCGGATTTTTTCAATCTATTGCTCTTATTCCTGGCACTTCCAGGTCAGCAATAATTATTTTAGGAGCACTGCTACTTGGCTATACAAAAAAAGACTCTATTTTAATAGCTTTAATTTTATCATTTCCAGTGATTTTATTTGCAATGATTTATGAGGTTTACCAAGTTGAATTTATACAAACAAATTTAATAGTTTTCATAAATTCCTCTTTAGCAATAGTTGTATCTTTTTTTGTTTCTTTATATGTGATTAAGTACTTTATAAAATATATTAATGATATCGGATTTTATCCATTTATGATTTACAGGATAATTCTTGGTACATACTTACTATTCTTTTTTGCTTAATACTAATTTAATAATATTCAAATTTATATTTTCTATATTTTTTTTTATATCCTCAACTCTCTTATTAGATAAGTCACCATATTCAATCTTATCTTCTATGACTTTAATTAATTCTAAAAATATACTAAATTTTTTACTATCCTGCATTTTATGAAATTCAAAAAAATATAATGCTTGCTTTAAGAAAATCTTCAACCTTTCAGGCCTCCTGAATGCATCTAACGAGTTTGTGAATTCAAGTATACTTTCTTCATTTAGTTGTAATGAAACAAATTTTGTAATAAATTCATTAAAAAGAAAGTAAAGATTCACCGTTTTCTTGGGAAAACCAAATAATTCCAAAAAATTTACAGAAAAACCAATTATTGATAAAAATATATCTTTTTCAATATCAGAATCTGAAAAATACTCAATTTTTTTTTGTATCAAATCATTATCAATTATCTCTGGATAATACGTTTTGGCTGCGTTAGTCTTGATTAAAACCTCAAAAAACCTCCAAGGAGTTTTGGTATTAAAAGCCTTGGACAATTCCATCCATAATCTCTCTTTTGATAATTGCTCCATTTCCCCTGACTTCACAATTTCTCTCATTAATTCATATGTAGATTCATGAATTTTGAAATTATGCTCACTTAATGTCGCATAGAACCTTGCAACTCTATAAATTCTCAATGGATCTTCAGCGAATGCATTAGAAACATGTCTTATAATTCTATTTTCTATATCCTGAATCCCATTATATGGATCAATTAATTTTCCATCACTACTTTCTGCAATGGCATTGATTGAAATATCTCTTCTTGAAAGATCTTGATCAAGTGTAACTCCCGTGTGCGTTTCGAAGGCAAAACCCTTATGGCCCTTTTCTATTTTTTTCTCAAGTCTTGCCAAAGCATATTCTTCTGAAGTCTCTGGGTGAAGAAAAACTGGAAACTGTTTTCCGACCTGCTTATATCCCAAATTTAATAATTCTGATGCACTACCACCAACAACAACCCAATCTTTTTCCTTAGGAACTATTCCTAAAAGTTTATCTCTAATAGCACCCCCAACAAGATATATTTTCATATTTTTAATTTGGGCTAATGTAAGTTGGTATTATAGTTTCAAGATCTGAATAAAAAGTAAAATCAGATTTACAAAAACTATCAATTTTGCAGGAATTATAGTTATCAATCGAAAATGGTTTGCCTGGAAAAAATTCCATTGTCATAGCTTGTATTTTTGATGCGTAATCTGGCAAAGGAATAACTTTGGTTTTGATTTTTTTTGTTTTAATTATTAATTCTAGAATTTGTTTTAGAGTATATACTTTTGGTCCACATAAATCATATCCCTTGTTAAAGCTTTTTGTATTCTCTAATGAATCAATCATAAATTTTGTTAACTCATCAACAAAAACTGGTGCGAATTTTGCGTCATGACATGCAAGTGGAAATAAAAAAGGAACAAAATTTAGTAAAGTGCTAAATCTTAAAATAAAACTATCGTTCTTGCCAAAGATAACAGATGGCCTGAAAACTGTAATATTTGTAAATCGTTTTCCATAAGTCATTAAGTAGCTTTCCGCCTCACCTTTTGTTCTCAAATAATGACTTGGCCCTTTAGAATTAGCATTTAAAGCGCTCATATGAAGAAGCCTTTTTATATTATTTGTTTTACAAGCACCAAGTACTATTCTTGCAAAATCACTATGAGCTTTTCTAAACCCTTTACCACTATGGCCTGTCTCATTTAGAATGCCTATTAAATTAATTAAAACATCTGTTTTTTTTGTATGTAGTTTTAACTCTTCTAAATTATGAACATTAGCTTCTACTAATTTGACATTTGGATAAACTAAAATTTTTTTATTTTTTTCTCTGTTTCGCGTAATAACAGTGATTGTATTTTTCGTTTTAGCTAAAGAGTTTAGCAAACTGCGACCAACAAAGCCCGTACCGCCAAGTATAGTTATATTCATAGCATTCTCAGTATCCAAGATTATTGTAATATCAACTTTTTAACATATAATATAATGTTATATAATTAGAATAATACAGCAACTAGACATAATATTAAATGCGCATAAAAATAATCATTTTTTTTCTTTTATTTACTATAAATAATTTCCCTGCATACTCTGCAGATATACATGATGAATTTATCGACGCAAATAATTTTATTATTGCTGGAGAATTTCAAAAAGCTAAAAATATTTTATATAAAATTCTTGAAAATAATCCTGGTAACATGCAAATAATAAATAATATTGCATACATAGAAGCTAAAACTGGAAATCTTGAAAAAGCTATTGAAATACTGAGAGCTTATATTAGAAATGACGATGATGTTGACATAATTTATAAAAATTTAACAAATCTTTATGCTTACCAAGCAAATATGATTTATGAAGAAGCACTATCAATTGATGAATCAGAATCTAAAGATATAAATCTCTTACTCATCAAAAATTTAAAATTAGAAAATAAAATTGAAGAACCTGAGGGTTTACTTTCTAAAGAAAAAAATATTATAGAGAATTTTCAAATCTCAAAAAATAATATTGAAGAATTTATTTTAAATTGGGCAAGATATTGGGAGAATAAAAACTATGACGATTATTTTAATTGCTATGAAGAAAATTATTTTCCTGAAAATTTCCAATCAAAAAAGTCTTGGAAATCAGATAGAAAAAATAAAATAGATAATAAAAAGGAAATTAATATAAAAATTAAAGATATTAAAATAATTTCTGACTTAAAAGAAAATATTTTAATACAATTTACTCAAGCATATAATTCTGATTCGTTCTCTGATGTAGTGAGAAAACATACTACAGCTGTGATTGTAAATGGAGATATTAAGATCACTGGGGAATACATTCTTAAATAATGAATCGTTTATCTAATTTAATATTATTCATATTAATGTTTTTTTTGAGTACTTTTTCATACTCAACTGAATCTATTGTTCAAAGTGAAGAAGCTGAAACAGCATTATTAGAAGTACTAGATCATATGAGAAATGGAAATAATGAAAGCGCTTTAAGTGCTGCAGAAAATTTGAGTAAAAATTATCCAAATTTCAAATTAGGAAAGATTATTTATGCTGATTTATTATCTTCATATAAAAGTAAAAAACCAAAGCTTGGAAGTATTTCAAAAGATAAAGAACTAATAGATTTAAAAAATGAAGCAAAAGCAAGAATAAACTTTAGTTCTATTTACAAAAAGCAAGATCTTTTTCCAAGATCAATTATACAGCTTGCTGAGGATGTACCTTATGCATTTTTAGTTGAGTTATCAAAGTCAAGATTATATTTAATAAAAAATAATAATGGAATGCCTGAGGTTATTTCTGATTATTATGTGTCAATTGGAAAAGCTGGCTTTAATAAGAAAGTCTCTGGAGATAACAAAACACCAATAGGCATATATAAAATTACTTCGTACTTAATAGATGAGGATCTTCCTGAGCTTTATGGTGATGGGGCATATCCTTTAAATTATCCAAACGTCTGGGACAAAAAAAATAAAAAAACAGGCTATGGTATATGGATACATGGTGTACCAAGAGATGTTTATAGTAGACCGCCGCTAACGAGTGAAGGTTGTGTTGTAACAAGCAATCATACTTTAAAAAAACTAAAAAAATATACTGAGTTAGGAAAAACTCCAGTTATTCTAGTTAAAAACATAGATTGGATTAAAAGGGCAGAATGGCATCAAAATAGAAATAATACAAAGAGAATAATTCAGAGCTGGAAAACCACTTGGGAAAGTCTTGATCCTCATGATTTTATTTCACAGCACTCTATAGACTTTGAAAGCAAAAGACACAATTTTGAAGACAGAGTAGCCCATATCCTCAGAATAATTAAAAGTAAAACCTATATAAAAATAAAAATTCAAAATTTAAATCTTTTTTATTATCCTGAGAATAAAGACTTGATTTATTCATATTTCTTACAGCGTTATGAGAGTAATAACTTTAAAACATCTTCAAACAAAGAATTATTTTGGAAAAAAGAAAGAGATGGTATTTGGAGAATACTTTATGAAGAGACTTAATATTAAATAAATATCTTAATTTTATGAAATAATATGTATAATAAAAATCTTAGTATAATAATTTAAGGAACAATTATGTCTGAATCAATTTTAAAGCTCACAGATGCTGAGTTTGAAAATCAAGTAATAAAATCTGAAAAGCCAATTTTAGTAGATTATTGGGCTGAATGGTGTGGTCCATGCAAAATGATAGCCCCAGTGCTTGAAGAAGTTGCTAGTGAATTATCAGATAAAATATTAATTGGAAAGTTGAATGTTGATGAGAACTCTGAAACACCGCCAAAATATGGAATAAGAGGAATACCCACATTAATGCTATTTAAAAATGGAGAAGTTGTTGGAACCCAAGTAGGTGCAATTAGTAAGAGTGATTTGATTAATTTTATAGAAAATAATATATAAAAATAACGCTAGACGAAAGTTAAAATTAATGTTAACTTTCAATTTCAGAAGTAGATTTAGCATTTCATAATAAATAATATTCATACGCGGATAATTTTTATTTCCGTAAATAGCCAATTAGTACAAAAAAATCTACAAAAATTCCAAGGTAAACTAAATATGAATTTAACAGAGCTAAAGAAAAAAAGTCCGTCAGATTTAATGACTATGGCAGGAGACATGGGCATTGAGAACATCGCAAGAGCAAGAAAACAAGAAGTAATTTTTTCAATACTAAAATCACACGCAAAAAATGGTGAGGATATTTTTGGAGACGGTGTTTTAGAAATTTTACAAGATGGTTTTGGATTTCTAAGATCTTCAAATAGTTCTTATTTAGCTGGTCCAGATGATATATATGTTTCACCTAGTCAAATTAGAAAATTTGGTCTTAGAACTGGTGATACAATCTCTGGGAAAATTAGACCACCAAAGGATACAGAAAGATATTTTGCTATGCTAAAAGTAGACCAAATAAATTATGAATCACCTGAAAATGCAAAAAGAAAAATATTATTTGAAAATCTTACTCCGCTTCATGCTGAAAAGAGAATAAAGCTTGAAAGAGGTAACGGTAGTAGTGAAGATATTACAGCAAGAATTATTGACATTTGTTCACCAATAGGTAAAGGACAAAGAGGTCTGGTTGTTTCGCCTCCGAAGGCGGGTAAAACCATCATGCTACAAAATATTGCGCAAAGTATTACAACAAATAATCCTGAGTGCCATTTAATTGTTTTACTTATCGATGAAAGGCCTGAAGAGGTCACAGAAATGGCCCGCATGGTTGATGGAGAGGTTGTATCTAGTACATTTGATGAGCCAGCAACAAGACATGTTCAAGTAGCCGAAATGGTCATTGAGAAAGCAAAAAGATTGGTGGAACATAAGAAGGATGTTGTAATCCTTTTAGATTCTATAACTAGACTTGCTAGGGCATATAATACAGTTTCGCCTTCATCAGGAAAAGTTTTAACTGGTGGTGTTGATGCAAATGCACTTCATAGACCAAAAAGATTCTTTGGTGCAGCAAGAAATATTGAAGAAGGTGGCTCACTTACTATTCTTGCGACTGCCCTAGTAGAAACGGGATCTAAAATGGATGAAGTAATTTTTGAAGAATTTAAAGGGACAGGTAATAGTGAAATTCATCTAGATAGAAGAATAGCAGAAAAGAGAGTTTACCCTGCCATCGGTATTAATAGATCTGGGACCCGAAGAGAAGAATTGCTTACATCACCCGAAGAATTACAAAGAATGTGGATATTAAGGAAGTTCATGCATTCAATGGATGAAATTGAGGCTGTTGAGTTTTTACTTGATAAACTTAAAACAACAAAAACTAATAACGAATTTTTTGAGTCTATGAAAAGATAAATTTATTATCTATCTCCTTCCCTCCAATATCATGCCTTTTAATCTTTCCGTCCCAATGAACTTGATTACATCTATCATAAGCTTTTGCTTGAGCAACTTGTAAATTTACCCCAAGGGCAGTAACAGATAAGACTCTTCCTCCGTTCGTAACCAGCTTACCATTATCTTTTTTTGTTCCAGAGTGAAAAATCTTTGTACCCTCGATTTCATGATCTAAACCTTCTATGACTTTTCCTTTCTCGTATTTTCCAGGATAACCCTCAGATGCTAAAACTACTGTGCAAGCGCTTTCTTCTTTCCATTTAATTTTTAAATCATCTAAAGTGCTATCAATTGTACTCAAAAAAATATCAATAATATCACTTTCAAGTCTCATTAATATTGCTTGTGCCTCTGGGTCCCCCAATCTACAGTTATATTCTAGAACATATGGCTTTTGGTTTTCATCAATCATTAGGCCGGCGTACAAAAATCCTTTGTATTCCTCACCGTATTTCTTTAACTCCTTTAAAGTTGGTGATATAACTTTTTCTATTACAGTACTTGTAATTTTTTTATTAATAAGCTTAGTTGGCGAATATGCTCCCATACCACCAGTATTAGGACCGGAATCTCCATTATTTAATTTTTTATGATCCTTAGAAGAAGCAAGAGGCACAATTTGATTGCCAGATATAAGACATATGAAACTGGCTTCTTCACCTTTTAAAAATTCCTCAATTATAATCAAAGACGTTTTTATCCCATCTATTTGACCTGTAAAAAGATCATTTATAAGCTTGCAACCCTCATCCTTATTTTCTACTATAAATACACCCTTACCTGCAGCTAGCCCATCGGCTTTAATTACTATAGGCATATTCTGTTCTTTTATATATTTAACAGCTGATATTGAATCTGAAAAACTTTCGTGGCTTGCTGTCAGAACATTAGCTGAATTCAAAATTTTCTTACAAAAATCTTTTGATCCTTCTAACTGTGCTGTAAATTTATTTGGTCCAAATATTTTTAAATTGTTTTTATTAAATTCATCAACAATTCCATTAACGAGAGGAACTTCAGGTCCTACAATCGTAAGATCAATTTCATTTTCATGAGCAATTTTAATATAATCATTTATTTTTGGAGATTTAATTTCTATTAATTGTACTTTATCTTCACTACCTATTCCTGGATTGCCAGGGACAACAAAAATTTTTTTTACTTTATTTGATTTCGAAACTTTCCAAGAAATTGCATGTTCTCTTCCACCACTTCCTATAATTAATATATTCATAATTTAATGCCTAAAATGCCTTATTCCAGTAAATACTAAGCTTAAATTTAATTCGTTAGCTCTTTTAATTACAACATCATCATTCTGAGATCCACCAGGTTGTATTATTGCTGATATTCCAAGGTCAGCTGCTTTCTCAACATTGTCTGGAAATGGGAAAAAAGCATCAGATGCCATAACAGCATTTCTTAGATCAAGTTTTTGACTTTCAGCTTTAATTGACGCAATAAGAGTTGAATCAATTCTACTCATTTGGCCAGCTCCAATACCTAAAGTTTTTTTATTCTTTACGAAAACTATTGCATTAGATTTTACATACTTTGCTATCAACCAAGAGAAATATAAATCTTCTAATTCTTTTTCACTTGGTGACTTATCTGATACGATCTTGTATTTTTCCAATGTATCATTTTCTGAGTAATCTTCACTCTGTATCAAAATACCATTATTAATTGATTTTATTTGATTAAAACTATTAGAATTATATTTTTCTAAATACTCTATAATTCTGATATTTTTTTTTGTTTTTGCAAATTCAATTGACTCATCTGAAAATTCTGGTGCAATGATTAATTCTACAAATTGATTGCCTAATATGTCTTCTAGTAAATCCTTCTCAATTTTTCTATTGAAAGCAATAACACCACCAAAAGACGATACAGGGTCTGTATTATATGCATTTCTATAAGCTTGTTTTAGATTTTTATCACTTGATACGCCACATGGATTTGCATGCTTAACAATTACACATGATGGATCCTTAAAATTTGCTACGCATGATAATGCCGCTTCACCATCTACCACGTTGTTATAAGATAATTCTTTTCCTTGATGTAATTTTGAATCGACAATACTTTTTCTTTTTTTAGTTGTGGTTTTATATATAGATGCACTTTGGTGGGGATTTTCTCCGTATCTCAAATCATTTAGTTTTTCTAGAGAAAAGTATTTTGGAAATTTTTCATTACTTATATACTTGCATAAATAATTTGCAATACAAATATCATACTTAGCAACTGACTCAAAAGCCTTTAGAGCCATTTTTTTATTTAAAACTTTATTTGATGATAATTTAGGATCAAAAGTTTCAATAAAAAAATTATAATCATTCGGGTCTGTTAATACACAGCAATTTTCAAAGTTTTTTGCGCCTGCTCTTACCATTGCAGGCCCACCAATATCAATATTTTCTAAAGCTTCCTCAAAAGTTGAGTTCTTTTTATTGATAATATCTTCGAATGGATAAAAATTAACAATCAAAACATCAATTCTCTGAATATTTAAATCATTGAGAATTCTTTCATCATCTTTTCTTGCTAAAATTCCAGCATGTATATTTGGGTGTAAAGTTTTTACCCTACCATCCATAATTTCTGGAAAATTTGTGATTTCTGACACTGATATTACTGGAATTTCTAGATCTTTTAATATTTTATAAGTCCCGCCTGTAGAAATTATTTCAAAATTATTTTTTTTCAAGTAATTCGCTATGTTCTCTATCTTAGACTTATCTGAAACACTTATTAATGCAAATTTTTTATTTTTACTCAAAATTAATTGCCTTCTTATTTAATATTATATTGTTTCATTTTTTTTCTTAAAGTTCCTCGACTGATTCCAAGTAATTCTGAAGCTTTTGTTTGATTTCGATTACAATATTTAATTGTCTCTTCTATTAGAGGTTTTTCAACTTCTCCTATTACTAAATTGTATACTTTATCAATTGGATAACCATCAATTTTTTCAAAATAATCTCTCATTGCTTGGCTTACAAATTCTCGTAAAAACGTATTTGACTTATTTTGATTCATACTATTGCTTAAATTTACTTTCCAAATAATTAATACTAAACCCTCCTTTTTGAAATTCTGTATCAAGAATCAATTTTTTTTGAAGTTCTATATTAGTATCTATACCTTCAATTACTATTTCATTTAAAGCATTACTCATCCTTCTTATAGCAGCATTTCTATTATTCCCATAAGATATTAGTTTTCCTATCATTGAATCATAGTTTGGTGGAACTTTGTATCCATTGTATATATGCGTATCCATCCTGACACCAGGTCCCCCAGGTGCATGAAATTGATCAATTTTTCCAGGACATGGTATGAATGTTTCCGAGTTTTCCGCATTAATTCTACATTCTATTGCATGACCTCGAATTTCGATCTGTTCTTGAGAATAACCAACTTTTTCGCCAGAAGCTATCAGCAGTTGCTGTCTTACAATATCAATTCCTGTAATCATTTCTGTAACCGGATGTTCTACCTGAATTCTAGTATTCATCTCTATAAAATAAAACTCTCCATCTTGATATAAAAATTCAAAAGTACCAGCTCCTATATAATTTATTTTTTTACAAGCATCAGTGACTAATTTTGACATTCTTTCTCTTACATCCTCACTTATACCAGGCGCAGGTGCTTCTTCTATAACTTTTTGATGTTTCCTCTGCATAGAGCAATCTCTTTCTCCTAAACAGATAGCATTTCCAAAATTATCACAAAGAACTTGAAACTCAATATGCCTTGGTTTTTGTAAAAACTTTTCTATAAAAACTGTATCGTTTCCAAATGCAAGCTTTGCTTCATTTTTTGTTAATTTAATTGCTTCTTCAAGGTCTTCTTCTTTGTCAGCTATTCTCATGCCTCTGCCGCCGCCGCCATGTGCTGCCTTAACTAAAACTGGATACCCAACTTGTTTTGCAATTTTTTTATTTTCGGAAATATCTTTAGAAACTTGTCCTTTTGAACCAGGGATCCCTGTAATACCTACTTCATTCATAGCCTTCTTTGCAAGAATTTTATCCCCCATTAATTTTATCGTTTCGGCTTTTGGACCTACAAATATGAAATCTGACTGAGTTACCTGCTCAGCAAAGTCTGCATTTTCAGATAGAAATCCAAATCCTGGATGAATTGCATCTGCATTAGTTATTTCTGCAGCGCTGATTATTGAAGATGGAAGTAAATAGCTTTGTTTCGAATCTGCTGGACCTATGCAAACAGATTCATCTGCTAATCTAACATGCATTAAGTCTCTGTCCACAATAGAATGAACTGCAACAGTTTTAATTCCTAAATCTTTACATGCCCTTAAGATGCGTAATGCAATCTCTCCCCTGTTTGCTATCAATAATTTTTTAAACATTTTCTACTCTATAACGAATAAAACTTGATTGAATTCGACTGGTTGAGCATTTTCAACCATAATTGCTTTAATTACACCAGATTTATCTGATTCAATCTGATTAAGCATTTTCATAGCCTCAATAATACATAACGTGTCGCCTACATTAACGTTGTCACCAATACTTACAAAGGGTTTTGAACCTGGTGAAGGAGCTTCGTAAAAAGTTCCTACCATAGGAGATTTTATTTCATGACCAGATATATTGTTGTTAACAGACTCTGTATTTGTGACTTCTTTTGTTATTTGTTTTTTACTAATATCCTCATTTGCCTTTGGAGGACTTACATTTACTAAAGTGTTAACCTGATCATTTTGTATAGGCGCAGTCGCTGAAGAAGACTTACTTAATCTTATTGACTCTTCACCTTCAATAATTTCCATTTCACCCAAAGAAGACTCTTCTAACATCTCCATTAATTTTTTTACTTTTCTAATATCCACACTATTTACCTTTATTAATAATATTATATGCTGACATTAATGCTAATTCATATCCAAATATTCCATGCCCTGATATAACACCCACTGCGATATCAGAAAGATATGACTTTTTTCTAAAATCTTCTCTAGCAAAAACATTTGATATATGGATTTCTATAAATGGAATTGAAACACCTAGCAGAGCATCTCTTAAAGCAATGCTTGTATGAGTGAAAGCTCCTGGATTAAAAATTATAAAATCTACTTTATCTTTCTTTGCTAAATGAATTTCTTCTATTAATTCAGCCTCTGAATTGAATTGTTGATGACTAAGTTCTACATTTATCTCTTTCGCAACTTCATTTAAGCCAGAAGATATATCATTCAAAGACTCGTACCCATAAATTTCCGGCTCTCTCTCACCTAAAAGATTAAGATTTGGCCCGTTTAGTATAAGAATTTTACCCATAATTTCTTTGAATTTCGTCAAATTTCGCTTATTTTCATCAATATAACATTATATAACGTTCTAATCAATATCTTTTATTTGATTAAGATGTTCAATGAATTTTTCCGCATCCATATATCCTTGAATACTAAAACCTTTTAGTTCTATTCCGTCTCTATCGAAGAACTTATAAGCTGGAGGGCCCAAAATTTTTAGATATTTTAACAATTCTATATCATCTTTACTATTATTTGTAACATCAATTTTTACAAGTAAAAAATCTTTTAGAATTTCTTTGGCAGTCGGGTCTAGAAAAGTCTTTCTTTCCATAAGCTTACATTCTATACACCAATCTGCATATACATCTAAAAAAATCATTTTCTCTTTTCTAAAATTTAAAATTTTATTGAACTCCTTAACATTATTAATTTTATTAAAAACTAATTCTGAATCTTGTTTATTTACATTTAAAATTGGAACCAATCTATCAACAAAAAACATGGCAGTAATTAATAATAAGACTCCAATAAAATAATTTATATATTTCATCCACTGACCAGTTTTTGGAATTATTTTTCCTATAAATGTTCCGTAAGCTAGAAGTGGAATACTCATCCCGATTGCAAGACTTAAAAATAATATACCTGTCCATAATGAACCAGGATTTTCTGAAGTAATGTATATAAATATTCCTGCCAAGGGAGGAGCAACACAGGGACCTACTATTAAGGCAGATATAAAACCCATTAAAAAAGAACCTTTGTATCCACCTATATTGATTTTATTACTAAAATCTGTAATAAATTTTTGAAAAGAGTTTGAAATTTTTATCTCATAAAATCCAAACATCGAAAATGATAGAATAACAAGTATAACTATGAAAGTTACTAAATAAAGTGGCTCTTGAAATGCGCTTTGGATGTTATAAATATTGGTTGAATATCCTACAAAAAGACCAACTACTAAGTAGAGCAGACATAGTCCTAAAACATAATACATAGAAAGTAAAAATGGCTTCCTTGATGAAATATTATTGGATTTTATAATTAATCCTGAAAGTATTGGGACCATTGGCAAAACACATGGAGTAAAAGAGAGTAATAAGCCAAATCCTAAAAATAAAATAATGTTTGTAAGATAATTATTTGATAAGAGTTTGTCATATATATATTCTGATTCAGAAATTTTTTGAGTTTTTATGTATTCTCCTTTTCCCTCGCTACCTAAAAAAATTGTTTTTTTTGTTGGTGGATAACATAAACCTTTATTAGCACATCCTTGATATAAAACTTCTAATAAAGTTCCTTTTTTATTATTTACCTCTACGATAAGCGAAATATTTTTATCATATATTTCACTTTTTCCAAAAAATTCATCTTCTTTTATTTTTGCTTTTGGAAAGGAAATTTTTTTAATCTCTTCATTATCAATCGCTATTTTTATTTTATCTTTATATAAATAATATCCTTTAGCAATATCAAATTTAATTGATAAATTATCATTATCATTTTTATTTAAAGAAATTTTAAATGCCTCATCTACATTTAGGAATGTATTTTTACTTGATGAAAATAAACCATCAGAATGAACGTTATTTATGAATAAAAAAAATAGCAAAATAGATTTTAAGAGGAGGTGCTTAATAATCATTTTAATAAACTAATTTAATTAAACTTCCTGGAGTAGGTTCTCCAGATGGGAACATATTATTTATAACTCTAAGTCTATTTTCTGCATGTGTTGAAAATGAAGTTTTTAAGGACAGTGTCTTAAATGTATCGCCTTTCTCAACCTTATAAAGAATAATTCTTTTTGGCTGTCCTAACTCTTTTTCAGAGTCCTTTAATTTTCTTAGCGACATAAAAGTTTCATCAAATAACCTATTATTTCTAGTAAAATAATCCCCATCTTTTGTTGTAGCTATAAATTGAAATGCTTCTTTTTTATTTTTATATAGAATTGCAACTCTGCACTTATGCGATTCACCAAATGTAGTATCTAGCTCAACATTGGCTGCATATCCTTTATATTCTGACATATTAATCTCTCTTCCATTTGTATATGTATCACCATACAACCTGCCTATTAATTCCTTTGCAGTAATCTTTCTATTTAAGTCGCGCATCGTTAATTCTATTAAAGTGTTTCTATCTTTAGATGTTCCAAGTACTGCTGTTGGAAGATTTTCTATTTTCCAACCATCTGGAAATTTAAGAGTAAAATTAAGTTCAGTATGATAGAAATTTGGGCCTCTTGCAGAACCTTGCCCTTCTCCCGCGCCAAAAGGAACTCCTTCTATGATATCTAGATACTTCTTTTTATTTTCATCTAGTTTTACTTCGCTAACTGATTTCTTTGCGGCTTTTATAACTTCTTGGAGTCTTTTATCGTTATCTGGATGCGTCGCGAAAACTCCATGGTAAGCATATGGCTCTCTATTCTCCTCTTCGGCAAGTACTTTATCAAATTCTTCTTGATTTTTTAAAACACCAATAACATTTTTTAATGCGTCTGGATCATATCCCACTTTTGCAATATATTCTGCACCCACTCTATCAGCTTCTAACTCTGCTTCTCTTCCAAAGCCTCTTAATATTGCAGTAGAAGCAATTTGACTTAAATTTGCAAGTTGTCTATTACCAATAAGTATTGAAGCTACCGTTGTTAAAATATTTGTAACTTGACTCTTTGAATATTGTTTTACTCCATGCCTTGCTGTTATATGGCCTAATTCATGACCTAAAACTCCGCATAATTCAGCTTCACTTCCCAAGTATGCCAGCATACCCCTTGTTATATAAACATATCCTCCAGGAACGGCAAAAGCGTTTACTTGTGGGCTATCTAAAACATTCCAGTGATATATTAATTCTTTTCTGTGACTAACTGCTGCTAATTTCTCACCCAAATCCGTTACGTAATTTAATAACTCTGGATTGTTATAGGAGCTATACATCTTCATTATTTGCTTGTGGGAGCTTCTCCCTAATTCTGCCTCCTCATCTTCATTTAGTAAAATCAAATCCTTCTCACCAGTTACAGGATTTGTTGCACATGAAGGCAATGTCCCAACTAGGGAAAATAGTGCTGACGATTTTAAAAATGCTCTTCTATCCATAATCTAATATTGCCCAAAAAGGCACAAAATATAAAGGAGGAATTATGATTTTACAGCTGTATGTTTTCTTTACTTTTTCTTATATCTTTTCTTGAACTTATCTACCTGGCCAGCAGTATCTATAATTTTTTGCTTTCCAGTATAAAAAGGGTGTGAGACTGAAGAAATATCAAGAGTGCAATAAGGATATGTTTTGCCGTCCTCCCATTCTTTTGTCTTATCTGTTTTAAGCGTTGAACCTATCAAAAAGTATGCATCCACGCTTGTGTCATGGAATAAAACGTCTCTATATTCAGGATGAGTGTCTTTTTTCATAATTCTAGTATTATCGTTAAATTAAGATGCTAAATAATACCTAAATTAGCATATCCTAACAAGCTGAATTATCAAGAAAATTAAGTATTTATTTTTTTGATTTTCTTATAAAGTTAGATCGTTTTTTAGTAAATATTTTTAATAAATAAACATAAATTACTGTTTTCTAGGGGAATTTTTTATATCCACAAAAATTGTGGATAAGTCTGTGTAAAAAACTTATTTTTTTAATCAATCATCAAACATTCTTTCATAGCTATTAAATTGTTCAATTTTTGAACAATATAAGTTATTGATAAATATTAAAAAATTTTCATTTAATATATTTAAAAATTATTTTAATAAATATGTAAAAAAGTTGACAAAATAATTATCTGTGAATAAATACCCTTATTTTCAAGTATAATTCTAAAAAAAACCTAAAAATCAACACATTTTTTATTTTTTTTGAGCATTACTTTTACGTCTCGCTATTTAAATCTGCCGTTATTTTAGGTAATTCTCGCTTAAAAGCTAAAAGAGCTTTGCCGCGATGACTAATGCTGTTTTTTTGCTCTTCTGTAAGCTCTGCTGCAGTCATTTTATACTCTGGAAGATAAAATAACGGGTCGTAACCAAAACCATTTTCTCCAACTTTTTTGTTAGCTATGTATCCATCCCAAGAAGAGTCAAATACTTTTGGGGTTGGATGATTATGGTACTGAAGATATACAATAACGCATCTATATCTAGCTGTTCTTCTCTCTTCTGGAACTCCAGATAACTCTTTTAATAGCAATTTATTATTTTCCTCATCATCACATTCTTCCCCTGCATATCTTGCTGAAAATATTCCAGGTCTTCCAGCTAGAGCGTCTACTTCTATACCCGAGTCATCAGCAATCGCAGGGAGATTTGCTATAAAAGATGCGTTTCTAGCTTTCAAAATTGAATTTTCTAAAAAAGTTAGACCGGTTTCAGGAATTTCAGGGATTCCAAGGTCTGATTGGGGAATAAGCTCAATATTTTCCTTTGCTAAAATTTTTTTGAACTCTATAACTTTATGAATATTATTTGACGCCAATACAATTTTATTCATAGTTGTTTAAAGCTTCTTTTTGAATGTCTATAATTTTTTTAATTCCTTTTGAAGCTAAAGCTACCATACCATTCAATTCTTCATGAGAAAAATGACCTTCTTCTGCTGTTCCTTGAATCTCAATAAAATTCCCATCTTCATTCATAATAAAATTCATGTCTGTTTCAGCATTTGAATCCTCTTCATAATCTAAATCTAAAACTATTTCACTGTCAACTTTTCCTACTGAAACAGAACCGGTAAAAGACTTAATGACATCAGCAGAACTAAACTCTTCACTATCTTGACTCCTTAAGGCCAGACAAAGAGCAACAAAACCACCTGATATAGATGCTGTTCGCGTTCCTCCATCAGCTTGAATAACATCACAATCAATAGTAATTGATCTATCTCCTAATTTATTGAGATTAAGTGAAGATCTTAATGATCTTCCAATTAACCTTTGTATCTCCATGGTTCTTCCGCTCTGTTTAATTTTTGCCTCTCTTCTCATCCTTTCATTTGTAGATCTTGGAAGCATTCCATACTCGGCAGTAACCCAACCCATATTTTTTCCTTTTAGAAAACGAGGAACAGTATTTTCCACCGTTGCATTACATATGACTTTGGTATTACCAAATTCCACTAATACCGATCCTTCAGGATGGGAAATATAATGCTTTGTAATTTTTATCTCCCTTAACTCGTCAGGTTTTCTGCCATTTTTTCTCATATCAGATATCTCAAAATTGCTAAATAAAATAAATTTGCTTATTTCTTATTTTTGTGAAGAATTACACATTCTAGATAATAACATAGTATATGGAGTATTGGAGAATAGTAATTATGAGTATAGTGATTCTAACTACAGGCGGAACATTTGATAAAGTGTACTTTGATGCTAACAGCGAGTACAGTATTGGCGAACCTTGCATATCTTCAATTCTTGATGAAGGAAATGTTACATCTGATTTTCGGATTAAGTCTATCTTAAAAAAAGATAGTCTTGATATAAATCAGGATGAGCGCGAATTAATAAAAAAATCTGTCCAAGAATGTGAGGAGGATAAGATTATCATTACACACGGAACAGACACCATGGTCGAAACAGCAAAGTTCCTAGAGGATATTGAAAATAAAACAATTGTTCTAACTGGATCAATGCAACCTGCAAGATTTAAAAAAACAGATGCAATATTTAATTCAGGTTTTGCATTTGCTGCAGCGCTTAGCTTGGAGAACGGAGTATATATTGCTATGAACGGAAAAATATTTAGTTCTGATAATGTCAGAAAAAATATTGACCTTGGCAGATTTGAGAGTAAAAATTAAATGAACATTTATATTGTAAGAAAAATAGCTTTTTTTATATTTGTTCTTTTCTCATCTTCATCATTTTCTAGTTCAGATAGTTTATTTAGTGCTGGTGTTCCCTCGCTAGCACCAATGCTAAAAAACGTTACACCTGCTGTTGTAAATATATACACAATTAACGAAGCTCAGGAAAAGAATAACTACATTGATGATCCTTTTTTAAGGAAATTTTTTAATATCCCAGGGCAACCAAAATCTAAAAAAAGAAATAGATCTGGTCTTGGATCAGGTGTAATTATAGATAGTAAGAAGGGCTTCATTATTACGAATAATCATGTAATTGCTAAAGCAAAGGATATAAAGGTGAGATTGCATGATGGAAGAGAGTTTAAAGCTTCTCTTATTGGAGCGGATCCAGCATCAGATATTGCAGTGATAAAAATAACGCCAAAAAATCTGACGTCTTTGAAATTTGCAAACTCAGAAAAACTTCTTGTCGGAGATTTTGTAGTAGCTATTGGAAATCCTTTTGGTATTGGGCAAACAGTTACTTCGGGAATAGTTAGCGCACTTGGAAGGTCAGGTTTAGGTATTGAAGCATATGAAAATTTTATACAAACTGATGCATCAATAAATCCTGGAAATTCTGGTGGTGCTTTAGTCAATCTAAAAGGAGAATTAGTGGGAATCAATACTGCTATTATTGGATCTAGAGGTAGTTCAGGAAGTGTTGGCATAGGTCTAGCAATTCCCGTAAATATGGCCCTAGATGTTACTCAACAGTTACTAAAATATGGGGAAGTTAAAAGAGGTTATCTTGGAGTATCAGCTCAAGACTTAACAGGGGAATTATCTAAAGCTTTTGGCATAAATACAATTAGAGGGTCAATAATTACAAGAGTTCAAAATAATTCACCTGCAGAAAAAGCTGGTATCAAAGTTGGTGATGTAGTTACCAAAATTAATAATGAGCCTATAGACAATACGGCAGCAATGAGAAATAAAATAGGCTTGTTAAAGGTAAATAGTACAATTTCCATGCAGATTAATAGAAAAGGAAAAATTATTAATACCAATGTAAAAATACTTGAAAGAAAAATATCAAAACAATCTGGAATAAAAATTAATACAAGGTTACAAGGTATGGTATTTAGTGAGATTAAAGAAAATATGCCTGAATATGGAAAAGTAAATGGAATTAAAATTGTAAAAATTAAAAAAAATAGTAAAGCATACTCAGTAGGAATAAGAACAAATGATATTATTTTATCTATAAATAATATACCTGTTCAAAAAATTGAAGATTTAGAGATTGTCTCAGGAAAAAATGATTCTGAAATAGTAGTACATGTCCAACGAGGAAAAAGAACAGCTTTTATATTATTACAGTAAAGGTTTTACCCGCCTGTTATTGTCGGGAAAAACGCTATCTCATCGCCATCTTTAATTTGTTCCTCAAATTTAACATGTGAGTAGTTTTTAGCCGAATAAATCTTATAATCTAACTTATTTAATCCTAATACTAAAAAAATATCTTCTATGGTAGGATTATTTTTTGCTAATTCAATATATTCTTCTTTTTTATCCAAATCCTCTGAAAGTCTAGCTAAGTAAATTACTTTTATTTTCATATTTTGGTACACTGTAAAAAAAACAAGCAAATATATCTAATGAAGAAAAATCTTACTCATTTTACAAAATCTGGCGATGCTCACATGGTTAATATACATAGTAAGGATATCACACCTAGAATGGCAGTAGCCAGCGGGAAAATTTATATGTCCGCAACTTCAATTAAGAAAATTAAAGATGGAAGTCATAAGAAAGGTGACGTCTTAGGAGTGGCGCGTATAGCTGCTATTACAGCCTCAAAAAAAACATCTGATCTCATACCCTTATGTCATAATATTAATTTGGCATCTGTATCTGTCATTTTCAAGATAAATGCGTCAAAAAAATATGTTTATTGTGAAGCAAATGTTTCTACTTCTGGAAAAACTGGGGTGGAAATGGAAGCTTTAACAACAGTACAGGTTGGCCTACTAACTATATACGATATGTGTAAGTCTATTGATAAAGGTATGAAAATTACAGATATTCAACTAGAATTAAAAAAAGGTGGAGCTTCGGGTGAATGGAGAAGAACCAAATAAATTTCATTTGAATCAGTTTTCACGAACTTTAATTTCCTGGCATAAGAATAATGGTAGACACAATCTTCCATGGCAAAAAGAAATAAGCCCTTATAAAGTATGGATTTCAGAAGTAATGCTTCAGCAAACACAAGTAAAAACAGTGCTTCCATATTTTAAAAAATTTGTAGAAAAATATCCTAATATTAAAGCATTATCTAATGCAAAACTTGATGATATTTTAATTTTATGGACTGGCTTAGGATATTATAGAAGAGCAGAAAACCTTTATAAAACCTCACAAATCTTAAAAGAAAAATATAGGTATAAATTTCCAGAACTTTATGAGGATATTATATCTTTGCCAGGTATAGGAAGATCAACTGCAGGAGCAATTTTGTCATTAGCATACAATAAAAAATATCCTATTCTTGATGGAAATGTAAAGAGGGTGATTAAAAGGTATTTTGCAATAAGAAGTTCAAAAGAAGATGAAAAAAATTTATGGTATATATCTGAATCTCTATTACCTAATAAAAATAATAATATTTACACACAATCAATTATGGATTTAGGATCTTTAGTTTGTTTAAAAAATTCACCAACCTGTTATGCCTGTCCAATCAAAAAAAATTGTATGTCTAATAAACTTAATTTGACAAATGTTATACCTGCTAAGAATATTAAAGTAAATAAAAAGAAAACTTTGAAATTATATTTAATAATTATTCAAAATTTTAAAAACAAAAAATTAGTTTTAATGAAAAAGAATAATAATAATGGTATTTGGGCAAATTTATGGAATCTACCATCCTTTGAAAAAAAAACTGAATATAAAAAATTTATAAAAAATAATAATTTAGATAGTAATATAAAAAAATATGATAATATAAAACATAATCTTACACATTTAAGCCTGGACATCGATATATTGAAAATTGAGCTTTGTAAAATTAGAGATTTTGACAATTACAGTTGGAAAAATATATATGATAATATTGGTTTATCTAAACCAGTAGTAATGATTATCAATAAATTAAAAAAGGAGATAGATAAATGAGAACTGTAATGTGCTCAAAACTTAAAAAAGAACTTGAAGGGCTTGAAAGGCCTACTTATCCTGGGGAACTAGGAAAAAAGATTTTTGATAATATATCAAAAGAGGCTTGGGGTCTCTGGCTTAAACATATGACAATGCTCATTAATGAGTATAGACTTACCCCAATAGAACCAAAAGCAAAAACTTTTCTAGAAGAAGAAATGGATAAATTTTTTTTTGGTGAGGGATCAGAAGTTCCAAAAGATTTTAAACCAGAATAATTCTACTTTTTATAAGGCCACATATTAAAAATCATATGCGGTAATGTCAGACAAGCAAGTATTATAAAAATGAATTTAATTATCGTTTCGTTAATTGAAATTTCAAATATATTTTGTATTAAATAAATTGATAATAATGAAAACATAAAAGAACTTATAGTCACGTATAGCAGAAATTTCTTCACTGTAAAATTATCAGGTAAAAGCCTTGAAATATATATTGATTCTATAAAATGTCTTATAGAATGCATGAAACAAAAGTAAAGTATAAAAGATAAAAGAGGTGGAAGAAATACAAAATTAGCAAAAGCTATAATTCCTTCAAATTTGTGGAGAAAATTTTTCTCTTTTTCAAATAATATATGAAAAATTGATAAAGCCGCAAAAAGTAATTTTTGAAATACAGTAAATTCAATTCCTTCCAGCTTATATCCTATTAATAATTGAAATAGATAATTTATGTCATCAAAATGAAATAATATTGGAGTAAAAACAACAATAAGTCCTTTAATGAGTATTGTTATATTAAAATACTTTTCATTTTTATTTCTAAGATAATTAAAATCTTCAAAGCCGAAATGGTATGCTGCTAAAAATAAAAAGATAAGTAAAGATAATCCAGGCAAAAAAAGCCATGAAATAAAATATATAATAAAAATTAACATATACGTGATTACAAAATATAGTAACCAAAGTCTTAAGTATTTTTTAAATAGTATCTTACCAATTGAAAAATCAAAAAAGCCATGTGGAATTCCTATTATAGATACTAGAAAAAATAAAAGATATATTTGTACATTCAAACTATTATCCGAACTAATTAAGAAATATGATACAAATGCAATTGAACTTAAAAAAACAAATAATTTTTTTTGTATATCGTCAATTTTACTTACCATTTTTTCCTCCAAATCCAAATGTAAATTTTAGAAATTCAATTTTTGGTAAATAAAATACTATTTTGAAAATATCTATTATGTTTGGAACATCCGACAAAAATCTTATTTGTGATTCATGTGATCTAGATCTAAATAATCTCATCAGTGCATATTTCATATAATTTGGATTATTTGAAACAATACTTAAAAATACCTTATCCATTTTTCTCAAAATGAATGGGTGAAAATTTTTTCTTATTTTACCAGGGCCTATATTAGGGATTAATTTTACAAGATTCTCAGATTGCTTTTGAATATTTACAAATGTGTACCCGGTAGAAGCTCTAGTGGCCCCAGAGTAAGCCCCAATTTTTGTAATATAATCAACTGAAGAGCCATCTATTTTTGTATCCATTGGAATTGAGCCAAATTCTACTTTTTCAATAAAATACTTTTTACCTATATAATTCATACTCATATATTGATCAATATAATCTGTATTTAACATTTCTTTTTCCTTTTCATTTGAAAAATAGGTTGACTCAATAAGAGCATTTTTAGCTGTAAAGGGAAGAATGTAATTAAAATGAAATTTTTTTGAATTATTTGAAAAATCCATAAAAGTTGGACAGTCAACATTAAAAATATTTTCTTCTGATGTAACATATGCACCATAAAACTGCTGCCACATAGACGTATCTTTAATATTTGGTCTACTATCAAAAACATGTTTGCACGAAAATGAATCGTAATTAGTAGATAATGATACTTTTTTATATTTTTTTACAATACTTTTTACTTCTGAAGAGAACTTAATATCAACATTATTACTTTTATTTATTTTTTCTAAAATATAATTATTAAAATCGTGTGAATCTATACTTTGATAATTATAATTATTACAATTTATTTCTATCTGTTCTTTGTTATTCTTAATTAAAAGCTTGTTCCATCTTTTTTTGATTAAATGATTAAAAGGTGTTCTGTAGGTGTCCCAAAAAGACCATAGTTTATTTATATGATTAATATTTTCTTGGGATTCTAGTATACATACTGTGTAGTTTTTATTTAATAACCTATAAGCTAAACTTAACCCAGCACATCCTGCTCCAATAATTATATAATCGTAATTATTATGTATCTGCATCCGCTAGTCCTGATAATGATTCATGTAAACACTTATTGTGTTTTCTTCTATGCAAAGGCAATATAAAAAATATTAAAAACTCAATTATGGATTTTATTATGAGGAACATTTTCTCTTTGGCAGTTATATAGATATTTTCTTTTAAAAATTTTGTCCCCGTCCTCTTTATTTTATGCCCTATTGCTTGGTAAATTCTTAATGCGATAAGTATAGAAATCCTTGATTTTATTGGAATATATCTTAATCCATTCAGCGAACTATTATAAAAAATATCAGCCTTTATTAGAAGATCATTTACACTTTTTTCTATCTTAATTTTATTATCATGGGTCATATTACTTATAGTATCTTCACTTATTCCAGTATCTTCTGGTAAATATATTCGATTTTTATCATAGTCTTGGGATATATCTCTTGCAATATTTGTAAGTTGCATTGCTATCCCTAAATCAATCGCAAAATACTTTGCTTCCAGGTTTCTAATTTCCAATGCTTGTGACATCATTAAACCAACAACTCCGGCAACCTTGTAGCAGTATCTAAGGAGTTCATCATTATTTTTATACCGCTTAAAATTCACATCGGAATTTATACCAGAAATCAATTCGTCAATTAAATTTTGACTAATTCCATAAGACTTGATGATTTCTTCTAATTTTTGTGCATCTTGCGAACTTGTTATGGGAAGACCTTCGTCAACTATGTCGTCATAGGTTCTACAAAAGGAATAAATATTTATAACCTTATTAAGGATCCTTTTTGGCAAAAATAAACTCGCCCAAAAAAAAGTTTTACTATTATTATAAATAATATTCTTATTATTTATTATCCCCATAATCTCTTACAATTAATTTTTCAGTTACTTTTGCTGTTGATAAAACTCCAGGAACTCCTGCTCCTGGGTGCGTACTTGCTCCAACAAAATATAAGCCTTTCGTCTCGCGCGCTTTATTTCCATACCTGAAATACGCTGACTGAGTGAATACAGGCTGAATTCCAAAACCACTACCAGCATAAGTATTAAGTTCATTTTGAAAATAATTAGGAGTGATATAGAAACTGTCTACGATATTTTTTTTAAGTTCCGGCATTATTTTACTCTCTAAAGTATTTATAATAATTGATGAAAATTCTTCTCCCCTTTTATCCCAATCAATATTACTTAAATTATTTGGAACAGGTGCTAAAACATAAAAAGTGTCGTTATTTTTTTGTATCATTGATGGATCTGTAGCTCCTGGTCTGTGCAAATATAAACTTGGATCATTAACAAATATTTTTTTATTAAAAATATCATTTAGTAATTCATAATGTCTCTTACTAAAAATTATTGTATGGTGCTGTACATCTGTATATATTTTTTTTGTAGAAAAGTATAAAACAAATAAGCTCATTGAATGTTTTAAATTAAAATTATTAGATAATTTTTTTGGTTTAAATCCTAATAAATTTTTATATGTATATGTTGGGTCAGAATTACACACAACGGCATCACAACTTATTAATCCATGTTCTGTTTCTACTCCAATAATTTTATTATTTTTTGATACAATCTTTTTGGCTTCAGTATTTTTTCTTATTTCTACCCCTTTATTGATTAGAAGTTTTTCTAATGCATCAACAATTTTTCCAGTACCTCCTTCGGCGTAGAAAACTCCCCATTTCCACTCTAAGTATTGAATTAATAAGTAAATAGATGTTGTACTGTATGGATTGCCACCTACTAATAGAGGATGCATACTTAGTGCCTGATTTAAATGTATATTGCCTATGTGCTTATCAACTGCTTTGTATACAGACCTATCAAATCTTATTCTTAACAATTCTGGCAAATGTTTCACCATACTTCCTAATGACTCAAATGGTTCATCTGATAGCTCCATGAAGGCCTTATTAAATATCCTTTTACTATGCTTTAATAACTTTATGTATGATTTAGCATTATCATTACCATATTTTGTTCTAATTTCTCTTACTGTATTTCTTAAATTGTCTCCATAATCTAAATATTCATTATTATCAAATAAAAATCTATACCATGGTTTCACAGGTAACAAATTTACATAATCGCTTAATTTTTCTGAATGAATATTAAAGAGCTCCTCTATCAAATACGGGGCGGTTATTACTGTTGGTCCAGCATCATACTTATAACCTTTATGTAAAAAAGTTCTAGCTCTTCCTCCTAAATCAGGCTGTTTCTCTATTAAGGTTGTTTCAAAACCATTACTCCTTAATCTTGAAGTAATTGACAGCCCACCAAATCCAGATCCAATAATAATAATTTTTTTCATATAGATATAATACAAGAAATAAAAAAAAGGCTCACTAGTTTTAGTGAGCCTTTTATTAAACAATTAGAAACTACTTACGCAGATTCTTGTACAGCTGCTGCCCAAATAATCACACCAAATGCGATTTTGTTAACAAAGTCAGCTAAGTTGTAAACTATGTTTACTGTTGCTGGATCTGTTCCACCTGCTAGGTAACCTAAGAAGTATCCTAGTGGGTAAATTGCCCAACCTACTGTAACAATTAAACGCATTGCACCAAAAGCAGTTTGACATGCTGCACTGCCGCTAGCCGCGTTAGCTTTACTTGCTTCACCAGCAAAGATTTCATAAAGAATGTATAACCAACCGATCATCCCTATGATGAAACCTGTCATTGCAGACATCATTCCTGCCTCTCCAGCGAAACCACCAATAAGCATTACTAAGGTACCTATTAAAAGTCTCCAGAAGATTCCTACAGAAACAGCTGTAACCGCTACTAGGATCAAGTAAAATTCAATCATTTGTAAAGGTACAGTTAGTAACCAGTCAATATATCTTAGGACTGTTGGTGAATCTCCTGTAGCAACCCAAACTTCTCTCATGTAGAAGTAATGTACTGCAGCGATTAATGTAACTAAACCTACAATTGTTAATGATGTTTTCCATTTTGCACTTACTCTATCTCTTTCAATTAAAAAGAATACAGTAGATGCGACCATTGCAATAGAAATTATCCAGAAAGTAACCCCAACCGTATCGTCAGGACTTAAACCACTTGTGTGGCCACCTGCTAGCGCTATTGTTGGTAAAGAGATTACTACTAGAAGTGTTGCAAAAAGTTTTTTGCTAAAATCTAATAATTTAATCATATCTTTATTCCTCGAGTTATTATAAATATGTATTTAACCCTCAACATTCTAGCCAAATATTTTAAAAAATAAACCCTTAATTATAAGTAAATTTAATATATTTTATAAAACATAAGTTATTGAAAATTAATATTTTTTTTTACTTGTTGATAAGCATTCTTATTAATTTAAATATTATAATACGCTTATATTAGTAAAAGTTTGACTACTTTTATTTTTGATATGTTTGAAATTTTTATCATCAGTAAGAGCACATTGGTGTATACTCTTTTTTTTTCTTGTTAAATATTAATGAAATTTGGCTTGGTAGCTCAGTTGGTAGAGCAGTGGACTGAAAATCCTCGTGTCGGCAGTTCGATTCTGCCCCGAGCCACCATTGATAGAGTATTATTATTTCAAAAACCTTTTTGCATACTTTTCATTTATTTTGTTTATATCAAATAATGTAAAAAAGTCCGCTGTTCTAAAATTCTCATCATATGCAGGATTTCCACAAACCTCAGCACCTATGCGCATATATCCTTTTAATAACGAAGGTAACTGAACATTTTGTTTTTTAGAGTACTTAAGGACGTCAAATGACCTTTTTGGTTCTATTCCATAATTATAATTAATTTTATTTTGTTTAGATAAATAATTATAAACATCTGATGCATATTGACCGCCATCTAACAAAGATATACTTGAGCATCCAATCATTTTCTCGTAATGATTAGCTTTCATAAATTTACCTAACTCACTCCACAAGGAAATAATTACAGCGCCATTTCTATAATCTTTATGAACACATGCTCTGCCTAATTCAACTACACTTTCATTATCAGAAATTGACTTATTTAATTTAAATTCTGACTCAGTATAAAAACGCCCAATTTTTCTCTTGTTTTCTTGTGTCAAAACTCTATAAGTACCAACTACTTTTCCATTAAATGCATCTCGTATGATCAGATGCTCGCAAAAATCATCATAAATGTCTTTATCTATTCTTCCTGGAATTTTAGCACCCATCTCTTTAGCAAAAACTTTATATCTTAATTTTTGTAATTCTTTTATGTCTTTCTTTGTCTTTGCCCATGATGCATATATTTGGGGTATATTTTTCTGTATTTTATTTTTTGAAAAAAAATATTTTGTTTTGTAAAAAAAAGCTTGAGTTTTTGAGAATGAATTTTTTTGAGAATATTTGGCTCATATATTTTCTCCTTAAAGAGTTTTGTATATGAGTAAATATGATAATATTGAAATATTTCAGAAATATTTTTTTTTGGTTACATTTATATTACATGACTTGTTAACAAAAAAATTGATATATAATCCTTTTCATGGTCTACATTAAATTATTTCTTGTATTTGTGCATATAATAGCCGGATGTATTATATCGTTGCTATTTATTTCTAATAATAATAATCTAAAAAATTCAATTATCAGAAAATGGTCAGAAATACTCCTGAT
>CENP01129649.1_pt1 | contig 29014 bp, 26 predicted proteins | sample 361281 | NCBI WGS metagenome assembly CENP01 (sample SAMEA2591122, study PRJEB7988) | marine metagenome | biome: marine biome (ENVO:00000447); feature: deep chlorophyll maximum layer (ENVO:xxxxxxxx); material: saline water (ENVO:00002010), including plankton (ENVO:xxxxxxxx) | depth 70 m | reverse complement strand
TAGTTGAATGTTTTACAACATATATTACTTAATTTTAAAATAAAAAAATAAAGTATATATTTTATATGAAAAAAGCTTTGATAACAGGAATAACTGGCCAAGATGGAGCTTACCTTGCTGAATTTTTAATTAATAAAGGATATAGAGTTCATGGCATTAAAAGAAGAACCTCTTTGTTAAATACACAACGAATTGATCACCTTTATCAAGAACCTCATGAGAAAATTAGAAATTTTATATTACATCATGGTGATTTAACTGACTCAACATCTTTAATAAGGATTATACAAGAAGTTCAACCTGATGAAATTTATAATTTGGCTGCCCAAAGTCACGTAGCAGTTTCGTTTGAAGAGCCAGAATATACTGCAAACTCAGACGCTCTTGGGGCTCTAAGAATTTTAGAGGCTATACGTATTTTAAAACTTGAAAAAAAAACTAAATATTATCAAGCATCTACATCTGAGTTGTTTGGCGCTACCAAAGAAATTCCCCAAAATGAAAAGACACCTTTTTATCCAAGAAGTCCTTATGGAGTTTCAAAACTATACGCTTATTGGATTACAGTAAATTATAGAGAGGCATACGGGATATATGCCTGCAATGGAATTTTATTTAATCATGAAAGCCCTATAAGAGGTGAAACATTTGTTACAAGAAAAATAACTAAAGCTTTGGCTAGAATAAAATTAGGATTACAACAAACCCTTTATCTAGGTAATCTTGATGCAAAAAGAGATTGGGGTCATGCAAAAGATTATGTAGAGGCACAGTGGCTAATGTTACAAAAAAAAAAACCTGAAGATTTTGTAATTGCAACTGGAAATCAATATTCTGTCAAAGATTTTGTTAATCTTGCTGCTGAAAATTTAAATATGAAAATTAAATGGAGAGGTAAAAACTTAAATGAAGTTGGATCATTAGACGATAAAGATATAGTAAAAATTGATCCAAGATATTTTAGACCAACAGAGGTAGAAAATTTGCTAGGGGATGCCACTAAGGCTAGGAAAGTTTTAAATTGGAGACCAAAGATCTCTTTTGAAGATCTAGTAAAAGAGATGGTTGAGAAAGATTTTAAAATCGAAAAAAAAAATATATAAAAGTAATTTATAAATTTATAATTATAATTTTAAATTAATGAAAAAATTAAAAATTTTTATTGCAGGTCATAATGGTTTAGTTGGAAATTCATTAATAAATCAATTAAAAATGCAAAATGAAAAAATTATCACAAAAACTAAAAATGAATTAAATTTATTGAACCAAAAAGAAGTAGTAACTTTTTTTAAGAAAGAAAAAATTGATCAAGTATACTTAGCTGCAGCTAGAGTTGGAGGAATTTACGCCAATAATACATTCCCTGCTGAATTTATCTATGAAAATTTGATGATTCAAACTAATGTAATTCATGGTGCTTTTGAGGGAGGCGTCAAAAAATTATTGTTTTTAGGATCAAGTTGTATTTATCCAAAATTTGCAAAACAACCAATTAATGAAGAACAATTATTCACTGGTAAACTTGAACCAACTAATGAACCTTATGCAATAGCAAAAATAGCAGGAATTAAAATGTGTGAGAGTTATAATCGTCAATATTCATTAAGTCATAAAATTGATTATCGTTCGATAATGCCAACAAATTTATATGGACCCCGTAATAGCTATCATCCAGAGAATAGTCATGTAATTGCCGCGTTAATATATCGTTTTCATGATGCAAAAATTAAAAAAAAACCAAAAGTAGTAATTTGGGGTACTGGCAAACCAAAACGTGAATTTTTATATGTTGATGATATGGCGAGAGCTTCAATATTTTTGATGAATCTAAATAAAAAAATTTATAGTAAAAACATATCTAATAGATGCAGCCATATAAACGTTGGTAGTGGTGAAGATATAAGCATAAAAAAACTTTCAGTGCAGATAAAAAAAATTGTAGGTTATAATGGTAAAATCGTATTTAATCCCAAAAAACCTGATGGGACCATGAGAAAACTTATTAATAGTCAAAAAATTATTAAACTAGGTTTTAAACCAACGGTAAGCCTTGAAGAGGGTCTAAAAAAAACCTACAGCCACTACGTTGAACTATTAAATGGAAATATTTAAAAAATTTATATCATTACTTACCCCACACGAGAGATTTAGAGCATTTTTATTACTTATAATGATAATGATAATGGCAATTATTGATATGATTGGTGTTGCATCAATTTTGCCTTTTATTGCAGTTTTATCAAATCCAAACATTATCGAAACTAATAATATTATTAGTTCAATGTATAAATTTTCACATAATTTTGGCGTTGAGAACAGTCAACAATTTCTTTTCATTTTAGGCATTTTGGTGTTTGTATTACTTGTTTTTTCACTTTTTTTTAAAGCTCTTACTACTTATGCACAGGTACGATTTGTTCAAATGAGAGAATACAGCATCAGCAGGCGTTTAGTTGAAGGCTATTTAAATCAACCTTATAGCTGGTTCTTAAATCGCCATAGTGCTGACCTTGGCAAAACTATTTTATCAGAGGTGAGTGTAGTAATTGGAAATGGTATTTTTCCACTAATGGAGCTTATTTCTAAAGGTATTGTTGTAATTGCGTTGATAACACTTTTAATTTTAGTTGACCCAAAAATTGCAGTTATTGTAGGCTTGTCCTTAAGTGCAGTTTATCTTTTAATTTTTTATTTGGTTAGGAAATTTCTTAACAGAATTGGAAAAGAACGTTTAAATAGCAATAAGATGCGTTTTACAACAGTAAGTGAAGCCTTTGGAGCTTCTAAAGAAGTCAAAATAGGAGGTTTAGAGGAACTTTACATTAATAGATTTTCCACATTTGCAAAAAATTTTGCCCAAAGTCAAGCTTCATCACAAGTAATAAGTCAACTACCTCGTTTTATTTTAGAAGCCGTAGCTTTTGGTGGAATAATGCTAATAATACTTTTTATGATGTTGAGGACTGGTGAGTTTAATAACTCATTACCAATCATCAGTTTATATGTTTTCGCTGGTTATCGTTTGATGCCAGCACTTCAGTCAATTTACGCTTCATTTACATCACTTACTTTTGTAGGTCCCTCAATTGATACACTAGATAAGGACCTTAAAAATCTTGATAAAGTTTATTTAGAAAAAAAAAATGAGGTGATAAAATTTAATAAGTTAATAAGTCTGAAAAGCATTTGTTATACTTATCCAAATACCACCAAAACAGTCTTAAAAAATATAAGTATTAATATAGCTTCAAAATCCAAGGTTGCATTTATTGGAACTACAGGTAGTGGTAAAACAACTATAATTGATATTATTCTTGGTCTTCTTGATCCTCAAAAAGGAAGTTTGGAAGTTGATAATAAAAAGATTACAAAGCAAAATTTAAGATCATGGCAGCAAATCATTGGTTATGTACCGCAACATATTTATTTATCTGACGATACAATTGCTGCAAACATTGCTTTTGGATTAAACACAAATGATATTGATAAACATAGAGTTGAAAAAGTTTCTAAGATTGCAAATTTGCATGAGTTTGTCACAAATGAGTTGCCAAATAATTATCAAACATTTGTAGGTGAGAGAGGAGTAAGATTATCAGGCGGTCAACGTCAAAGAATTGGAATTGCTAGAGCATTATATAATAATCCAAAATTACTCATTTTGGACGAAGCTACAAGTGCGTTAGACAATGAGACAGAAAAATCAGTTATGGATGCACTAAATAATTTACATAAAGATATTACCATAATCTTAATTGCTCACCGATTGAATACAGTAAAGAATTGTGACATTGTTTTTAAACTTGATAAAGGTGATTCTTTAAAGGAGATCTCCACAGATGATATTATGAGTGATATTATCAATACATCGCAATTATCATAAATCCTTCAGATAAAATATTTAAATTTTTTTATTGATTTATTTACAAACATTTTATTAGTTCATTTAATATGAATTTTAAAAATAATAAAATTTTAGCTATTATCCCAGCAAGGTCTGGCTCTAAGTCTATAAGAGATAAAAATATAACTTTATACAAAGGAAAACCACTAATATATCATTCCATTAAAATAGCTTTAAAATCAAAATTAATTGATAGGGTGGTTGTATCAACAGACTCAAAAAAATACCAAAAAATTGCATTAAATTTCGGCGCAGAGGTTCCGTTTTTGAGACCAAAAAAGTTTAGCTTAGATTTTTCTTTAGATTATGAATTTATATTACACGCGACAAAATATATGATAAAAAATAATTATATTCCAGATTTGATTGTTTTATTAAGACCAAGTTCGCCAAATAGAAATATTGATATTGTTGATAAGGGGATTAATCTTTTTTTAAAAAATCTTAAAAAATATGACTCTATGAGATCAGTTTCTGAATTTAATCAGCCAGTTCAAAAGTTTTTTATGATTAGGCAGAAAAGACTAAAAGGTTTTTTTGATAACAGATATACGGGAGAATATCATGCTTGGCCAAGACAGCATTTTCCGAAGTCATATCTTCCAAATGGTTATATTGATATTTTAAAACCAAAATTTTTTTTAAAAAGTAAAAAATTATTTGGAAAAATGTTTCCCTATTTAACAAATTATATACTTGATATAGATGAAAAAAAAGATTTGATATAATTAATACTATATTTTTAAAACTATTTGATTAATTTATAAATTTTTTCTTTAATTTTAATGCAAAACGTAGCGTTCTTATTCCGTTTGATAAATTTAAGTCATTAGATATTTTTTGTTTTGATTTTATTTTAGATATAAAAAATTTTACTTCTTTAACAAATATATCATTTCTTTTAAATTTGAACCTTTTGATAATTTTTTTATCTTTTTTATAAATATAAATTTTCTGAGAGTTCAGACATGCCTCTAGAGTACCATCTTTACCAATCAATAATATCTTTCTTTTTTTTGGTCTTTCAAAAAAATTTAAGAATATAGAACATAAGATTTTATTTTCTCTTTTTTTTAATAAAAAATTTGACACAAAAATATCTTCCACATCTAAATCAAGATCAGATACTTTTGAGGAAATAAATGATGAGAATTTTATTTTATAATCAGAAAATAAGTATAGAAAATAGTCTAACTCATGAATTTGACTTAAGATTACACCACCACCAAGTTTCTTATTTGCAGCATATGAAATTCTATAATCTTCGTAAGAATGGAAGTCTTCAATGTTCTCACCATGATGAATATGAGCTGACATTAATTTTCCAATTGGAGATTTTTGTTTTAGAACTCTTTCCAAATATTTGATCATTGGGTTGAATCTAAATTGATAGCCCATCATTGTATTAATATTTTTTTTTTTTACTATTTTTTCTAAATCCGAAAGCCCTTTTAAAGATGACCCAAGAGGTTTTTCAACAAAACAGGGAATTTTATACTTTAATAATTCTTTTACTTGTGAAGTATGCATTGATGAGGGGGTACAAACAAAAGCACAATCAATTTTAATTTTTTTTCTGTAAATTTCAGACAAAGATTTAAAATAAGTTAATAAATATTTTTTTTTAATATTTCCTTTCAAAACCCTATTAAAATTATTTAATAGTGGTACGGTCTGTTTTTTTCTTATTGCAAAAAAATTTGTATTTGGTTCAATTAATTTTAAATTTCTAAGGTGTCGTTGGCCTATAGATCCCAAACCTATCATTAATATATTCATTTTTTTAAATACTTTTTTATTAATCCTTTAAAATATATACAGTTTTTCTTGGCCTGATCTTGTATATTTTTCCCTCTTTGACTTTCAATTGTAAAACTACCTTTATAATTTATTTTTTTAAGAGCACCAAAAATTGAGTCAAAGTTAACAATTCCATCACCTATAATAACATTTTTATTGTAAATATTTTTATCTTTTAAATGAATATGTTTAAGATTATTTCCAAATTTAAGAATATCTTTAATGGGATTTTCATCTAAACTAATTCTATTCCCTGTATCAAACAAAAAAAAACAGTTATTTGAATTTACTTCTTTTTTTAACTTGTTAAAATTTTCGGGACTCATATTATTTTCAAGAAGTAATTCTATTTTTTTTTTTTTACAAATTTTGGAAATAATAGACAGATTTTTAAAAACTTTTTTTTCATTTTTTTGATTTATTTCGCTTTTGCCATACAATGGTAAAATATATTTTTTTATATTTAACTTTTCAAGCAGATCAATGGTTTTAATAATTTCATGTAAGGTTTGGGAACTATGAATATGATGATTTATAATATAATTATCACAAAATGAAAAAATTTTAATCCGGTTAATTTTTGATAATTGGATATATTTTTTTCTACCTGAATTTGACCAAACGGGATTTTTATAATTTTTTATTTTTTCTCCAAAAAATTCAATAAAATCATAACCAAGATTTGATGCTAACTTAAATTCTTTGTATGGATACTTTGGAAATAACTGTAATTTTTTTCCTGAGTATGACAATCTTCCTTGAACTATTCCTAACATTTTTTTACTCACTTAATTGCATAGGACAAAAGCATCAATTCTTTAGAAAAGCGTACCCATTTATTTTTCATCCTATACTCTTCTGGAACAGTAACTCTGGTTATTTCTGATAGAATACCAAATATGTTTCTTATAAAAAAATTTTTCGACCATAGAATTGGAAGTTGTTTAAAACTTATGACTTTCACTTTTTTGAAGCCATTAATTAAATGAATATCCTCAAGCGATTTCATAGTAAATGGCGTTTTATGTGTGTAATCATCATAGAAAGATTTATAAATATATTTCCACTCAGGTGTTAAATTAATCAAAATACCCGATGGTTTCAAAACTCTGTAAGCCTCTTTGAAAATCTCCTCAGGTTTATAAAAGTGTTCAACAAAAGATTTTGAAAAAACGATGTCAAAGGAATTATCAGAATAAGGAATACTTTCTTTTGACATATCAACTATTTTTATTTCTGCATTTTTACAAAATTTTTTAGCATAATCTGATAAATCAATCCCGAATCCACTCATACCTAAATTCGTAAACTCATCCAGAAACTCACCCCTACCACAACCCATTTCTAAAATTTTGGAGTTGTTGTTTAAATTATATTTTTTCACTAGATATTTAATTAGTTTGGCTGGATATGATGAAAAAGGTTTTTTTTTTTCATCATAAATAACATTTATATAATTTGATTTGTTCATAAATATTAATTTATTAAATTTTCAGAAAATTTAAATGTTTAACATTAAGTTTCATATTATTGTTCTTCCTCCATCGGCAACAATAACCGATCCTGTAATGTAAGAAGATAAATCACTACATAAGAATAATATCAATCCATTATATTCTTTTTTCTTGGCCATCCTTCCTAAAGGAATCAATTGATTGATTTTTTTGACAAACAATCGGTCTTGATTATTAAAAATTCCTCCTGGTGCAATTGCATTACATCTTACATTTTTTTTCCCCCAGTAAGATGCAGTATATCTTGTTAATCCAATTATTCCATGCTTTACAACTGAATAGCTTACAGGTTTAGTAAAATTTTTATTATTATAAATTCTCTGATCTGGTGCAATAATCCCTAAATCTGATGATATATTTATAATTGAACCTCTTTTGAAATTTGCCATATATGATCCAAATATTTTTGTACAAAGATAGCTTCCTTTTAAACTTACTAAAATATCTTTATCCCATATTTCATTAGAAAAATTTTCTAATTTAAGATTATTTTTTTCTGACTTCTTTGGAAAATAGTCAACAGCTGCATTATTTATTAAAACGTCAATTTTTTTTTTTTTAGATTTAAAAAAATTTAAAACTTTTTTAAGCTGATCTTCTTTTGTTATATCTACATTGAAAGATTTCGCTTTATTTTTTCCCTTAGGTTTCTTTATATCAATAATATAAACGTTAGCTTTCTCATCTAATAAAGCTTTTGTAATTTGACTTCCAAAAAAACCAAAACCACCAGTAATTATAATATTTTTATTTTTTAAATTATGTGTAGTTTTTTTCATTTAATCTTTTTTAATAGATTATTAAAATTTATAGTTTATAAGAAACATAATTAATATATTCAAATTTATGAAAAAACCCCACTTAATTGCTGAAATTGGCATTAATCATAATGGTAGTGTTAAAATTGCTAAGCAATTAATTAAAAATAGTAAAGAATGTGGATTTAATTCAGTAAAATTTCAAAAAAGAACAATTGATATTGTATATGATCAAAAAACCCTTGAAACACCTAGACAAAGCCCTTGGGGTAACACTACAAGAGAACAAAAAATAGGTCTTGAGTTTAAAAAAAATGAATATGATGAAATTGATAGTTATTGCAAAGAACTCAAAATTGATTGGTTTGCGTCTGCGTGGGATAAGACAAGTTTAGAATTTTTAGATAATTATGAACTAAAATATAATAAGATTGCATCAGCTATGATTGTTGATAGTAAATTCTTAAATGAAGTTGCAAAAAGAAATAAACATACTTTTATTTCAACTGGAATGTCTAAGAAAGAGCATATCGATAATGCAGTTAAAATTTTTAAATCTAACAATTGTAGTTTTGAATTAATGCACTGTGTATCAACTTACCCCATGAAGCCTGAAGATGCAAACTTAGCAACAATAAATCAATTAAAAGAAGAATATAATTGTGATGTTGGATATAGTGGTCATGAAAATGGAGTGGTAATATCTTTGGCGGCTTTGATGTTTGGAATAACATCTTTAGAGAGACACATTACATTAGATAGAACAATGTATGGTTCAGATCAATCGGCATCTTTAGAAATATCTGGAATGAGAAATTTAAATGAGTCAATTAATAAAATCCTTAGCTCAATAGGTGAACCATCACTTGGAAAAATAATTGATAGTGAGTTACCTATAGCGAAAAAACTAAGAGCTCATATCAAATTATAATCACTGTGAAATTTAATTTTAAAAATTTTTATAATAAAAAACTTAATGAGGCTTTAATTGTAAAAAAAAAATTAAATAACTTACATTTCAGGAATAAAGTAGAAATTGGAATAAGCAAAATTTATTCATCTTTGAATAAAGGTGGAAAAGTTTTACTTTGTGGAAATGGTGGATCGGCGGCAGATGCTCAGCATTTAGCAGCTGAATTTTTAGTCCGGTTAAGACCACATATAAATAGAGAACCATTACCTGCATTGTCTTTAGCAATGGATACTTCAACTATCACAGCTTGTGCAAATGATTTTTCATTTAAGTATTTGTTTTCAAGAAATTTAAAAGCTATTGGTTCAAAGGATGATGTGCTGATTGTAATTTCTACAAGTGGAAATTCAAAAAATATATTAGAAGTATTAAAAGAAGCTAAAAGAAAAAAAATTTTTTCTATTGCATTTCTAGGAAATAGTGGCGGAAAAGCAAAAAAAATAAGTAATTTAAACTTAATCATTCCAAGTAAAACTACTGCAAGAATTCAAGAGTGTCATATTTTTTTAGGCCATTTGATTTTTGAGGCTGTTGAAGATTTAATTTTAAAAAAAAAAACTTACATTTAAAATGCAATTAATTATTTTTGCAGGAGGATTTGGTACTAGAATTTCTGAGGAAACTGATTTTATTCCAAAACCTATGGTTAAAATTGGCAAAAAACCAATTTTATGGCACATAATGAGGTACTATTCTTTTTTTGGATTTGAAGATTTTGTAATATGTGGAGGTTATAAAATAAATATAATTAGAGATTACTTTTACAAAAATAAAAACAAATTTAATTGGAAAATTAAAGTTATCAATACAGGAAAAAAAAGCAATACAGGAGAAAGACTTAAGAGAGTTAAGAAGTATATAAAAAATACTTTTTCTTTAACTTATGGCGATGGTTTGAGTAATGTAAACATATATGAATTAATAAATTTTCATAAAAAAAATAAATCTGTTGCTACTTTAACAACCGTAAGACCTATACCACATTTTGGAAAAATTACACTTAAGGGCGATAAGGTAGTTAAATTTTATGAAAAAGATCAAAAGAAAGAGAGCTGGATAAATGGAGGTTTTTTTATTTGTGAAAAAAAAATATTTAATTTTATTAATGAAAAAAACTCAATATTTGAGTTAGATGTCTTGCCCAAATTAGCTAAAAAAAAAAAATTATCAGCATATAAACATAAAGATTTTTGGTATTGCATGGATACGCTAAGAGACAAAAGATACTTACAAAAATTATGGTTATCTAAAAAAGCTCCCTGGAAAGTTTGGCAGGATGAATAAAATTAAAACTTTAAGACAATTTTGGAAAGGGAAAAAAGTATTTATTACTGGTCATACAGGATTTAAGGGAAGTTGGATGTTAATACTTCTAAATATGATAGGAGCAAAAATTTATGGGTACTCTCTCAAGCCAAATAAAAAATCTCTATTCGTCAAGGCTAAATGTAAAGACCTTGTAAAAGGTAATTACTATGCTGATATCAATGATTATGATAATTTAAAAAAAAAAATTTCAAAAACAAAACCTAACATTTTATTTCATTTAGCTGCACAACCTCTAGTTAGTCAATCATTTGTTAACCCTTTAGAAACTTTAAAGACGAATATACTTGGAACTGCAAATCTATTAAATATAATAAGAAAAATCCCTTCTTTAAAATCAGTTGTAATTATAACAACTGACAAAGTTTATAAAATTAAAAAATCAAATAAACAATATAGTGAACTTGATGATTTGGGCGGTAAAGATCCATATAGTGTTTCAAAAGTTTGTGCAGAATTTTTAACAAATTCTTATATAGAATCATTTTATAAAAACAAAAAATTAAGAAACTCTGTGTCAACCGCTAGGTCAGGAAATGTTTTAGGTGGTGGCGATTATTCAAAAGATAGATTACTACCTGATATAATAAGCTCTATTAATTTAAATAAAAAAATTATAATCCGTAATCCAAAAAATATAAGACCGTGGCAACATGTAATTGAACCAATTTATGGCTATCTTAGATTAGCTGAATTACAATATAAAAAGAAAAAACTTCACCAAAACCAATGTTGGAATTTTGGACCAAATAAAGATAGTTTTGTAAGTGTTTCACACATTTTAAAAATGATTAATAAAAACTTAAAATTAAAAGTTAAAGTAAAGAAAAATCAAAAATTTTTTGAAACTGCCATTTTAAAATTAGATAGTAAAAAATCTAAGAAAATTTTAAATTGGAAACCCAAATGGAATTTGCAGCAGAGTATAGACAGTGTTATTGACTGGAATGAAAAGTTTAAATTAAATGAAAATGCAAAAACAATCTGTGAAAATCAGATAAAAGATTATTTTAAATAATATGAAAATTACATACGGAAAAAATGTTTATGGTAAAGCAGAAATAAATGCTGTTCTAAAACAATTAAATAAAACCACCCAAATGGGAAAATCTGTTTTAAATTTTGAAACTAAAATTTCTAAATTATTTGCTAAAAAATATGGTTTGATGGTTAATTCAGGATCATCAGCTTTAACACTTGCAACAAAAGTTTTAAATATCAAAAAAGGTGATGAGGTTGTAACCCCATGTCTAAATTTTGGTACAGCTGTTTCATCAATAATATTATCAGGAGCAAAACCAATATTTGCTGATGTGGATGTTAATACCTTGCAAATAAATATCAAAGAGTTTCAGAAAAAAATTACAAAAAAAACAAAAGCGATTTTAATACCAAACTTAATTGGAAATATACCAGAATGGAAAAAAATAAGACAAATATCAAACAAATATAAAATAAAGGTGATAGAAGATTCTGCAGATACACTTGGTGCCTCCATAGGTGGAAAACCCACAGGCCACTATAGTGACATTTCAATAACAAGTTTTTATGGTTCTCATATAATAAGTTGTGCTGGAAACGGTGGAATGTTAATGACAAATGACAAAAAACTTTTTGAGAAGGCAAAAGTTTTAAGAAGTTGGGGAAGAATGTCATCCCTTATTAAAGATTCTGAAAATATTAAAAAAAGATTGAATATAAAGCTCGAAGGTTATGATTATGATCAAAAATTTGTTTTTTCAGAAGTTGGATATAATTTTGAGCCCTCAGAAATTGGAGCATCATTTGGTTTAGTCCAACTGAAAAAGTTTAAATCATTTAATAAATTTAGAAATAAAAACTTTATTTCTCATTGCAAATTTTTTCATAGTAAAAAAAAATATTTTATTATCCCAAAGATTGGAAAAAAAATAAAAACTAATTTTTTGGCATTCCCAATAATAATTCGAGAAAATAAATATTTTAATAGAAAAAAGTTACAGATTTATTTAGAAAAAAATAACATACAGACTAGGCCAATATTTAGTGGAAATATACTTCGACACCCAGCTTTTAAAAATTTAATCTCCAAAAGGAATAAGATTAATTCGTTTAAAAACTCAGACTATATAATGAAAAATGGATTATTGATTGGTTGTCATCAAGGATTAAATACAACTAAAATAAAATATATACATCAAAAAATTAATAAATTTTTGGGACAGATTAAATGAACTTATCAGATTATATTCTTAAATTTTTATTAAAAAAAAAAGTAAAAAGAGTTTTTTTAATCACAGGTGGTGCTATTTCATTTATTGTAGATGCTTTCTCAAGAAATAAAAAAATTAAATATATTTGTGTGGGTCACGAGCAAGCTGCAGCAATGATGGCTGATGCTTATTCACGATCTGGAAAAGGTTTTGGCGCCACAATGGTGACTTCAGGTCCTGGAGCCCAAAATTTAATCACAGGTATTGCTTGTTCGTGGTTTGACTCTGTACCTACAATTCACATAAGTGGACAGGTAAATACTTATGAATTATCAACAAACAATAAAACCACAAAAAAAGTAAGGCAAGTCGGATTTCAAGAAACAGATATAGTTTCAATTGTTAAACCAATTACAAAATTCGCATATCAACTAAAAAGTCCGAATGAAATTAAGTATATTTTAGAAAAAGCATACTATTATGCTAATGAGGGAAGACCTGGTCCTGTTTTAATTGATATTCCAATGAACTTTCAAAGGGAAATAATAAACTCAAACAAATTAAAATCATTTTTACTACCTAATAAAAAATCAAACGATAATAAGATTGTTAATCAAGTATGCAAAATTAAAAAATTACTAATGCTTTCAAAAAGACCTATCATAATTCTTGGAGGTGGTATTAGAATGTCAGGAGCAATAAAAGAGCTATATAAATTTCTCGAAAAAATTGATGTACCTATTGTAACCACTTGGAGTGGCATTGACACAATAGATTATTATCAAAAAAATTACATTGGGTGTATAGGTGTTTATGGCTCAAGAGCTGCAAACTTTGCAGTACAAAATTCTGATTTAGTAATTAATTTTGGAAGTAGGCTAGATACTAGAATTACAGGAGGAAAGCCAGAGACATTTGCAAGGTCTGCAAAAATAGTTTCAATTGATATAGATAAACATGAATTAAATAAGAAAAGAGGTCTTAATGTTCATTTAAAAGTGAATGCAGATTTAAAAAAATTTTTTTTAATTTTTAATTCTAACCTGAAGAATTTCAAATTTATAGCAGATAATGATTGGAAAAAATATTGTAAAAAATGGAAGCTGAATTATCCAATTGTTGAAAAATTTTATTCTAAGCAAAAAAAATTCGTCAATCCTTATTATTTTATGGATTTACTATCTAGAAAATTAAACAATAAAGATATTATAATCACCGATGATGGAGGTCACTTAACATGGACGATACAAGCTTTTAAAGTTAAAAAAGGACAAAGATTATTTTCAGCTTTTGGCAACTCGCCAATGGGCTATGCCTTTCCAGCTTCCATAGGTTCTAGCATTGCTAATGTTAATAAAAGAATAATTTGTATTGATGGAGATGGAAGTATCCAAATAAATATTCAGGAACTTCAAACCATGGTAGTTAATAAACTCCCAATAAAATTATTTGTTATTAATAATAATGGTTATGGTATAATAAAGCAATTTCAAGAGCTATATCTTGAAAAAAGATTTGAGGCATCTATATCAACTAAAGGAGTGACTAATCCAAGTTTCAAAAAAATATCAAAAGCTTACGGAATTAATTATACAGAAATAAGAAACAACAAAGATATCGAAAATAAATTAGAAAAAATTCTTAAAACAAAAACTCCAGAGTTTATAAACGTTGTTATTGATCCTGATCAAAAAATAGTACCAAAATTACAGTTTGGAAATCCAATTGAGGATTTAAGCCCTTTATTACCTAGACCAGAACTTAAAAAAAATATGATAATTGATTTATTAACCAACAAATCTAAAAATTTTACTGAGGCCAACTAGAATATCAGCTAATATATACAAACTTAAATTGATAAAAAATGATAGATAAAGAAAATCCTATAATCAAAAAAGATATAGAAAATATAGTTCTAGAAAAACTAAATTGGAAAAAACTAAAAAATAAAACTATTTTAATAACAGGTGGAAATGGATTTTTAGCTTCTTATGTTATCAAATCGTTATTAACTGCAAATGATTACTACAATCTTAATACTAAAATTATTTGCATAGCAAGAAATTCAAGAAGCAGTATGAGTAGAATTAAAACATTAATTAAAAACTCAAATTTGAAAATAATTTATCACAATCTCCAAAATCCATTACCAAAAAAATTTCCAAAATCAAACATAATTATTCATAGTGCTAGTCAGGCAAGTCCTAAGTATTTCAAAAATCGTCCAATAAGCACTTTAGCTCCTAACTCGGTCGGCACTTATTACTTATTAGAATATGCAGTAAAATGTAAAGCAGAAAAATTTTTATTTTTCAGCAGTGGCGAAGTATATGGAAATCCGTTAAATCATAGTCAACAAATAAAAGAGAATGATTATGGATATTTAGATCCTACAAATTTAAGATCATGCTATGCAGAAAGTAAAAGAATGGGTGAGGCCATGTGTATTGCATATTCCAAACAATTTAAAATTCACACTAATATTATAAGACCATTTCATACATATGGGCCAGGTATAAGTTTAGATGATGGAAGAGTTTTTGCAGACTTTGTATCTGATGTTGTGTCAAAAAAAAATATTGTTGTTAGAGGATCTGGCTCAGAAAGGCGCAGTTTTTGTTATATATCAGATGCCACAATAGGGTTTTTAGTCGTACTTTTAAAAGGTGTTAATAGAGAAGCATATAATATTGCAAATCCTTATTGTGAGATCTCAATAAAAAATTTAGCTAAACTTCTTTGTAAAATTTTTCCTCATCTTAATCTTAAAGTAAGATACACAAGTTTAGATAAAAAAAATAATTACTCTAAAAGTCCAGTTTCACGCATAATTCCTTCTATACATAAAATAAAAAAAAAAGGATGGAGACCCAAAACTTCTTTAAAGGAAGGTTTTAGCAAAACGATTAATAGTTTAATTTTATGAGTTTAGTTCTTTATGTAAAAAAATTTGAAATTATCAAAAACATTGGAAATTTATTTATTAAAAAAATCTAGCAAAAATTTTTATGTCCTCATATAAGTATAGTATAGTTATTCCATCTTATCGTGGATATGAAAGTCTAAAAATAATAATTCCTTATATATTAAGTATTGACCGAAATGATTTCGAAATAATTGTAAGTATAAATCATTCAGAGGATGCAAATTTAAGTAGAGAATTTTTTGAAAAATTATCAGATAAAAGGCTGAAAGTCTTTATGCCTCCTCAAAAGTTAGCGCATTCTGAACATTTAAATTTTGCTTATAGTAAATCAACAGGGGAATGGGTAGGTCATCTAGGAGATGATGATTTGATTATTAAAAATAGATTTGATTACATGGACAAATATTCTGATACTTGTGATATGATTATTGGTAAAGATATAAGATATGTTTGGCCAAACAACAATTTTGAAGTATCAAATTCTACACATAATTTAATTAATTACACTTATAAAGTGAGAGAAACATCTGGCTTTGAGTACTATAAGAAAGTTTTAAACGAAGCTGTAATTAGTGCTGGCGGACAGTGGATGTGCAAAAGGTCAATTTATAATAAGGTTTTAAAAGAATTTGGTTATTTTTCCCCTCCTAATGCAAATGTGGAATTTTTTTCTTTACGAGCTGCCGCTCGTTTATCGAAAAAAATATTTTTAATTGATTATCCCATGTTTATTTGTGGAAGAATGAACAAAAGTGCTGGAAATACTTTGGGAGAGATAAACAAAAATATATTTGATTGGAGTTTTGAAAATCCAGGATGGTTTGATAAAGCAAAAATCCCATGTGCAAACTATATTACTATATCATACGACTCAGCGTTAAGAGTTTCTGAAAAATATAGTGAAAAAAATAAATATATAAATAAAACTCTGTGGTCTAGATATTTCATTGCAAATTTTTTTTCAAAATATAAAGGTTGTGATCAACATAATAAAGCATGTAACAGTTTTTTTTACCTAATTTCACTAACAAGAAATTTTCATATTTATTTATTCTTTGGCATGATAAAAATTTTTATGTCAAAAATACAAAAACTTTTCATAAGTTATAAAAACCTTGATCAAACTCCTATTGTACATTTGAAGTCTAAAGGTATTAATTCTATAACTGAATTTGCTGATTATTTAAGAGAAAAAACAGATTAAAAGGTTAAAATTTTTTGTTATTTTAATGAAAATAAAACAAATTTATAAAAAAAATTTAATTAAAGTAATAGATACACCCTATAGCAGCTTTTTAATTGAGAAAATTTTATATGGTCGTACAAATATAAAAGAAATAATCGAAATTAAAAAAGATCTTGGAGAAACAAAATTAAAAGCAGAAAATTTTTTGAAAATTTCGCAAAAAAATATCTTTCAAAAAAAAAAATTTATTACTACACATTCCACAGCTTTTAAATGGAGTAAATTTAGGATTTTAAATTTTATAAATTTTTTTAAATTACGAAAAGAAATTTTAAAAAAAATTAAATTTAAACATAATCAAATTTATATCGGAAGCAAAACATCTACAATAATGAATGTTCTACCGAGAAAAAACCGAATTTTAATTGATCATGGTTTTAGCGACTATTACTCTAAAGCACAAAAAATTTCTAGTTATAAAAAAATAATAGATAAATTTAAAGAGATTATATCTAATAATTTTGGTTATCCATATATTAGTTTAAGAGAAAACATTAATGGCTATACAGTTTGCAAGATACCTAAATACTCAAAAAATTTTATAGACTTGCAAAATTTGCCAATCAATAAATTTTTAATGAAAATTTTAAATAGAATTAAAAAAGATAATTCAAGTGTAAAAAAAATTTTTTTATTAAGTAAAAATTGGGAAGAAAATCATTTTAGTGGCCTATCGTCTAAAGTTGATTATGATAAGATAAACTTAGAACTAATTAAAAAATATGCAAAAAAAGGTGAAAAGTTTTTTATCAAATATCATGGATTTGATTTGGTATCTAATCAGATTGACATCTCATTTGAAAAAAAAATAAATAGTTTAGGGTTTTATGCAATTGATATTGATAATTTTTTTCAAACATGTTTTAAAGGCTTAGTTCCAGCTGAATTATTAATTGGTAAACTTAAATTAAAAAAAGTAATATCAAAATATTCTTCAACTTTGCACAATATTTGTCATAATAAGTCTATAGATTGTATAATGGATATTAACCCTGAGCTTAATTTTATTTATGATGATTCCTATGAATATAAAAAAAAATTACTAAATGAATATAATCAAAGAAATATTTTTAATAGCTTTACTGGCAAAAAGGTAAATATTAAACCTATTAATTAAAATAATCTTTTAATGATAACAAAAAATTATAAGTTAGGTGCAATATTATGAATGAGTCAATTTTTGAAAAATATAGTGACTATTATGACCTTATTTATGGAGATAAGGATTATGAATCTGAAGCAGAATATGTCCATAATATTATTAAAAAGTATGGACCAAATTTTAAAAATATTTTAGAATTTGGATCTGGAACTGGAAAGCATGCGCAAATTCTTACAAAGTTTGGTTATAAAATTCATGGAGTGGAGTTAAGTCAAAAAATGGTTTCAGGAACAAAAATTGTTCCTGGATTTACATGCCAACAAGGTAATATTGAGAATATAAAATTAAACAAATCTTTTGACATAGTATTATCTTTATTTCATGTATTAAGTTATCAAATAACTAACAAACAGTTAAAAGATGTTTTCTCAAATGCTGCAGCTCATTTAAAAAAAAACGGACTTTTTATTTTTGATTTTTGGTTTTCTCCAGCAATTTATACAAATAAACCTTCTGTTAGAATTAAAAAAGTAAAAAATAAAAATATTGAAATAACTCGAATTGCTAAACCAATAATTTTGCCAAAAGAAAACAGAGTGGATGTTAATTATGAAATATCTGTAACAAATTTAACTACCAAAAAAATTGAAATTTTTAATGAAACTCATTCTGTACGTCACTTCAATTTATTAGAAATTGATTTAGTTAGTTCAGTTTATGGTTTCAAAAGGCTAGAGGCAAATGAATTTAAAACAGGTAAAGAAATAAATGAAAATACATGGGGACCATGTGTTATATTACAAAAAAAAAATTGAAACACACACTTAAAAAAATTTACATATAAATTGATATTTAAATTAAAAATGACTTAGGAAAATTTAAATTAATTGATTAAGCTTTTTTTTAATCTAAATGTGTCATTTTCATATTCTTTCCCACCTCTTGGACCTTTAGTGAAAACTAATATTTCTGAATTGTTTAAAGCTTTTAATGCATGTTCTTCTTTAGTATCTATTTTTACAAGATCATTTTTTTTTCCAATTACCTTTTTAATTTTATCTCTCATTCTGGATACAAATATCACTCTTCCAGATATAATATAATTCCATTGAATTGTTTTTTTGTGGAAGTGATTTCCTCTTACCTTATTTTTGTTAATCGTGATGTAAGTTACAGCATTAATGTTTTCTTTCTCAATAAGATCAGAAATTAAACCTCTTTTATCTCTGTGATTTATTTTTGATTTAATTTTTTTCATTTGACTTTTTAATAATCCTAACTTTTGGAATTGGTATAATGAATTTTCCACCTTTTTTTAGAAATAATTTATTGTTATTTATAATCTCTTTTGCAAAATTCCACGCTAAAATAATTGCATAATCTGGTTTTTTTCTCAAAATTTCCGAATCCCCATATATTGGAATATTTCCTCCTGGTGTAAATTTTCCTATTTTTAATTTTGATTTTTCAGTAGCAAAGGTAATGTAATCTTTATCTAATTTGCAATAATTTAATAAGGTCATACCTTTCGCGGGGGTGCTTAACGCAACAATTTTCTTTTTTTTTAATTTTAAATTACTAATTAAGGTGACTAAATCTAATCTGTTTTTTTTTACTCTATCAGAAAAGTATTTTAAAGTAATAAGATTATTTAATTTTGCCTTTTTCTCTTGTTTCAAAATAATATCCACTGACTTGTCTGTTTTGTAACTATTAATGTACGAAATAAATATTCTTATTGATCCACCATGAATATCTTTTTTTTCAACTCTAAAAATTTTTAAATTTCTCTTTTTTAAAAATTTTATTAAGGGTTGGATAGTTATATAAGATAAGTGCTCATGATAAATTGTATCATACTCCAAGTCATTCAGTAGATTTAAAAAATGAGGAACCTCAATGACAAAAATTCCATTTTTCTTATGTAAAATTGATTTTATATTTTTAAAAAGTGTAGATAAATCATCGATATGTGCAAATACATTTGTCCCAGTTATTACTTTAGCTTTACCGTATTTTCTTTTTATATGATTGCAAATTTTAGTGTTAAAAAATCCATATAAAGTATTTATTTTTCTTTTGTTAGCTATTTTACAAATATTTTTTGCTGGATCTACTCCTAACACCTTGATACCCAAATATTTAAATGAGTTTAATAAAACACCCACATTACTTCCAATATCTATTACTAAATCTCGATGATTAAGTTTAAATCTTTTTTTTACTGAAACTGCAAATTCATGAAAATGGTCAAGTCCAGATTGAGTTAAAGAGGATTCATAAGGATAATCTTCTTGGTACAAAATTTTTGGATCAACAACATGGCTTAGTTGTTTGAAGCCACATGATTTACAAGTATTTACAGCCAATGGGTAAAAAACTTTTTCATCATTTTTTTTCTCATTTGTTACAAATTGATCAGATGGTGGCTGCAATCCCAAATCTAAAAATTTATAGAGAAATTTACTGTTACACAATCTACATGTATTTTTAATCATAGTTTTATTATAAATTTTTATATCAGAAGAATTAACTATAAAACATATTAAAGTTTAAGAATAATAACTCTTAAAAGTAATCCAAATTTTAATTTTATATGTTATTATATGATATCGATCTAATTATATCTAACTTTTTTGAGAAAGTGGGTAGTGCATTAGACATATTAAATATATCGTAAAATCGGTTAATAAATTAATTTAATTTTTGACTCAAGTTGCTATAAATTTAAAAACAAAATTAAGTTATTGGAAGTACTTGTAAGTAGAATATTAAATGAAAAAATTTATACTAGGTGTCTTTTTCGATCATTCGCTTAAGTCAGGTGGAAATTTTCAACAATCTTTAAATAATGTTTTATTAGCCTCTAAATTAAGTTCAGAAGAAATTGAGGTAAAAATAATTACAACTAAAAAAGAAAACATAAAAATATTTAGAAGCTATGGAATCGTTGGTACTTTATATTCACCTAGCTTTTTTTCACGTCTGTTTATGCGATATAGGCAAAGTACGTCTTTTTTTACCTACAGATTAATAAATTTTTTCTTTAAGAAAAGTCATTTTGAAAATTTTTTAGAGAAAAGAAAAATTGATTTAATCTATTTTGTATCTGAAAGTTATTACATCAACTATGTCCATTCCATAAATTATATTTTTACATTATTTGACTTATGTCATAGAGATAATCCTGAATTTCCAGAGGTAAGAAATAAAAGAATATTTGAATTTAGAGAGAGACAATTTCAAAACAATTTATCAAGAGCAGTAGCAGTATTAGTAGAATCTGAACTTGGAAAAATCAATGTTATGCATAGATATCGACTTGATGATGAAAGAGTTCATATTTTTCCTATAGAACCTGCGCTCTCAATTAAGTCTAACACTCAGTATGCAAATGATACCCTTAAAGATAAATCAATTGATATAAAAAAAAAATATAACTTAAAGTTGAATTATATATTTTATCCTGCACAATTTTGGGCACACAAAAACCATATTTATATTCTTAAAGCCCTAAATATGCTACGAAAAGAGGATTCGATATTATTAGGTGCTATTTTTTCTGGATCAGATCAAGGAAATCTAACTTATATAAAAGAAATGACTAGCAAGTATGAATTGGATGATAATATAAGATTTGCTGGATTTGTCTCAAATGAAGAAATGAATAGTCTTTATTCTCAATCATTGGCTCTTGTGATGCCAACATATTTTGGTCCAACAAATATGCCTCCTTTAGAGGCGTTTAAATTAAACGTTCCTGTATTATATTCTGATCTTTCAGGATTAAGAGATCAAGTAAGAGAAGGTGCTTTGCTTTTAGATTTAAATGATCCGAAAAGTCTTGTATTTTATTTGAAGAAGCTAATTAGTTCAGATGAATTTCGTAAAAGCTTAATAGATAAAGGTAAAGCTAGATATAATGACATACTATCAAATAATAATAACTACGATGTTCTAAAAAAAATTATTAAAAATTTTAGGTCTCGTAGGGATTGTTGGAAGTAACTGTTGTAAGTTTGTAAGGTTCGAAAAATAATAAATAAATGTTTAAAAAGTTATTTCATTTAATTAAATTTGTTTGGTCACATCCATTAAATAAAAATCATCGTTTAACAGCCATGTATAGAGTGCTTTATTGGCAAATAATATCTAGGATTAAAGATGGTCCAATAATTCTTCCTTTTGTAAATGGAACTCATATATTAGCAACTCGTAGCATGATAGGAGCTACTGGAGATTGGTATTGTGGATTAAGAGAGTATAGGGACATGGGTTTTTTGCTTCATTTTCTTAAAGCTGGTGACATATTTGTTGATATAGGAGCAAATATAGGTTCTTATTCAATACTTGCAGGTTCTTGTGAGGGTGTAAATGTTATTGCTTACGAGCCAATACCAGTAACTTTTAATTGGTTACAAAAAAATATTTTTCATAATCAATTAAGTAAACAAATAAAAATTAAAAATATAGGTTTAGCAGATAATAAAGGTACTCTCAAATTTAGCTCTAACTTAGATATACTAAATCATGTAATTATTAATAACGTTGAGCAACATCCATCAATAGAAATAAATGTAGAAAAGTTAGATGATGATTTAGTAGATATTTCTCCAACAGTAATTAAAATAGATGTTGAAGGTTACGAATTACAAGTTCTTGATGGGGCAAAAAAAATAATCAATAATTCATCACTTATTGCAGTTATTATAGAAATAAATGGAGGTGGTATTAGATATGGAAAAAGAGATTATGAGATTCATAAATTACTTATCAGTAAAGGATTTAAAAGTTTTGAATATGATCCATTCAATCACCAATTAAATTCACTTGAGGGAAAATATAATTCAATTTCTAATACATTATATTTAAGAAATATTGATGAAGTGCAGCATCGTATTTCCAGAAAAAAAACTTTCAAATTAGGAACTGGTCATACAATATGAAATTTAATTTTATTAGGGATGGTTTTCTTAACCAGTTGAGTAAAAGTAGAACTAGCGATAAAGAGGAAAAATATCCAAAGATTTCAATCGTGATGCCCTCATACAATCAAGTAAAATATATAGAAAGAAGTATCTTATCTGTTTTAAATCAAAATTATCCAAATTTTGAGCTAATTATTATAGATGGTGGATCAAATGATGGAACTGTAGATATAATTAAAAAGTACAATGATAAAATTCACTTCTGGTCATCTGAAAAAGATAAAGGTCAAAGTGATGCTTTAAACAAAGGTTTTAAAAACTGTAGTGGTGAATTTTATGGTTGGTTAAATTCTGATGATATTTATTTGCCAGATACTTTTGAAATTTTAGGACATTTATTTAAAAAAAAATTATATAAAAAAATTATTTACGGTGATTGGTTATTTATAAATAATAAAGATGAAGTAATTGAGTATTATCATGCATTTGATTTTAATTTAAACCATTTTAAGTATGAGGGCTTCCATTTGAATGCACAATCAATGTTCTGGCATAAAAGTGTACATGAGCGTTTTACTGGCTTCCAAATTGATTTACATAATACAATGGATTATCAAATGATTCTTGAATTTGGAATTAATGAGGGTCAAAAAAGTTTTATGCGTATACCAAAAACACTAGGAGCATTTCGAAGATACGAGGGCCAAAAAACCTCAAAAATGACAAATCAAATCCAAAATGAACACAAGCTAATTAGTGAAAGATATCAATATACTGATAAATATAAATTAACTGGAAAACTGAAAAGATTATATTTCAGATTTAGACGTGCTTTTTGGTATTATAAACGTGGGGGTATATATAATTTAATTGTAAAATTTAAAAATGCTTATATTGCTGATAGCTAAATATATCGAATTATTATTAATAATTTAGCTGTGAAAATAACTTGAAAATTCTCAAATGATAAGTTTAAGAGTTTTAACACCCATCTTAATTCTACCATTTTTACTATTTGGAATATATTATTCAATTGGAATTCCAAAAAATAGTCTATTTTTAATTACAAATCTTATTATTTTAATATTTTCTTATTTTGGTATGTGTATTCAGCCATTAAAATTTTACACACTATCTAAAGTTGCTTTTGTTTTCTTTTTTATTTTTTTTGGTTTTGTTCCTTTATTACATCAAGAGTCGATCATAAATATATATGGAAGTGAACTAAACATTTCAGACAAGATAAAAGCAAATTTTATTATTATAATGGGAATGTTTTTTTTTACCTTAGGCAATTTTATTAAAATAAATTTTTTCAATAAGATTATAAATTTATTACCAGAGGTTAAAAAACTTAACTTTTTTTATTTATTAATTTTCATTTTTGTTTGCTTTGCAATTTTATTAAAGTGGAATTTTGATTTTTCTATTTTATTGACTCGCTCAATGTTTTCACAATATATATTTGATTTAAGTGGAGATACTACTGTCGCACCAAAATTAGAATATCATTTATACACAAAATTTATTCGACCTATGCCAATAATACTTTTATTTATATTTGTGTATTTTTATAAAAATGAGCAAAAAAAACATAATTCTAAAAAAAATGTTAATAATTTAATATTACTTTGTTTTTTTACTTTATGTTCAGTCCTTTTGGTATTTCCAACTGGCATAGACAGACTTCAAGCTGCAATATTTTATATTCCATTTATTATTATTTTTACAAATTTTTGGAACAAACCCTATGTAATGCAAGCGACTTTAACATTTGGCGTGTTTACTGTTTTTGAATTTTTAAATAAATTTAGATATTATAAAACGAGGGGATTTGAATTTGATATATCATTTGATTTTTTAAAAGCAGGACATTTTGATGCCTATGAAAATTTTGTTAGAGCAATTGAATTAGATTTTATAACTTATGGAAAACAGCTACTTGGAGCAATATTATTTTTTGTTCCAAGATCAATTTGGAATGAAAAACCTATTGGATCTGGTTCGGCATTGGCAGAAAAATTAAATTATGATTTTGCAGGAATTTCGATGCCACTTATTGGAGAGGGATATGTTAACTTTGGAATATTTGGTTCAATTTTGTTTATGTTAGTATTTGGTATTTTGTTAGGAAATCTAGATCGTGTGGCTTGGGAAATTAAAAAATTAAATAAAGATTGTTTATTTTTATATTTTTATTATCTGTTATTTGGACTTGTATTTTATACGATGCGTGGTGACTTAATGAATTCACTTGCATTTATTGTAACTTTAACTTTTTCTTTTTGGTTGATAGCTGTAATTTTGAAATATTTAGGAAAATTAAAGATTTATGAATAAATCAGATAAGCAGATTTGGTTTTGGCAATGCATATTATCTCCTCATATGGGAGATATCGCGGCTGAATTAGCAAAACTGGACTATAAAGTTATTTTTGTTTCAAATGAAATATTATCAAGAGATCGCATTAAACAGGGATGGGAAAGAGCTAAATTAGGAAAAGCAAAATTTAAATTAGCAATAAATAAAGATGATGTAATTAGATTAGCTAATAAAGCTCCAGCTAATTCAATACATTTTTGTCAAGGTCTACGTGGTAATGGTTTGGTAAATTATGCTCAAAAAATTTTTAAGGATCGTAATTTAAGTCACTGGGCAATGTTGGAAAAGGTCGATGATAGAGGTTTTAAAGGTATATTAAGGCGTGTTTTATACCGTATTATTTTTTTGTATTGGCGTATTCATTTACAAGGTGTTTTAGCATTTGGTTATGGTACTAAAGAATGGATTATCAAAAGAGGAATGAGCAAAAATCAAGTGCATTCCTTTGCATACTTTTTAAAAAAACCTCAATTAACAAAATCATTAAAAGAAACTAAAATTAAAGATAAAACTAAGTTTCGTTTTATTTTTGCAGGTCAATTAATAAAGCGAAAAAATTTAAGCCTTCTGATAAAGTCTATCGCAACTGCGAATCTTAAACAAGTAGAACTTTGGATAATTGGCGATGGATTAGAGAAAGAGTATTTACAATCTTTAGCAAATTCTCTTTTACCTGGACAGACGCAATGGTTTGGAAGCCTATCGATGTCTAAAGTACCTAATATAATTCGAAAAGCAGATTGTTTAGTTCTGCCAAGTCTCCATGATGGATGGGGAGCTGTAACTACAGAAGCTTTAATGGTTGGCACACCTGTTATTTGTAGTGAAACCTGTGGTTCATCAATTATTGTAAAAGCAAGTGGAGTAGGAGGTGTTTTCTTATCGAATAATAAAGATGCTTTGAGCAATATATTGTTAAAGCAATATAATGCCGGGAAAATAAACAATAATAAGAGAAAAAAAATTTCAAAATGGTCAAAATGCTTAGAAGCCAAATCAGGTGCAAAATATTTAGATTTAATACTTAGAAAAAAAAATAAAAATTTAATAATTGAGCCTTGGAAAAAGTTAATTATATGAAAAAATATAAAATCCTTTGTCTTCTTGATTATTACCTTCCAGGATTTAGAGCGGGAGGTCCAGTTAGATCTATGCTAAATTTTGTGGAAAACCTTGGTAATGAATTCGAAATTTTAATTGTGTGTAACAATCATGACCTAAAAAATAAAAAAAGTTACCGAAATGTTAAAATTGATAGTTGGAATAAAGTTGGAAAAGCTAAAGTATTTTATGCATCCAGAAAAAACTTAACCATTATAGGATTGGTAAAAATTTTAAAAAATATTGAATATGACTTATTGTATCTTAATAGTTTTTTTTCTCCCAAATTTACAATTTTACCTCTATTTTTACGTCGGTTTGTAATAAAAAAGAAAAAACCATGCATTATTTGTCCAAGAGGTAATTTTTCACCTGAAGCTATTAAACTTAAAAATTTTAAAAAAGAGGTTTATCTTAAGTTATTTAAATGGCTAAAATTATATCAAGATTTGACTTGGCAGGCATCTAGTGAACATGAAAAAAACCATATTACAAAAAAAATTAGTAATAAAATGAGAAATATTTATGTTGTTCCAGATTTTACACCAAAACCTTTACAATCATTAAATGATAATTTTAAATCTAGAGAGAAAGGTTCTTTGCGTCTTCTTTTTTTATCAAGAATATCACCTATGAAGAATTTAGATTTTTTATTAAAAGTATTAGCTAAGGTAGAAATGTTTGTTGAGTTATCAATTTATGGCCCGAAAGAAGATTTAGATTATTGGAATTTTTGTCAAAATTTAATTAAAGTACTACCAAACAATATAAGTGTAAATGTTGGAAAGGAAATATCGTTCGAAAAAATAACTAATATTTTTCATAAACATGATTTATTTATCTCACCAACAAGAGGAGAAGCATTTGGTAATGCAATAATTGAGTCCTTATCTTATGGATTACCTGCAATGATTAGTGATAAAACACTTTGGAAAAAGGATAAACTTGGTGGTCTTGAGATATTAAGATTAGATCAGAATTCTTGGGTTGAAGCAATTACTAAATGGTCAAAATTTGATGGTCATATACTAAAAAAAAAGCGTCAAGCAGCTCTTGATTATGCCAAACATGATTATTGTAACAGTTTGGCTCTCAAAAAAAATAAAGAACTTTTTTATTCTGCTTTATAATTTTTAATTATCAACTAAAGTAATTCTTATTAATACAATGTATATTATAGGTATAAACGCATTTCACGGAGACTCATCAGCATGCTTATTAAAAAATGGTGTATTAGTTGCAGCTGCAGAGGAAGAACGTTTTAGACGAGTTAAACACTGGGCTGGTTTTCCTTCAGAATCGATTAAATGGTGTTTGTCAAAGGAGGGTATTAACTTAGAAGATATAAAATTTGTCTCAATAAATCAGGATAAAAAAGCAAATCTTGTTAGAAAAATTATCTTTAGTTTCAGCAAACTTTTTAAAATTAGCATGTTGGTAGATCGTTATAAAAATAAGAATAAGCGTTTAGAGATTAAAGATCATCTTTCAAAAGCTTTTCCGAACTCAGAATTTAAAGGTTCTATTAAATATGTGGAACACCATATATCTCATATGTCTTCTGCTTTTCATGTCTCTCCGTTTAAAAAGGCAGTTGTTTTATCTGTTGACGGTTTTGGAGATTTTGCAAGTTCTGCTTGGGGCTTGGGAGTTGATACAAGTATTAAATTAGAAAATCGTATTTTTTTTCCTCACTCTTTAGGTATTTTTTATCAAGCACTTACCCAGTTTCTCGGATTTCACAATTATGGTGATGAATATAAAGTTATGGGTTTGGCTCCTTACGGAAAGCCAGCTTTCATAGACCAAATGCGTAAAATAGTATTATTAAAAAATGACGGCAGTTTTAAATTAAATCTTAAATACTTTAGGCACCATCGAGAAAAGATAAATTATCAATGGCAAGATGGTCAACCGAATGTAGGTACTTTATTTTCCAATGAAATCACAAAACTCTTAGGACCCGCACGTGACAAAGAAGAAGCGCTAAGGCAATTTCATAAAAATATTGCGAGTTCTGTTCAGACTATTTACGAAGAAGCTCTTTTTAATCTTTTAAACAAATTGCATAAAAAATATTCATTAGATAATTTAGCTATTGCTGGTGGCTGTGCAATGAATTCTGTTGCTAATGGGAAAATACCTTTGAAAACATCTTTCAAAAAAGTCTATATTCAGGCAGCAGCTGGAGATGCAGGTGGAGCAATTGGGTCAGCTTTGATGACTTGGCATAACTTTGGTGGAGAGAAAGGAAAACGAAGAATAAATCCACATGACCATGCTTATTGGGGTCCTGCTTATACAAATATTGAAATTGGTAATTTAATAAAATTGCAAAAAAATAGATTAGAGAAAGAGAACTGTACTGTAGAAAGTTTCCTTGATACTTCAAAACTCATAAAAACAACTGCATTAGAAATTGAAAAAGGTAAAGTGGTTGGTTGGTTTCAAGGAAGAATGGAGTGGGGGCCACGTGCCTTAGGTAATAGAAGCATTATTTGTGATCCAAGAAGACCTGACATGAAAGATATTTTAAATCTTAAAATTAAAAGACGTGAATCATTTAGACCATTTGCCCCTTCAATTCTCAATGAAGAAGTTTCAAAATGGTTTGAACAATGTGAGGATGTTCCATTTATGATGCAGGTATACCAAATTATTAAAAATAAAAGACATGAGATTCCAGCAGTTACACATGTAGATGGCTCTGGCAGATTACAAACAGTTAATTCAAAGACAAATTCCCGATATTATGCTTTGATCAAAGAATTTAAAAATTTAACTGGAATACCAATTGTTTTAAATACCTCATTCAATGAGAATGAACCAATCGTTTGTAAACCAGAAGAAGCTTTGGATGC
>CENP01182829.1_pt1 | contig 29133 bp, 27 predicted proteins | sample 361281 | NCBI WGS metagenome assembly CENP01 (sample SAMEA2591122, study PRJEB7988) | marine metagenome | biome: marine biome (ENVO:00000447); feature: deep chlorophyll maximum layer (ENVO:xxxxxxxx); material: saline water (ENVO:00002010), including plankton (ENVO:xxxxxxxx) | depth 70 m | reverse complement strand
TTTTTTAAATCTTCTATTGTTAGAATGCCACCATTGGATTGAATATCGCTAACAATTTTTCTTGCGACTTCACCCTCATAGAATCCTTTTTTTCCATCATTTGCTATTTTTTTTAAAGTCTTAGCTAGATCCAATTGTATTACTAAATCTCCAGATTTAAAAGAATTACCGTTAGAATTCAAAAAATGGAATTTAGACCCCTCAAATTCTAGAAGATATTTTTTTACACTTCTCTGCCTCTCAGCTTCAAGAGGAAGAATTCTGAAACCCTTTTCAGCGAATTCAATTGCCGGGGCCATAACCTTTTTAAGAGATAATGATCCATAACTTTCATGAAGTTTTAAAAGACCTGCTACAACTCCAGGTATTCCGATAGTTTTATATCCATAACTGTATTTTTTATTCATTTTTTTATAATTCATGGGAACTTGAGTTGAAGCATCTACTCCTCCTATTTTACCAGATGAGTTTCTATATATAGCTTGAAGACGACCACCAATACCACTCATGCTTGGCTCTACTACAGCCAAAGTAAAACCAGCTGCAACTGCAGCATCAAAGGCATTTCCATTTTGTTCATACATTTTTTTTCCAGCTTGAGATGCTAGGGGATGTGCTGCGGATATTGAACTATTAGTTATAACATTTTTATTTTCCTTAGTACAGGAAAATGATACTATTAACAATAGTAATAATGATCTTAAAATAAAATTTTTCATTGATTAATTGTTTTGTCAATTAGGGAAAATATAAATATTATAAAGTAAAAGTGTAATTCATTAAAAATTTAATTGATTTTGTAAATTGCGCATGTTTAAATTACCGTAGTATGAAGTTAAGAAATCTTCTATTTTTTTCGTTATTATTTTTTTATTGTGAACAAAATCAAACTAAAAAAAAAGGTGATAATAATTTAGAATATAATCCTGAAAAAAGATTAGAGGAATTAGGTATAAAAATACCTGAGATTGTACCTCCTGTAGCAAATTATGTTAGAGTAGTAAGATCAGGAAACTTATTATTTCTATCTGGTAGCGGTCCAAAAAAAGCAGATGGATCTCACATTACTGGTAAATTAGGTAAAGAATTAACTTTAGAAGAAGGATATCAAGCAGCATGGCTGACTGGTGTAAACCACATTGCTACTTTAAAATCTGAACTTGGAAATTTAAATAGGGTCAAAAGAATTGTGAAAGTTTTGGGGATGGTAAACTCTACTACAGAATTTCAAGATCAGCCTAAAGTTATAAATGGTTTTTCAGACTTAATGGTTGAAGTTTTTGGTGACCGTGGTAAACATGCTCGTTCTGCTGTAGGGATGGCTGCACTTCCTCTGGGACTTGCGGTAGAAATTGAACTTATTGTTGAAGTTGAATAAATCTTAATAGCTATTTCATATCAGTTTTAATCCATTCAATAAATAACCTCGTATTTTTTTTTGAGCTCTCATTTTTTTCTTGAAAAGGTTCTCTAGAATTATATTTTGACTTAAAAAATTCTGAAAACATATATGCAGAAATTTCATTAGGGTGGTCGAGACCTCTTGACACAGGATAAGACTTAGTATAAAATGAAAGTTCTTGTAAAGGCTGATTTACTAATTTATTTTCAGAATTTAAAACAAAGTATTCCCCATTTTTCTCTTCAACATGGAAAGCCAAATCTATAAAATCTCTACCCATTTTCGGTATCTCAATATTTTTTTTTAAAAGTGTTCTTAACCAAAAAAACTTATTTTCATTTTGAGGGTCTTGAATCAACCACTCAGGTAAAGGTGCGTCTGGATTTGAAACTTGATTTAGTATTATTTCGTTCTCATCCTTTACTTTTTGTTTTACAAATTTCCATTTTTCTGAATAAAGCTTGTCAAATTTAGTTTTAAAAGTACGTTGAAGAGAATGCATTTGTTCATGTACCAATAAGCCGCCTAAAGAAGTTACTAATTTTGCTTCATTATTCTTATCCATCTTTTCACTCCAATTAGTGGAAAGCTTATCAAGATAGGCTTGACTTAAAATAATATATGTCCCCCTTGTGTGGGCAAATCCACCACATAGCCAATTTTGAATTTTGATAAATCTCCAAGGCTGACGGGCCATAAGATTTATTTTGTTTTGTAATAACCAATCGTTTGTTTTCTCAACAACAAATGAAAGTATCTTTTTTTCTTTTTCACTAAACTCCATTACGGCTGAAGAAAATTTTTCTCTTGCAAATTTTTGTGCTGAATCAATCTTTATTGGAGATATTTGCTGAACAAATGTAGTAATTTCGCGACTTTGAAGTTTTGAAAAATAAGGTTCAAAAGTTTCATCTAATATTGCTTTTTTGCCTTGAATTGGACTTAAAAAATTTATCCTTGAATGAAAAAGAGGACTTTTTTTGATATGCTCCATTTGATAATGATTAAGACTAAATTTTGGATCAATTCTGTCTTTAAAATCTCCCTCACCTTGAATATTTGGCAAAGAGTCATTTACATTTGGATCATCGATAGCATGCTTTAGCCCCAAGTTATGGCCTATTTCGTGAGCTACAACAAAAGCTTCCACATACTTTTTTTCTAAACCCTTGTACTTACTTTCATCGCCAAGAGCTATAAATACAAGGTTCCCATTTATCATTCCTCTTCCAGTTGGGCCTTTATTTCCATCAATAGCATTAACAAAAAACATGTTTATAATATCACATTGACCTTTCAGAATTTTTTCTTCTCTTGCAATTGAAACTATACTGTCTAGATTGATTTTTCCATCTCTAGCATTTGTATTATTAAAATAAATTGGTTCTAGATAATGAAAGTCTAAATCTAATTTGGAATATGCTCCATTGACTAATCTATTTGATAAATTTATTTTTGATGGCTCATCCCCAATATCAGATTGTGTTATGATTGGCTGAATAATAATAACATTGGGACTAAGTTTTTTATGCAATGTCTTTTTACAAGAAAAAAATTGAATACAACACAAAAAAAATACTAGTAAATTTCTATCCATGTTCAACTCAAATTGAATATTATAAATTAGAATTAATTAAACTTTGGTTTTAAAATAATTCTGTTAATTGTACCTCGGGTGGGAATCGAACCCACACTCCCGAAAGAACTGGATTTTGAATCCAGCGCGTCTACCAGTTCCGCCACCGAGGCATATTTCAAGAAAGCTTTTAAAAATAGTAAAATATTTTTTTAGGTTTTGTTTTAAAAACTACTCCCGGCAAAATTTATTTTTAAATTTGCATTATATTCATTTGAATGAAAACTCCAGCTAAAATTTTTGCATGCAATCAAAGTAAGTTACTTGCTTCAAAAATCTCGGATCATTTTGGAATCCCAGTAGGAAAAGTAAATTTCTCAAGATATAGTGATGGTGAATTTCAACCTTCATTTGAAGAGTCAGTGCGTGGAGCAAGAATATTTATTATAGGATCCACACAACCCAGTTCTGATAACTTAATGGAAATGTTATTAATGTTAGATGCTGCTAAAAGAGCTTCTGCAAGACATATAACAGCTGTTATGCCATATTTTGGTTGGGCCAGGCAAGACAGGAAAGATAAACCTAGAGTTCCTATAGGTGCGAAATTAATTGCAAAGCTTCTAGAAACTGCCGGTGCTACTCGAATAATTACAATGGACTTACATGCTGACCAAATTCAAGGGTTTTTTGAAAAACCAGTTGATCATTTATTTGCTTCTACGATTTTTCTGCCACATATAGAGTCTCTAAAATTATCAAATCTTACAATTGCCTCTCCAGACATGGGTGGTTCAAAAAGGGCATATGCCTACTCTAAATATTTATCAAGCGAAGTAGTAATTTGTTACAAACAAAGAGAAAAAGCGAACAAAGTTTTACATATGGAACTTATCGGTAATGTAAAAGACAAAAACGTAATTTTGGTTGATGATATGGTAGATACAGCTGGAACACTGACTAAAGCAGCTACACTTATGAAAGAGCGAGGAGCTATTTCAGTTAGAGCGATATGTACTCATGCTCTTCTTTCAGGAGATGCTTACGATAAAATTGAAAAATCTGAACTTGAAGAGTTAATAGTAACTGATTCTATACCTCCGAGAATTAGTCACAATAAAGTAAAAGTATTATCTTGCGCCCCATTATTTGCTGAAGTAATGCACAATTTGCATTTCAATAAGTCGATAAGTTCAAAATTTATAATGTAATTAAATAATATATCATGAAATCAATAACCATTAACGGTTCTAAAAGAGAAAGCGTAGGAAAGGTTGCGACCAAAGCCTTACGTAATGCTGGAAGAGTTCCCTGTGTTCTTTACGGCGGTGGTGAGTCTTATCACTTTTCCGCTCAGGAACTTGATTTCAAAAAACTTGTATACACTCCAAACGCACATACAGTAGAAATCGTACTTGATGACAAAACAAAAATCAATGCAATTCTCCAAGATATACAATTTCATCCTCTAACAGATAAAATATTGCATGTTGATTTTTATCAACTATTCGATGACAAAGAAATTTCCATGAATATACCTGTCAAAATTGAGGGATCCGCACCAGGGGTATTAAACAGTGGTGGTGTTTTATCTATTAATAAGAGAAAACTGCGCGTAAAGTCGTTACCAAAAAATTTACCAGATTTCATTACTGTAGATATATCAAGTTTAGAATTGGGAAATAAACTTTACACCTCTGAACTTCAAAACGACTCTTACACTATTTTGCATCCAGATAATACTGTTGTTTGCCAAGTAAGAACGTCAAGAGCCTCAATAAAAGAAGAGGATCTTGAAGCTGAAGAAGCCGCAGAATCAGAGGTAAGTTCAGAAACTCCTGCTAAAGAGGGTGGAGAAAGTGAAACTAAATCTGAAGAGTAAAAAATATTTTTCATCAAAATTCCAAGCATGTGGTAACTCAATCGCGTGCTTTTTTTTATTTTAGAAAATGCAATTTTTAAAAAACTTGTTTAAGAAAAAGGTTTCTAAACTTAGCATGAAAAAGTATTTAATTATAGGTCTCGGAAATATTGGTGAAGAATACAAAAACACAAGACATAATATTGGTTTTGAAATTCTTGACAAACTCGTAGAGAAAAACGAAACAGATTGGGAAGTAAAAAAATTAGCTGAATATTCGTCATTTAAAAAAAAAGGACGCCAATTTTTACTTATTAAGCCTTCAACTTTTATGAATAATAGCGGTAAAGCAGTTCGATATTGGGCACTAAAAGAAAAAATTCCTTTACAAAATATTCTTATTATTACAGATGACTTGCATCTTCCCTTTGGCAACTTAAGATTAAAGTCTAAAGGAAGTCCAGCGGGTCATAATGGATTAAAAGACATAGAAAATCAACTGAACACTTCAAATTACCCTAGACTAAGATTTGGAATTGGACAGAAGAATAGAATATTTGATCAAGTAAAATTTGTTCTGGACCAATGGGACGACATAGAAAAAACCAAAATAAATAAGAGAGTTTCAATTTGTACAGAAGCTATTGTATGTTTTGGTTTAGAGGGTATAAATAATGCTATGAATAAATTTAATGGTAAATAGCTATTCTGTTTCAAAACTAAATATTTTAGAGTAAGAGCTGTTATTGCTTTTGTCTGTTGTCTTAATTTGCCAAAAATAAGTTGAACTGGAATCCAATTCTATAGAAATTTCACTTGTATTTATGTCTTCTTTTTCAAGACTGAGATTATCATCTTGAAGTCCAATGTAAAAATTAAAGGATTCAATATCATTGTCTAAATCTATGCCTTTCCAACGAAATAGGATTTGATTTTCGTTAGTTAGACTTACAGAAGTATTATTCAAAGGAAATAATAGCGAAGCTGGAAAAGGGATATGACTTTCAGTGGGTATTCTTTCAAGATAAAATTGCCAAATTTCGCTGTTTTTTGTTACCGAGGTAAAATCTGATTTTGATCGAACAAACCAGCTATAGGGTACACCTGCGGAAATTACTAATGAACTATTTAAAAGAGGTGTATTAGAAATAAATTTTTCTTTTGTTATAGAATTTTCGACTATTAATTCATATTGATCCACATTTAGAGCTTCTGTCCATTCAAAACGTACTTGACGATCAGCATCATTAATTCTAACAGCATTTGTACAGGACTCTAGGTTTTTTGGAGAAATTAGAGAAACACTCTCAGGGTCCAAGGCAGTGTCTGAAACGCAATAGAAAAACATAATACTAAAACAAACAGAAAATTTTCTCATTTCTTGATAAGTTTATGATTTTCTATATGACCATTATAATCTATTTTTAATATATATATTCCTGCAGGTAAAAATTGCATAGGAATTTCAACTAGTCCATAAAAACCGTTAGCACTTTTTTTAGACCAAAATAAATCTCCATTACCCGAAAATAAATAAATGTCTGGTGCTGAATCTTTCGGTAAAACTATTTTTATTAAATCAGATACTGGGTTAGGATAAACCCTTGCCTTTTCTGTTAGATTTAACCATTCTTCAAATATACCCTGGCAATCCTTATCAGTTCTTATTTCTATTCGATTTATTTTTTCATTCACTGGTAGTTGAATATTATTCTGATTTGATACTTTGTACGATTTGTCATTTAACATTATATCATAGTATTTACCCCCAGATAAATCAATATTTAAAACACTTAAAAATGGATTATATTCAGCTTGAACGGATAATTTTTCTGGAGCATTAATCTGAGTTTCGTAACAATATTGAAAGTCAGGATAATTATTTACTCTTATACAAACATTATATGAACCAGGCTTCAAATTTTCAATAACTTCACCTAATATTGAAAAATCAAATGTTTTATAGAAATCGTTTGGTCCATTTATTTCTGTTGTATATGTAAAATCAGCTCTAGCATTGAAAAATAAAGTCCCATTATCCTGATCTGGACATGTTGCATCATTTTTTATTATAGAGATATTCTGGGTTGAAAAAAGATCGCAAATATCTCCTACCCCATTATTATCAATATCCGACTGATCTTCATTTGTTACAAATGGACAATTGTCCTGATTATCTGAAAATGAATCATTATCACTATTATTTTCGATATTCCCTTCAACACAAAGATTAAGTTGAAATTTTAGAAGGGTGCCTGTATCTTCTTTATACTGATCTAAAACGATAAGTTTCCAAGTACCATAGGACGAAGTCCCATATAGAATACTTAAATCTTGTAAAGGAACAAATGAACCCGTAAATGGGGGTTGGCTTTGAGAAATATTAAGATTAGCCTCTTGATCAAAAATTGTTTGTGTATAGTTATCTCCCGAATCTCCTAAAGCCCTACTTAATAGAATACGCTCTCCAATTGGTGTTTCCAAATACAAAGTAAGATCATCCGTATAAGAGTGTTCTAGATCAACTAAAACGTCTAAGTCTATAATTGTAGAATTAAAATCTACTTCTATAGAAGATAAAGTTTCACCATCTTTCTCTTCTGTAGCATCTTCTAAATCATTTGGTAAATCATCTGAATTTATGTCTTCACAAGAAATTGAATTCGTTTGAAATGTAAAAACCTCAGAAAAATTTCCAATCTCACAGTTATTTTGGCTTTGAATTCGCCAAAAATATTTTGTTGATGGTTGTAATTTACTCAATTGAAATTGTGATGATGCTAATGTAGTATCAATTACTAAACTTTGAAAATCTTGATCAATAGCAATTTGAATTCTACTATTATCTATATTTGAATCACTCATCCAGGATAAAATAGGATTTAAACTGACATTATTTGAATTATTTTCTGGCGCCAAAATATCAGCATTTTCTATTTCATCATTACGCTGCTCCAAGATAAATGGAAATTGTTCTGACCCTGAAGAAAATTGTGCTTCAAGAGTGAAGTCATAATCCCCAGTCTCTAAGGCATTTAGACCACTGAATTCAAAATATCCTAAACTATCATTTTCAACAAAAACTGGTTTTGAAAATTTTATATCAATGTTTGGCAGTTTTGGATTAAGTTGTAGTGTAAATGGCTCTTTAAAATTATTATATTTTTTGATTTCAAATGTAAAAAGCTGCACATCACTTCCACAATTTTCTTTTATAAATGTATCTAAGTTTAAAATTAAATCTCTGGACTCAATTTTAAAATCACTTGAATTTATTGCAAAGAAAATATTATTAGTTGGCTTAATCATCAATCTAGCTTGATCAGTATTGATTTCATTAGGAATTATTACTCTAGAAAATCCATCATTAATTATCCCATTTGCAAGTTCAATTGGAAAGCTTTCTCCGCCATCTGTGGATAAAGTAATATTTACATGAGAGGCATCAATAGGATTTTGATCAGTTTTGGCAACATCCCAAAGAATATTTTCTAAGGATCCTCCTTTTAAGGATAGTCCTAATTCATTTTGAGAATTTATTTTAAAAGGCCCAGCATTTGCATATGAAGTTATCTCGATTGAGTCTTGAGCAACTAATGATAAAGTAGGTGTTTGCTTTCTTACCGTAAGGCCCCATTGCATTTTTCTTCCAATAAGCGGAGTCGTTTCCCAGTCATCGCCTATGCTAGGGTTTTGTTCTGTTAATTCACTATCTAATATTCTCTTTAAATTTGGAATTTTTCTTTTAGGTGAAATGTTTGGTGGTAAAGACCTAGCCATCGAACCAATCGGATTGTAAGGTCCAAAATTGCTAGATGTAATTTCTGCACTATCGAGTTGCTCCCAACAATAAGTGTAATTTTCTACCTCTAAATTTGGAGATAAATCAACCTTTAACTCATAGGGCGTACCAACGGGAATAGTATAATTTTGACCCGCATTTATATTTAAGATTTCTGATGACAAACTCTCATTAGTTCCACAATTTATGGATTCTACATAGTTTAATATATTTTGAATACTATAGTAATGAAAATAGGGATCTCCATGTTGTTGTAAGTCGTCAGGTCCTGTAATCCCTGCATAACCCATAATCGTAGATCCACTACCAGGTTCAGCATTAAAGCCAGTTCCCTCGGTCTCAAACGAATAAGTGTGATATGCTCCAAATTGATGCCCTATCTCGTGACCTGCATAATCAAGATCAAAATAATCGTTACGATATTCACCCCCATATGTATCCCTAAATGGGTGAGTAGAAAATCCTTTACCTTTTTTACCTTTTAAGCATACACAGCCTATACAGCCTGCATCTCCATTTGGTTCTCCATAGTCAAAAAGATGACCAATATCATAATTTTCATCGCCTAAAACGTCATCTAAAGTCCTCTGAAGCTCAGAACCAAAATTTCCTGTAAAAGGATCTTGATCTGTATCTTCATAAATCAAACTATCATCGGAAACTAATTCAAGACGTATATTCAAATCCCTTTCAAAAATTGAATTAATTCTATTTAGAGTACTTGCAATGGCTGCAAGAGCATCTTCTTTATTTGAACCATTACTCTGATTATTATCACCCCAATAATTAGTATACTCAGCAGTTGTTGCAATTGCAATACGAAAGGTTCTAATTTTCTGTCTAAATGACTTATTATATAATTTTACACTTGTTGACTTCTTCTTTTCTTTTTGGACTTCTGTTTTACAAAATAAATTGGAAGAATTAAATTCTTTTCTTTTTAAATAACTGTAGTGCAAATTTTTGTTTCCTTTCACGGGTTGAAAAAATAAATCAGGGCTGCTTTTAAGGTGAATCCAAGCATTGATCCCTCCTTGTTGAGTGCTTAAACGAACTTCAACATCTTTTCGCACTTTACTTTTACCCTTAAAGGTTTTAATCGCTGGATATTCTTTTGATAATTTTTCAGAAAATAATGGCACAGCTTCAATTTGAAAAATTTCTTCTTCCCCTATTTCATTTGGAAGAGAAATTTCTGTCATAACATCTTCCTTTTTTGAAGCATCTTTTCTAAACAAATCTTGTGGCATTATATAATAGTTTTCACCATATTCAAAAAATGGATTTAGATTTTGGTTTGGAGTATCTACTTTAATCCATTTACCTTGGCTTAAAGCTATATTTATTGATAGACTAATAAAAATAACCCATATTATAAATGGCTTTTTATGGCGGTAAATTTTGTCATTTCCCATTTACGTTCATTCAAGTCTTAGCTAAAAATAAACAAACTAATTCTTCCATAATCGATATTAACGTACTTTTGTTTTGCATATTTGAATAGTTTTTTAAATGGATATAATCCAAGGAATTCAAAATTACACTTCAGCATCAAAATCAATTCTTACAATAGGAACATTTGATGGTGTTCACGTGGGACATCAAAAAATTATTAATGCTCTTGTAAAGGATGCCAAAGAAAAAAAACTTAAAGCAAATCTTCTGACTTTTTTCCCACATCCTAGGATGATTTTAAAAAGTGAGAGGACCCTTAAATTAATTGATACAATTCAGGAAAAAGAAATAATTTTGAAAAAATTAGGGATTGATAACCTGATAATCCATCCTTTTTCACTAGAATTTTCAAAACTGAGTGCTGTTGAATATGTTAGAGATATTTTACTTAAAAAACTTAAAATTTGCTCTTTATATACTGGCTACAATCATCATTTTGGAAAAAATAAAGAAGCAAGTGTTGATGATCTGATTTTATTTGGTAAAAAATATGGCTTTGATGTAAGAACTGTACCCGCTGAAAACATTTCGTCAATTACGGTAAGCTCAACTAAAATTAGAGATGCTATACTGAATAGTAATTTTGGAATAGCAAAAAAATTTTTGGGGCGTGATTATGAATTAAACGGTGTCGTAATCAAAGGAAAAGGGTTAGGAAAAACTATAAATTTTCCCACAGCAAATTTGAGTATTAAAGAATCATATAAATTAATTCCATCGAAGGGTGTTTACCTTGTCAGGGTATATTATAACAATAATTTTTTTGAAGGGATGATGAACATCGGTAATAGACCAACAATCCAAGGAATTGATCAAACACAAGAAGTACATATTTTTAACTTTAATAAAAATATTTATGGTGAATACTTGAAAGTCCTTTTTTTAAAAAAAATCCGTGATGAAAAAAAGTTTAATTCCATTGAAGATTTAAAAAACCAACTTATTAAGGATAAGAATACATGTAAAAGAAACTTGTAATTTAAATGTTAAAACAAAATTGCCTTATTTTTGAATAAAAAACAGAATGCTTGGCTTACAGTATATTCAAGAAAATAAAAAATCCATTATCAATGGAATCAAAAAAAGAGGGATTGACTCTACAAATATTATTGAAAAAATAATTGATCTTGACAAAAAAAGAAAAGAAAAGCAGACAGAATTAGACAATCATCTAGCTAATTCTAACAAAATTGCCAAAGAGATAGGGGTCTTATTCAAAACTGGTGAAACTCAAAAAGTAAGTAGCTTAAAAGAAAAAAGTATTAATCTTAAAAGTTTGACCAAAACTTTACAGGAACAACTAATTGAGATTGAAAAAAGTTTATTAGACTTAAGAATTCAGTTGCCAAACGTACCATACGAAACTGTTCCAAAAGGTAATTCAGAAAAAGACAACGAAGAGGTATTTAAATCAGAGATGCCCAAATCAAATGTTGATTATCTTCCCCATTGGGAGCTTGGAAAAAAATATGATATAATTGATTTTGAACTAGGAAATAAAATTTCTGGAGCTGGATTTCCAGTCTACAAGGGTAAAGGTGCAAGATTGCAGCGCGGCCTAATTAATTATTTTCTTGATAAAAATATTTCAGCGGGATATAAGGAGGTTCAAGTTCCCATTCTAATAAATGAAGCTTCAGGTTTTGGAACTGGTCAACTACCAGATAAAGAAGGGCAAATGTATCAAATAAATCAAGATAACCTTTACTTAATTCCAACTGCTGAAGTCCCCGTAACAAATCTTTACCGTAACAGTTTATTAGATTCTAAAGAACTTCCAATTGCACTAACTGGTTATACACCTTGTTTTAGAAGAGAAGCTGGCAGCTACGGAGCTCACGTTAGAGGATTAAATAGACTTCATCAATTTGACAAAGTTGAAATTGTAAGAATCGAAGAACCTCAAAATGCATTAAATGCTTTAAAGGGGATGGTAAGTCATATAAAATCTATTTTGGATGAATTAAAACTTCCGTACCGTATTCTAAGACTTTGTGGTGGAGACTTAGGTTTTTCATCTGCTTTGACCTATGATTTTGAAATATACTCGATTGGGCAAAGTAAGTGGCTTGAAGTAAGTTCGGTATCAACATTTGATAGTTTTCAAGCAGAACGTTTAAAATTGAGATATAGAAATTCTAACGGCAAAAAAGAACCTTTACACACTTTAAATGGAAGCTCATTAGCACTACCAAGAATTGTAGCAGGTTTATTAGAAAATTTTCAAGATGGTAATGGAATTAATCTTCCAAAAGTTTTAGTTCCTTATATGGGATTTGAAAAAATTCAATAAACATATATTTACACAATTGAGCTTATGATTTTTTAACTGATTTAAAAGTAATCTATATCTAAGAATTCCCAAAAACTAGTAAAAATAAAAAGATTAGTTTTGGACTAATACTGTTTAATAAAGTACTATTTAATTGAAAGAAAAAACCATAACGATTCGCGCAAAAAAAAAGTTAGGTCAACATTTTTTAAAAGATATAAATATTGCAAAGTCAATTTCTGATACACTGACTTTTAAAAACTACAATAAAGTTTTAGAGATTGGACCTGGGATGGGGATATTAACTGATTTTTTGATACCTAAAACTGATGATTTAAATCTAATTGAAATTGATAAAGAGGCTGTAAAATATCTTGTAAAAAAGTATCCTAATCTAAAAAGTAAAATTATAGAAGGAGATTTTTTAAAACTTGACTTAAATCAAATTTTTGGTAACCAACCATTTGCTATTATTGGAAACTATCCCTACAATATTTCAACCCAAATTATTTTTAAAACACTTGAATATAGAGATAGTATTCCATTTTTTTCTGGAATGTTTCAAAAAGAGGTTGCTGAACGCATTTGTGAGTCTCCTGGATCAAAAAAATATGGGATTATTTCTGTTCTTACTCAATTATTTTATAAAACTGACTTACTTTTCGAAGTACCTCCGAAAGTATTTAGTCCTGTTCCAAAAGTTTTTTCTGCAGTTATTCAGCTAGTGCGCAAAAACAATACTAATTTAGGCTGCAACGAGCAACTCTTGTTTAGAATCGTTAAGTTAAGCTTTCAGCAACGTCGTAAAACTCTTCGGAATAGTTTAAAAAATCTTAATATTTCTGAAAAGTTAAGAGAAGATAGTATCTTTGATAAACGCCCTGAGATGCTCTCGGGTTATGACTTCGTCCAAATTGCAAAAAGGGTTGACAATGGCAACATTCCGAATTAATGAAGCTTACTTAATTGAGATAAAAGACCTTGTTAAAAATAAGGATAACTCTCGTATTAAAAAAAAACTAGGACAAGCTCACTATGCAGATCTAGGAGAAATTATTGAAGCCGTCTCTCTTAATGAGGCAACATATTTAGTAAAAGTATTAGGTAGTGATAAAACCGCAGATGCACTCGCTGAAGTTAATCCAGATATTAGAGAAGGAATTTTGGAAAAGCTTTCAGTAAAAGAAATTGCAAAAGAAGTTCTTGAACTCGACACCGATGATGCTGCAGATATAATCCTTGAACTTCCAGAAGAAAGACAAGAGAAAGTAATGTCTCAGATTGCAGATAATGAACATGTCAGTGATATACGTGATCTACTTAAATACGAAGAAAATACAGCGGGTGCTTTAATGGCAAAAGAATTAGTAAAAGTGAATGAAAACTTAAGTGTTCTAAAATGTTTGAATGAAATGAGATCTCAAGCTGAGAATGTTACAAGGGTTCATTCCATTTATGTTGTTGATGAAAGGAACCAACTTAAAGGAAGGCTGTCTCTTAAAGATTTAATTACTGCAAATTCAAAAGCAAAAGTTAAAGATATATACATCCCAAAGGTAGATTATGTTACAGTTGATCAAGAATCTGATGAGGTTGCAAAAATTATGTCAAAATATGATTTGGAAGCAATTCCAGTAGTGAATATGAAAAGAGAATTATTGGGACGAATTACAATCGACGATATTGTCGACTTTATTAAGGAAGAAGCAGACAAAGACTATCAACTAGCCGCTGGAATTTCAGCTGATGTTGTAGCAGATGATAAAATATTAGATTTGGTAAAAGCAAGACTCCCTTGGCTTTTTCTAGGTCTGTTAGGTGGTATAGGTAGTGTTTTTATTTTACAAGATTTTGAAACAATTATGGAACAACCTAGTTTGCGTAATTTATTTTTTTACACACCACTAATAGCAGCAATGGCAGGTAATGTGGGGGTTCAATCTTCAGCAATTATAGTTCAAGGTATAGCTAATGATATAGTAAAGGGATCTTTATTTAATATTTTAATTAAAGAAATTGGCCTCAGTCTAATAAATGGATTTGCTCTAGCTATAGTTATTCTCATTTTTGGACAATTTATAAATCAATCTTTTCTTGTAAGCACAACAATTGCTGGATCTATGATGTTAGTGATCATAGTCGCTGCACTTGTAGGTACTTTCGTTCCAATAGTTCTTAATAGACAAGGTATTGACCCAGCAATAGCTACTGGTCCATTTATCACTACTGCTAATGATATTTTTGGAATTTTTCTGTTTTTTTATTTTGCAAAAATAATTTTAGGATTCTAATGAAGAGACCTAAAATTCTCCATGTTGATAAGAACCATCCGATTCTCACAGTTGGCCTAGAAAAACTAGGTTTCGAGAATATTATATCATATAAAACTCCTCTAGATGAAATTATGAAGAGTATAGAACAATATCAAGGTATTGTAATACGAAGCCGCTTTACCTTAGATAAACTAATTTTAAATGCTGCAAAAAAACTTAAGTTTATCGCTCGAGTAGGTTCAGGGCTAGAGAATATAGATGTAAAATACGCTATTTCAAAGAAAATACATCTAATTTCCTCCCCTGAAGGTAATCGAAATGCTGTTGGGGAACATGCCCTTGGTCTCTTATTGAGTTTGATGAATAAACTCCACTCTGGTCACGAAAAAATAAAAAATGGTTTTTGGATAAGAGAAGAGCAAAGAGGATTTGAATTAGAAGGAAAAACTGTCGCTATAATTGGTTATGGAAATACTGGAAAAAGTTTTGCGAAAAAATTAGCATGCTTTAATAATTTGAAAATACTATGCTATGATATCAAACCTAATTTAGGTGACAAAATAACATCTCAAGTGAGCCTTGAAGAAATAAATAATAAAGCCCAAATATTAAGTTTACATGTTCCAGAAACTCCAAAAACTATTGGATTTATTAACAGATCATTTATAAAAAAAATGAAAAACCCATTCTGGCTAATAAATACCTCAAGGGGAAAAGTAGTTGTTACAGACGATTTAATTGAAGGGTTAAAATCAAAAAGAATATTAGGTGCAGGATTAGATGTTCTAGAGTATGAGTCTAATTCATTTAATTCAATAATAAATTCATCTAAGATTACTCCATCTCTAGAATATCTAATTAAATCTGATAAAGTTTTGTTAAGTCCACATGTAGCTGGATGGACTCACGAAAGCCATGAAAAATTAGCTTTAACAATAATTAGAAAAATTAAGAATTTAAGATTAACGAATTAAATAATAAATTGAGCTGTTTCCTCTGTTCTTTGTTCTAATAAAATTGGTTTTCCAATACTTCTAATAAAATTAGATGCTTCTTGATTAAAGTGTCTAATCGTAAATAGATCTACGCCCTGATCAACTTTTACATTAAACTTGGCACGTAGAATAATTAATAACTCATCTAATTTTTTGTATTTATTATTGATACAGACTGAAAAACTGATTGCCGAGTTTTGGATAAGCTCCACTGACATCTGATACTCATGTAATAATTTAAAAATATAACTAATATTTTCTTCAACCATAAATGAAAAGTCAATCGTAGAAAGCCTTAGTAAGACTTGATTTTTTTTTAAGATATAGCATGGAATAAGAGGATCTAAATTTTTCCCTTTTAATACTACAGTTCCTTTATTTTTAGGATTTTCAAAGGATTTTACGTAAAGAGGTATTTCTTTTCTTTGCAGCGGCTGAAGAGTCTTAGGATGAATCACCGATGCACCATAAAATGCAAGCTCTATGGCTTCCCTATAGGATATTTGATTTAATAATTTAGTTTTTTTAAATACTCTAGGATCCCCATTTAAGACTCCAGGAACATCTTTCCATATTGTAAGAGATGTTGCATTTAATCCATATGCAAAGATTGCAGCAGAATAATCTGACCCTTCCCTACCTAATGTTGTTGTGAAATTATTTGAATTACTACCAATAAATCCTTGAGTTACTACAAGAGAATGACCTTTAAAATTATTTGTAATATTTTGACTCGTTAACTCCCAATTTAAATTCGCAGCACGGTAATAGTCATCGGTTTTTATGCATTCGCGGCAATCAAGCCAATGATTCTCTAATCCAGAAAATCTCATAAACGCATGCACTATTTTTGAAGATAAAAGTTCACCAATACTTACAACTTGATCGTAAACAAAACTATAATTTGGTGACTTATTTGAATTTAAAAATCCAGATAATTCTTCAAAAAGTTTATGTATGGTTTCTTCAATTTTAGAGCTATTATTGTTAAATAAATTTCTGACAATTTCGATATGATATTGTTTAAGTTGAAGTAATTCACCTGCAATCTTGTTGGAGTCATTGAAATAATTATCTAAAATTTTTTCAAGGGCGTTAGTTGTTTTTCCCATTGCTGAAACAACTACAATTGTTTTGTCATACCCAAGTTCTTTTAAAATCGAAACAAGATTTTCTACCCCTGAGGCGTCTCTAAGAGATGCCCCACCAAATTTAAATACTTTCATTACTTGATAAACTTTTCAAATATGTTTTCATTTCGGATTGATGCATTTGAACTGTTCGCCAATCATCTAAAACCTTAGCCCCACTTTTTTTATAAAAGTTTATTGCTGGACTATTCCAATCTAAAACATTCCATTCAATTCTTTTAACTCCTGAATTAAAAGCCATTTTAATAAAATTTGAATATAATTGGGTGCCTATACCTTTTCCTTTATATTTTTTAGAAACAATCAAATCTTCTAAATGAATAGTTGGTCCCTTCCAAGTTGAATAACGTGGGTAGTAGATAGCCATTCCAATTATTTTCTTGTTTACTTCTGCAACAATACATCCAAATAATGGTTTACTCCCAAAACCATCATTTTCTATATCAGATAATTTAAGTTTGACACTTTGTGGCTCTTTCTCGAAAAGTGCAAGTTCTTTAATCAAACTTAATATAGCTAAACTATCTTTTTTTTCAGCTGTTCTTATAAGAAACTTCATGTAACTAAATTTTGAAATAAAAATATGATAAGATTATTTTTTAGCACCGAACTACGATAAATTTCACAATTTTTCTGTGGTTGTTATAAATCAATTAAATTCGTTTAACCATTTGGAAGTAACTTGAATAAATTCTTTTGGGTTTTCAGCGTGCAACCAGTGGCCTGCGCCAGATATTGTGGCTATTTTAGATTTAGGGAAATAGTCTCTTATCAATTGTTCGTCAATATCTAAAATATAATCAGAGTTTTCCCCCTTAAGAAAAAGGCAGGGTAGTTCAGAGTGAAAATCATAATTCAATTCTTCTCCAATTGTATGATTAGCTTTTTTAAGAACTTCAATATTAACTCTTAAACCAAGTTTTCCTTTTTCTACCCAGTGAAGATTTTTAAGTAAAAACTGTCTCAGTCCATATTCAGATATTATACTTGACATTTTTTCATCGGCAGCAGCTCTTGAATTAATTTTATCAAAGTCTAGAGATGATAAACCATTTAAAATATTTTGGTGCTTAGATTTGTATTTTCTAGGTGAAATGTCAGCTATAACTAATGCTCTGATTAAATTAGAATGACTAAACGCAAGCTTCATGGCAACCTTACCGCCCATAGAATGGCCGATTATAAAAACTTTCTCAAGATTATGAAATTTGCAATAATTTACAATATCCTCTGCCATAATTGAGTAGGAAAATTCCTTACTCCAAAAGCTTTTACCGTGATTTCTTTGATCAATTAAATGAACCCTGTAACCTATTTTGGTTAAAACATTGGCATAGGTTTTCCAATTATCTCCCATACCAAGAAAACCGTGGAGGATTAATAATTCGTTTCCCTTGTCAGCAGTAATTTTACTGTGAAGTATTTTCAATTTACTAGACATTTTAAATACATAGGGATAACATTTTTAAACCCTAAATATAGGCTTTCAGAAATGAGTGCATGACCAATTGAAACTTCAAGTAAATCAGGAATGTTTTGGGTAAAGTATGTTAAATTTTTAAGGTTTAAATCATGTCCGGCATTAACCCCAATACCAATTTTTTTTGCCTTCTCAGCTGCTACAATATACGGAGTTATTCCTTTTTCCCTGTCAAAATCGTAAGCTTTAGCATAGTTTTCTGTGTACAACTCTATTCTGTCTGTTCCAGTATCTAGTGCTGCCTCAATAATAGAGATGTCTGGGTCGACAAAAATTGAAGTACGAATACCTTCCATTTTTAGTTCATTAATGACACCCCTTAGAAATTTTACATGTTTTTTAGTGTCCCATCCAGCGCTTGAAGTAATTGCATCTTCAGCATCAGGAACTAATGTTACTTGGGTTGGTTTTACCTCACATACTAGATTCAAAAATTTTGTAGTAGGATTACCTTCAATATTATACTCTGTTTTAACCACTTTAGGTAAATTTCTTGCATCTTCGTAACGAATATGTCTTTCGTCTGGTCTTGGATGGATTGTGATTCCGTGTGCTCCAAACTCCTGTAAGTCTTCTGCAACTTTCAGTAGATCTGGCACATTCCCGCCTCTTGAATTTCTCAAGGTTGCTACTTTATTAATATTTACACTAAGCAAAGTCATTTTGATTTGCAAAAATATCCTTAATGTTAGACTTATAAAATAAATTAACGACAAATTAATTATTGAAACTGAAAATCAAGGTTATGACGAGTTTTGTAACTTTACACTTAATAAAGATATTATGAACATTGCTATATATAGCGCATTTTTTTCACCAAAGTCAATTGATTATGTCAAAACTGTAATTGACTATCTTAATTCTAAGGAATACAATTTTATACTATTTGATAGGATAAAAAAATATTTAGGTGATGGTGCAGTTAATTACAATTATTTCAAAGATGATGAATTACTGAATGAAAAGGTTGATTTTTTGTTTTCAATTGGTGGTGATGGAACACTATTAAGGTCTATATCGGTAATTAAGGATTCCAAAATCCCTATTTTAGGAATTAATGCCGGAAGATTGGGTTTTTTAACTACTATCAAAAAAGATACTTTAAAACAAGGGCTGAAACAATTTTTTGAGGGCAAATATGATTTTATTGAAAGATCCTTATTAGAGGTATCTACAAAACATAACTCTGAAGCATCAAATGACTTTGGTTATGCCTTAAATGAAGTCACCATTAATAGAAAAAATACTACCTCTATGCTTAGTATTGATACAAGGCTAAATGACGAATACCTAACAACTTACTGGTCTGACGGGCTAATTATAGCAACACCAACTGGTTCAACTGGTTATTCATTAAGTAGTGGTGGTCCAATTGTAACTCCGTCGTCTAAATGCCTAGTAATTAATCCTATAGCTCCACATAATATAAATATGAGATCCCTAATTGTACCCGAAGAAACAACTTTAGAAATATCTGTAAAAGGGAGAGGTAACACTCATTTACTTTCATTAGATTCAAAAATATTTACTATTGAAAATGGCAACGATATTTATATAAAAAAAGCAGATTTTAATCTTCTAACTGTTCAATTACATGGAACAGACTTTTTCGATACATTAAGAGAAAAATTTTTTTGGGGACACGATTCACGAAATACACAATAAATTTGGGGTTTTTCGGTTAATACTAAACACCAAACATCGTTTTAGTTGAATTGAAAAATGGATAAGAAAATTCATTATTTTATATTGATATTTTTTTTTACTCTTTTAATTAAAGCCCAATTTCATGAAATCGGAATTTTTCTTGGGGGAAGTAACTATATCGGTGATGTTGGATCTCATCGATATTTAGATCCAAATGAACTTGCATATGGTATCCTCTATAGATGGAATATAACAGATAGATATTCTTTAAGAGGTGGATTTACATTAACAACTCTAAATGAAAATGAATACAGAAACAATGATATTAATAGATTTAGAAGATCATATAAAATTAGTAATTCAATTGAAGAAGCAGCTGCTGGTGTAGAAATAAATTTTAAAGAGTTTAATTTACATGACCCTGTTTTAAGCTTTACTCCATATATTTTTTATGGTATAGGCTATTTTAGGTATGACCAATTTTTTATTGAACCAGGTAATTCCTTAATTGAACCTGTATACAATAACTATGGAAAAGATAGAAAAATTGCTATTCCAATAAGTATTGGATTTAAATTTAACCCACATCCATTTTTTGTTCTAGGCTTTGAAATTGGTGCTAGATATGCTTTAACTGATAATTTAGATGGTAGTAATCCTGAAAATCAATACGCAAATAATTTAAATTATAAATTTGGAAATATTAATAATAATGATTGGTATATTTTTACAGGTCTCACAATTTCATTTACCTTTGGCGATCTTCCATGTTATTGCAAAGAATAGATGAACAAAATACCTAAACATGTAGCCATCATAATGGATGGCAACGGCCGTTGGGCAAAAAAAGTTGGTAAAAAAAGATTTGCTGGTCATACTCGTGGTGCGGAGACAGTTAGTGAAATTGTTGAGGAAGCCGCTAGAAAAAAGATCAGATTTCTAACGCTTTTTGCTTTTTCAACTGAAAACTGGAACCGTCCAAAACAGGAAGTTAACTTACTAATGAAACTACTTGTAAGTTCTTTAAAAAAAGAATTTAAGAGACTAAATAAAAACAAAATTAAATTATGCTCAATTGGTGATCTAAATTCATTGCCAAATTCAGTTAGAGATGAGCTAATGTTTGTGACTGAAAAAACAAAAAACAACAAAAAGATGGTTCTCACACTTGCACTAAATTATGGAGCAAAAGAAGAAATAATTGAAGCCGTCAAAACTATATCTGGTAAAGTTAAAAATAGTATAATTTCCCCTGAAAAAGTTGATGAATCCACGATAATTAGTCATCTTTATAGCAAAAACTTACCCTCGGTGGATTTATTAATTAGGACAAGTGGTGAAGAAAGAATCAGTAATTTTCTCTTATGGCATATCGCCTATGCAGAATTATACTTCACAAAAACTCTTTGGCCTGATTTTAAAAAAGAAGATCTAGAAAAGGCATTAATAAATTACAAAAAAAGAGAAAGACGATTTGGAAAAACTAGCGAACAAATCATATAATTATTTCTTACTAAAGATTCGGTTAATTGGAGTAATTTTTTTTGTGGGAAATATATTTTATGCACAAACTAGTGGATTTGTAAAGGGAAAGACTTATAAACTTGATTCAATAAGTGTCAGTGGAATAAAGACATTTAACGAGCAAACCGTGATTTCCTATAGTGGACTAAATAAAGGTGAAAAAATTAAAGTCCCTGGAGAAAAAATTAGTGCTATGATTAATAAACTTTGGGCATTAGAACTGTTCAGTGATATTAATGTTTTTGTAACTAAAGTGAATAACAGTAGCATATCTCTAGAATTAGAAATTGTTGAGCTTCCAACATTAACTAATGTAAAAATTAATGGCTTAAAAAAATCTAAAATCGATGTTATTATTAAAGATACAGATATGGTTGAAGGAAAAAAACTTTCAGAAAGTTTTTTAACTAATACTAAAAATTATATCATAAATAAATTTCAAAAAGAAGGATTTTTAGACACAAAAGTCTCATTAAATACTATAAAAGATACAGTTGGTGCAAACTCATTTAAAATGGTTGTTAATGTTGATAGAGGGTCACGAATTAAGATAAGGGATGTTAATTTTGAAGGAAATGAGATATTTAAACAGACTAAATTAAAATCGAAACTAAAAAATACCAAATCGAAAAATCCTATACGTGTTTGGAAGAGATCAAAATATATAGTAGATGATTTTAAAGAAGATCTGGTCGGATTGATTGACTTTTATAAGGAACAAGGTTATAGAGATGCTAGAATACTCTCAGATACGCTCATTAGAGATGAAAAAGAATCAAAATCGATAACTCTAAATCTAGAAATTGAAGAAGGTAATAAATATTATTTTGGAGACATTAATTTCATCGGAAATGCTGTCTACTCTAATGATGTTCTACAACAAATTTTAGGCCTTAAGAAAGGAGATGTTTACAATGGTGTAATACTAAAAAAAAGGATTGCTGATACCAGTAAACCAGATGGAAATGATATAACTAACTTATATCAAAACAATGGATATCTTTTTTCTAACATAAATGCAGTTGAAGTAAGCGCGGTAGAAGATACGATCAATTTTGAGATTAGAATTACAGAGGGCAAATTAGCAAACTTTAATAAAATAGTTGTTGAAGGAAACACAAAAACGAATGATCATGTAATTTACAGAGAGCTCCGTACAAAACCAGGTGAGCTTTATAGTAAAGACAAATTAGTAAGAACAGTTCGAGAAGTTGGGCAACTGGGTTTCTTTGATGCAGAACAAATAAACCCACAGATGGAAAATGTTGATCCTAACTCAGGGACAATTGATGTCCGTTTTGATTTAGTTGAGTCCGGAGCAAGTCAAATAGAACTTCAAGGAGGATATGGTCAAGGAGGATTTATTGGAACATTAGGGCTTTCATTTAATAACTTTTCGATGAGAAATATTTTGGACAAAACGAAATACAAACCACTCCCAATGGGTGATGGACAGACACTAGCACTAAGACTTCAGGCGAGTCAATTTTATAACACGTACAGTTTTAGTTTTTCCGAACCTTGGCTTGGTGGGCAACAACCAGTCCAGTTTTCAACCTCACTGCAACATACAATTCAATATAGATATGACTTTTTTACAGGTCTAGCAGACAAGTCTCAATCTTTTCAAATAAGCGGTGCAACAATTGGATTAGCAAAAAGACTTAGAATTCCAGATGACTTCTTCCAGCTTTCACAGGCTATTTCATTTCAATACTATAACTTAAAGAACTACTATACAGGACTATTTACATTCGGTGACGGTCAAGCAAATAATCTTTCATACACAATTAACCTTACTAGAAATAATACTAGAATTAATCCAATATTCCCAACTGGTGGATCTACATTTAGCATTAGTGCAAAATTAACACCTCCATACTCTCTGTTTAGCAAGAAAGATTTTTCAAACCTTGGACTTTTAGCAGAATTTCAAGACGAAAATGGTAATCCAGATCTTGCTCAAATAGACCAAGAAAAATTTAGATGGCTCGAATTTTATAAAATCAAGTTTAATGGAACTTGGTACACACCTATTTATGAAAAATTAATTCTTAAAACACAGGCAGATTTTGGGTTTTTAGGTACTTATAATCTTGCACGTGGTAATATTCCATTCGAACGATTTTTTTTAGGTGGTGATGGAATGATAAATTATGCTCTAGATGGACGTGAAACTATCGCTTTACGCGGCTATCCTAATCAATCTCTTTCTAGTACTGATGGCTCCGTAATTTTTAATAAATTTTCTTTAGAGCTCCGTTATCCAATCACACTTAAACCGAGTGCCTCAATATATGCTCTAACTTTTCTAGAAGCAGGAAATGGTTATAGTAGCTTTAGAGAATTTGATCCTTTCAGATCCAAGCGTTCAGCAGGTGCTGGAGTAAGAATATTTATGCCTGCTTTTGGTTTACTTGGAATAGATTTTGGATACGGTTTTGACAATGTGAATTCAAATTTGACTACACCTAATGGATGGGAAACTCACTTTGTTATTGGGCAAAGATTCTAAATAAAAAATCAAAGAGGCTACAAACGTTTGCAATATAATTTTGATTATCCCGTTATTACGTTATGCTTAAAAGAAATCTATACAAATTGATTTTTTTATTTGTGTGCATTGCAACTTTTGCTCAAAAGGGAACAAGAGTTGGCTACATGGATATGAATGTAATTCTTGAAAATATATCAGAATATAATAAGGCAAATGATTTACTAGATAAGAATATTGAAAAATGGAAGAAAGAAATTGAATTAAAAAAAATTCAATTAAGGCAATATGAAGAACAGCTTAATGTTGAAAGAATACTTCTAACCCCCGAACTCATCAAAGACAGAGAAGTGGAGATCCAAATATTTGCCACTGAAATCATATCCTTACAAGAAAAACGTTTTGGTCCAAAGGGAGACATGATTGTTCAACGATCAAAACTAATCCAGCCTGTACAGGACCAAGTTCTATCTGTTGTTAAGCAAATCGCTGAAGAAAAAAAATACGATTTTATTTTTGACCGATCTTCAAGCTTAACGATGTTATATTCCGCAAAAAATTACGATATTAGTGATCTAGTAATAAAAAGAATCAATAGACAGCAACGCATTCAAAATAGAAAGGATCAAATAGAAAAATTAAAATCTAAATCAAAAGATCCTTAAATAATTAAAAAATTTGATAATTATGAAATACTTTAATACCCTAATTGTTAGTTTATTTTTAATAGCCCTTCCACTAAATATTAATGCTCAATCAAAAGTCGCTCACATTAATACTCAGCAATTAATAAGTGAGATGCCAGAAGTTATAGCAGCTCAGAAGGAATTGAAAAAACTTGAAGATCAATATGCAAAGGAATTAGAGACATCTGCTAAAGAATTTCAAACAAAAGCCCAAAGTTATCAAGGAGATGCCGAAAACCAAACAGAATTAATTAACCAGCAAAGACAAGTCGAATTACAAGAAATGCAGAAAAGAATTCAAGAATTTCGAGAAACAGCTGCACAAGAACTTCAAAAACGTTCTTCAGAAATGATGCGCCCACTCTATGAAAAGGCGCGTACATCAATAGAAAAGGTAGCCGCTGCACAAGGATTTGATTATGTTTTAGATTCTAGCCCAGGCGGAAGTGTAATAATGGCTACCGGTAAAGACCTAATTGCAGATGTAAAATCTGATTTAGGTTTCTAAATAAGTTATTAATTTTTACAAATAAATTTAGGCCACGTTAATTGTGGCTTTCATTTTTTGTACCAACTTGCATAAAGATTATAATTCTCTGCGATTCTTTCAACTTCGTTTTTCTGAAGCTTTTTATCTATCTCTTTAATTTTTCTTGCGGGAATACCCGCAAAGATTGATCCTGGCGGGACAATAGTATTTTGAGTCAATACAGCTCCTGCTGCAATTATACTATTACTATGAATCACACAATTATCCATTATAATACTTCCCATACCAATGAGTACATTGTCATGTAATTTACATCCATGAATAATAGCATTGTGACCAATTGATACATTATCTCCAATATTCGTAGAAGTTTTTTTATATGTGCCGTGAATAATAACACCATCTTGGATATTAACTTTATTTCCAATACGAATAGAGTTGACATCACCTCTAATGACAGCTTGGAACCATATAGAAACTTGGTCACCAATAATTACATCACCTATAATTGTAGAATTCTCAGCAAAATAACAGTCTTTCCCAAATTTGGGATTGTAGCCTCTTACAGATTTTATAAACACAACATTTGTTTTTAATGCAAAATACAAAAAGATTATTTTCAAATTAAATGTCAACTTTTTCAAATTTTTCTTAAGCATTAGTTATTTTTATAATGTATAAATACAAGCTGTGAAAAAGTATAAAATAACCGCAAACATAAAAAAAGGAGATGATAAGGCTCAATTTTTGTTTAATCATATAATTGGATATAAGAAATCTCAGTTTTACAAAAATGTTGATGATGCGAAAGGTGCTCCTTTAATTCAACAACTATTCTTTCTGCCTTTTGTTAAATCAGTACTACTTGAAGAAAAGTATCTAATTGTTGAACGTTTCAATATTTTAGAATGGGAGGAAGTTGCTGACGAAGTTTGTGAGCAGTTAGAAAGTTATTTAAATAACGGAGGATCCATAATTGAAAAAATTCCAACTACTGTCTATGCGGAGAGCACACCTAACCCATCTGTGATGAAATTTGTTGCTAATAAATCTCTGGTGTCTAAGAGTTTTGAGTTTAAAAATATTGATGAAGCCAAAACATCCCCTCTGGCTCAGAAGCTTTTTCATTTTCCATTTATCAAAGAAATCTTTATAAATTCTAACTATATATCAATTACTAAATATGAAATTAATTCATGGGATGAAGTTGTGATGGAAATTAGAGAATTTGTGCGCTCTTTTTTAGAGGAAGGGAATATTATTATTGAAGAATCAAAAGAACTTAAAAGAGATGTCAAAAATGCTTCTGGTCTTAAAAATCTAAATGCTTTGGAAAAGCAAATTATTTCAATTCTAAAAGAATATATTCAACCAGCTGTTGCATCTGATGGTGGAAATATCGAGTTCGATTCTTATGATTCCAATAAAAAATCTGTACAAGTTATTCTTCAAGGTGCTTGCAGTGGATGTCCATCTTCAACATTAACACTGAAAAATGGTATCGAAACAATGCTTAAAGAAATGATGCCTGGTAAAATAGAAAATGTTGTAGCCTTAAATGGCTAACATTTATTTTCTCTTAGGACCCTGTGTCTGAAAGTCTTTAAGATAATAGGGCTCAAAAAGTGCTAAATCTTCAAAGTTTCTATCTTTAAAGTTATTCCAGCAAATATCACACATGTCTATTGCAGATGGAAAGTGTTCTTCATTATAATGTGCATTTATTTTTGGCTTAAGGGTTTTAAATTTTGATGCTCCATTTCCAATTATTAAGCATGATCCATTTTCAACTTTATCAAAAAAGCTGTTTTCCGATAGTACAAAAGCATTTGTTTTTTGAATATACCTTTTTTTAGCATCAAATATAGCAGAATATACTTCCATCCTTCTGGCATCTAACATAGGAATTAAGTAATTGTATTCATTTTTATGAAAAAAAGGAGCTGCCATAATTTCAAGAGTATTTATACCTATAAGTGGTATTCCTTGTGCAAAGCAAATACCCTTAGCAGCAGCTACACCAATTCTTAGCCCAGTATAAGACCCTGGGCCTTTACTCACTGCTACTGCATTAAGATCGGGTGTTTTGATTTTTATTTTTTCAAGTATTTCTTTTATAAAAACATGAAGTTTTTCTCCATGGATGAATTTATTTGCAAATAATTGTTTACCAATAATATATTCTCCTTTGTAAGCAATTGAAACTGAACATTGCATTGTTGAAGTCTCTATGTGTAGAATGTAAGACATAAATTGATTAAAATGTTCCTAAAGAACTACCTCCATCAACTCTGATAACTCCACCATTAGAAGCTGAAGAATGATGACTGCAAAGATAGGCTATTGTCGTCGCCACCTCGTTTGTTGAAGCAAATCTTTTTATCAATGAGGTTTTTCTTTCATCGTTAAAAAAATTCTTTTCAACTTGATTTTTAGTTACATTTTCTAATTTGGATTTAATTTCTAAAAAGTTTTTTGCACCATCACTTAAAGTAGATCCTGGAACAACTACGTTAGAAGTTACATTTGATCCTTCCGCAAGTTGAGCTATTCCTCTTGAAAGAGAGTGCAAAGCAGCTTTTGTCGAACTATATGAAATTAAATCTGTAGGAGCTAAATAAACACATTCACTTGAAATAAATATAACTCTTCCCCAATTTCTAGCGATCATACCTTCTAAAAAATGTTTAGTCAATGTAACTCCACTCATAACATTAACTTGGAATTGGTCATACCAAGTTTTTTTTGGAGTGTCAACAAAAGATGTCGAAGTGTATATCCCTACATTATTTATAAGGACATCAACATCTTTTAAAGAATATAGAAGATTCTTTACTTGTACGTGCTTGAGAAAGTCAGCTACAATACCTTTAACCTCCGATCCCTTAATTTCTTTTTTTAAATATTCTACTGCTTTCTTAACAGTCTTTTCACTCCTGCCATTTATGTAAACAGTCATACCTTCATTTAACAGAATCCTTGCCGTCTCTAAGCCTATTCCTGAAGTTGAACCCGAAATAAAGGCTTTTTTACCTCTTAAATTAAAATCCATTTTCAATTAGATCCATGAAGTTTTCCCCAAAAGTTTTTCTCCTAGTAAGGATAATTTTGCCGTTTCATACTTTTTTTGCTCCCAATTTCTTGGATCTCCAGGAAATGCATATCCTTCTGGTGCTATCCTATTTTTCCAAGAGTTTATCCTCCACTGCTTAAGAAGTTTGTTATCTTCTTCTGCAGGCATCATCGATATATATTGGGCAATACGGACTTTATCTTTTGAGAGATTAGGACGTATTCCGTGCGGTAGGAGACTATTAAAAATAAGTAAATCCCCTGCTTCCATTGCTACTTTTTCAATATAATTTTCAATACCTGAAATATCAGGCTGAAAGCGATTTCTATCCTCTGGTTGCGATAATTTCCACAAATCATAGTTTTGAAATAACCACGGTATACACTGAAATCCTCCCATATTTATATCTTTTTGATCTGACAATGCGATTACACCTTGGACATTTTGAGGATTAGTTTCTGGATCATAATCCCAATGAATGAATCCCTTATACTCAAAGCCCTTCTTGATAGGAAAATTTAAATTTGCTCGGTCAATTGTAACCCATAGCTTTTCTGTTCCCCAGATATCGACAAAAGCATCATAAACTTTATGAGTCTGACGATTATCCCACAAATGCTGGTTATTATATACCTCAACCATACCTGTTCCTGCAAGCTCTTTCATTTGCATTTCAGCTCTAGGTGGCCTATACCAAGTGGAAATATCTTTTGGACTTTTCTCTTCGAATTCCCATAAGAAAGCAGCTGTGGCTTCAGCTTGTTTTTTTGGTATTGCTTTTTTAATAACGATGTATCCTTTTCGAATCCAAAAAGACCATTGTTTTTCAGTCAAAACTCTTAGAGGACTTCTATTTTGACGATCGTTAAGCTTTTTTGAACTACTTTTTGCAGTAGATGGATTACCAGGAATTTCTTTATGTTCGCTAGCGTACTTATTCACGAATTAGTTA
>CENP01022604.1_pt1 | contig 29168 bp, 19 predicted proteins | sample 361281 | NCBI WGS metagenome assembly CENP01 (sample SAMEA2591122, study PRJEB7988) | marine metagenome | biome: marine biome (ENVO:00000447); feature: deep chlorophyll maximum layer (ENVO:xxxxxxxx); material: saline water (ENVO:00002010), including plankton (ENVO:xxxxxxxx) | depth 70 m | reverse complement strand
GTATACTTAAGAGATAATAATGGAGATTTAATTGATCAAATTTCTTACGAAAATTTACCCTCCAATTTATCTTATGGTGTTTCTTCAGAGTCTACGCAATTAGTTTATTATGACCAGCCAACACCAGGATTTTCAAATGATTCACAAGAATTTCTCGGTATTCTTGAAAATGATCTAACTTTTTCCCATGATGGAGGTTTTGTGGATACCTCTATTAGTTTAGAAATTACATCTCAAACTAATAGCCAAATTAAATATACAACTGATTTTACTGAACCAAATGAATTTTCTACTTTGTACACTGGACCAATTTTGATCCCATCATTAGTTGGTGCAACAATCAGAGCTAAATCTTTTCAAGAAAATTATATTTCGAGGTTTTCTGAAACAAGGGTGTATTCATTTAACTCCTATTCTGACTTTCCCATTATCCATCTTGTTTCGGATGTTTATAATCTTTTTGATGAAGATTATGGAATTTATGCATATGGAAATGATTACGACAACAACTACCCATATTTTGGTGCAAATTTTTGGCAAGACTGGGAAAGACCAGTGCATATTTCTATGTATGAAAATAATGAGCTAGTTATTGATCAAAATGCGGGTATGAAAATTTTTGGCGCTTACAGTAGAGGATGGGATCAAAAATCTTTGGCTATTTATGCCAGATCTCAGTATGGAAAAGGAAATATTGAATATCCAATATTTGAAGATTTAAATTATGACACTTTTGAATCCCTAGTTTTAAGAAATTCAGGTAATGATTGGATGAGAAGTAACATGAGAGATGCTGCTATTACTAGTTTGATGAAGGGATCTGGATTAGATTACCAATCCTTTCTAACTGTTTCTAGTTATATTAATAATTCATATTGGGGATTGTATAACCTACGTGAAAAAGTAAGTGAAAACTTTATTGCTTCCAAACATGATATCAACCCTAATGAGATTGATCTTTTGGAAAATAATGCCGAAATAGTAGATGGGGATAATTCCGAATATATTGATTTGATAAATTTTGTTGAGCAGAACAATCTTACTATAGCCTCAAATTATGATTATGTAAGTTCAAAGATTGATATTGACAATTTCATTATGTACAATGTTGCACAAATTTACATGGATAACCAAGATTGGCCTGGAAATAACAATAAATTTTGGAAATCTCCTGCAAATAAATGGAAGTGGATTTTGTATGACACAGATTTTGGTTTTGGCGGACAATGGTGGAACACAGGGAATGTTGAGTATGGTTTTTACAATAACACTCTTGACTTTGTTCTTTCAGGAAATCAAACCAATTGGGCAAACCCACCCTGGGCTACTCTTTTAATGAGAAAACTTGTTGAAAACAATGATTTTAAAAATAAATTTATTAACAGATATGCAGATGAGATGAATAGTAGGTTTTTACCAAATGTCGTAACAGAGAAATTTTTATCTGTATATGATAACATGTATAATGAGATGTTAAATCATATTGACAGATGGTCTGATAGTGAACCCTGGGTTGATATTTCAACGGTCTATTATTATGTGGATATGATGAATAATTTTGCAATATATAGGCAGCCAGAGGCAAAACAACACATACTAGAGCAATTTAATTTAAATCAGTATCATGAGGTAACTTTAAGTAACATAACGCCTGAAAGAGGATATATCAGAGTAAATAATAATTTAAGGATTCAGCAATATGAATGGAATGGTGATTATTTTGAAGATGTCCCAATAAAATTAAAAGCAGTTGCTGAGTCTGGATATGAATTTTCTCATTGGAGTGGTTTGGTAGATTCAGGTGAAGTAGAAATTATACTGAATATTGAAGATGAGTCATATGTGCAAGCTCATTTTATTCAAAGTACGGATTTAAATTTGGTAATAAATGAGATCAACTATAAATCTTCAGATGACTTCAATCCCGGTGATTGGATTGAGATATATAACCCAAACCAATTTTCAATTGATATTTCAAGTTGGGTATTAAAAGATGACAATGATAGTAATACATTTGTATTCCCACAAGGTATATTAATTGAAGCTGAGGATTTTCTAGTTGTTGTTAGAAAATTTGATGATTTTGAGCAATCTTTCCCAGAAATTCAAAATTTTATCGGTGAGTTCGATTTTGGATTATCCAGTTCTGGTGATGCTGTGAGATTGTATAATTCTGAACTAATTTTACAAGATGAGGTATACTATGAATCAGAGGCTCCATGGCCTGATTTATCAAATGGTTCAGGGTACACTTTAGAATTAATTGATCCGTCTTATGACAATAGACTTGCTGAAAGTTGGTCTAATATAAATTTTTCAGGCAGTCCTAATATGCCAAATTCTCAAACAGCTTCATTGGAAAATTTTGAAGTTTTTGAATCCCAGATTTATCCAAATCCTTTTTTTGAAACACTTTACACCATAATTACAGTAAATAATACTGAATTTGTTGATATATCCTTATATGATTTAAGGGGTAGAAATATAAGATCTATTTACAATGGCAATCTTAATCCAGGTACTTTTAATTTTAGTGAAAATTTTCAAAATATTAGCTCAGGAGTATATATTTTAAAGATTTCCACTTCCAGTGGATATAGTAAAAGTAAAAAAGTGATTAAATTTTAATTAATTTTACATAATGAATAAAAATATTTCCCTATTAATATTAAGAGTATCCTTCTCCGGTCTGATGCTAGTGAATCATGGGTTAAGTAAGTTTTTAGAACTTTGGCCATTTAATGATATACTAATTAGAGATAGAGATCTTTTTGGTTTGGGATCAATTGTTTCAATTTTATTATTTGTTTTAGGAGAATTTATAGCCCCTATTTTAATCGCCATTGGCTATAAAACAAGATTTTTTTCAATTTTTCCAATTTTGACCATGTTTTTTGCGATTGTTCTTGTTCACATGGATGATCCTTTTAAATCATGGGAAAAACCTTTACTTTTTCTAATTGGATTTTTAATCATTTTACTTATGGGTCCTGGACGTTACTCTTTGGACAGAAGATCTTTTTAGACATATACAATTTGTCATAAAATTTAACCAGTAAGCAGTTATTCATTGTTTAAAACTATTGGTTTTTTTTCAATTTCTTTTTGTAGCACTTAAAATTCATCTTATTTTTGCATTGAACTAGCCTAACTCAAACTATGATGAAAAAAGAAAACGTTTTAGTATTCTTATTGACCATTTTTTCAATCAATTTTTTTTCACAATCTACACTTGTTTCTGGGCAAGTTGTTGATGAGGGTGGTAATCCACTTCCTGGAGTTACTGTACTAGTTGAGGGTACCAATCGTGGAACATCAACTACATTTGAAGGAACGTATGCATTAAAAATTGATGATAGTTCTCAAAGTATTAAGTTTTCATACATTGGTTTTGAAACTCAATCAATTCTAGTTGGTCAACAAAACATAATTGATGTTATTTTATTAGAAAATCTGGAATCCTTGGAAGAGGTTCAAGTGGTGGCTTTTCAAAAGCAGAAAAAAAATAGTGTTATAGGATCAATTAATACAATAAATCCATCGGAGTTAAAAATCCCCACATCTAACATAACTAATGCCATGGCTGGTAAGCTTGCTGGAATGATTTCCTATCAGCGATCCGGTGAGCCTGGAGCAGATAATGCAGAGTTTTTTATTCGTGGTGTTACAAGTTTTGGTTATGCAAATAACCCCCTCATTCTCATCGATGGTCTTGAAGTAACCACTGATGATCTAGCCAGGATTGAGCCAGATAATATTGCAAGTTTTTCAATAATGAAAGACGCTACCGCAACATCCCTGTATGGTGCAAGGGGTGCAAATGGTGTAATTTTAGTAACCACTAAAGAAGGTAAAAAAGGAAAAGCTAAAGTTTCTTTTAGATATGAAAATTCTGTTTCAGCTCCATCTCAAACGAATGAGTTTTTAAATGGAGTTGATTACATGAATTTATATAATCGAGCAACAAGAACAAGGGATGCGTCTGCACCATTAACATACAGTATTTCAAAAATTTACGGAACTCAAAATGGGGGAGATCCAAATATTTTTCCAAATGTTGACTGGTATAAAGAGTTATTTAAAGATTTTACTTTAAATAGAAAAGTTAATTTGAATGTTAATGGTGGTGGAGATATAGCTCAATATTATTTGTCTATATCTCACAATAATGATACTGGTCTTTTGAAGGTTGATCCATTAAATAACTTTAACAACAACATTGATATCAAAAGGTCAAACTTGAGGGCGAATATAAATATCGATTTAACAAAGACTACAAAAATTGCTGTTAAGTTTTATTCACTATTTGAAAGGTACAACGGTCCATCGATATCCGCTAATGATATATTTGGTTCTGTCATGGATGCTAACCCAGCTAATTTCCCAAAATATTTTGCTTATGAAGATAATTTAGGATATAATCATACTTTATTTGGTAATAAAGGAAATGGAGGGTTTCCAAATCCTTATGCTGATATGGTAAAAGGGTATAAGGACAGATTTACCAACACCATTTTCTCTCAGGTACAAATTGAACAAGGTTTAAGTTTTATTACGGAGGGTTTAAAGTTTAGGGGAATGGCATCTGTTAGAACCTATACTATGAATGAAAATTACAGAGAGTATACTCCTTTTTATTATGGTATGGCTGAGGTTGAAACCGAAGAAGGAATTTTGAATTTTTTGTATAGAATCCAAGAGGGTACTGAGTTTTTAAATAATCCTGAAATTGATAATTTAGGTACCAGTAGATTCTATTACGAATTTGTTTCTGAATACAATAGGAAGTTTAATGAATTACATGATATTGGAGGACTACTTGTTTTTAATTTTAGTGAATCATTAAATACCATTGGAGGTGATAGTGCATTTTCAACTCTGCCATCAAGGAATATGGGGCTTTCGGGCAGGTTTTCCTATAACTATGACACAAGGTATTTTACTGAACTGAATTTTGGTTATAATGGATCTGAAAAATTTGCTAAAAATAACAGATTTGGTTTTTTTCCATCGGTTGGTTTAGGATGGATTCTTTCAAACGAAGCGTGGTTTAATGAAAAATTACCAGATGTTAATTTGTTTAAACTTAAACTTACTCATGGCTTGGTTGGTAACGATGGTATTTCTAGTGCAGATGATAGATTTTTTTATTTATCTGAAGTGAACTTAGAAAATGATGATTATGGCTATACTTGGGGTACTGATTATAATAATTATTACTCAGGTTATATTATTGATCGATATTCAAATCAAAATGTAACATGGGAAGTGGCTGAAAAAACAAATTACGGATTAGAGATTGGACTTTTTAATTCATTGGACTTGCAAGTAGACTATTTTACTGAGCACAGATCAAAAATATATCAGTCTAGAGATTATATTCCTTCTACAATGGGTCTAACAACTACTATTAATAGTAACCTTGGAGAGGTTGATTCAAAGGGAATAGATTTATCAATTGATTACAATAAAGCATTTAATTCTGGATTAATCCTTTCGGGAAGAGGAAATTTAACATACGCTACCAATAAAATCTTAATTAATGGCGAGCCAGATTATGCCTATGATTATTTAAGCAGAATTGGTTACCCAGTTAATCAAGCATGGGGTTTAGTAGCTGAAAGATTATTTATAGATCAAGAGGATATTGAAAATTCACCAGAACAATTTAATGGATTTTCCTCATCTGCGAATTCCTACATGCCAGGTGATATAAAATATACTGACATTAATAATGACGGCGTGGTGAATGAATTGGATAGAGTACCGATTGGAAAGCCAACGGTCCCAGAAATAGTGTATGGTTTTGGTATTTCTGCTTCATACAAAGGATATGATTTTTCAGTTTTCATGCAAGGTGTTGCAAGAACATCCTTTTTTATTGAACCAAATAAAATATCCCCCTTTGTAAATGAAAGAAATGCACTAAATGTTATTGCTGATAATCATTGGTCCATAAATAATCCGGATCCAAATGCATTTTGGCCAAGGTTATCTACCTATGCAATTGCCAACAATGAACAACAATCAACTTGGTGGCAAAGAGATGGCGATTTCCTCAGATTAAAAAATTTAGAAATTGGTTACACGTTTCCCGACAGTGAAAATGGTATTTTTTCTGATATAAATACTAGAATATACTTTACAGGACTAAATCTTTTGACTTTTTCTAAATTTGATTTGTGGGATACAGAAATGGGCGGTAATGGACTAGGATATCCACCACAAAAGGTTTATAACATTGGATTACAAGTTAATTTTTAATAAAAATTATGAATAAAAAAATTATAATTATTGGTTTATTATTTGGAATGTTTAGCTGCGATGAATATCTAGATATCGTCCCAGATCAAACTCAGCAAATTGATTTATTATTTGAAAGAAGGGAAGTAGCATACACCGCATTAGCTACTTGTTATACCTATTTACCACAAAATGATGGTGTATACACGTCATTTATGATGATGAGTGATGAAGTAACTACCCCAATTGCAAAAGAAACTGAGGGAATTAAAATAATGAAAGGGCAACAATCAGCTTCTAACCCTAAATTTGGACTTTGGTCTGGATGGGACGATCAGGGGTCTCTGTGGGAGGGAATTAGACATTGTAATACATTGATTGAAAATATTTATAATGTTGTTGATATGACTGAAGATGAAATGAATATATGGGCTGCAGAAGCAAAATTTTTAAAAGCATATTATCATTTTTTATTAATGACTTATTACGGGCCAATTCCAATTGTTGATGAAAATTTACCAATCTCAGCAAGTGATTTTGAAGTAAGGATTAAAAGAGAAAGTATTGATAATTCTGTAGACTATATCGTTGAAACAATTGATAATGCTCTTATTCACCTGCCTGCTAGAGTACTTAGCTCCAATGATTTGGGAAGGATTGATCAAGTTATTGCTAAGTCAATAAAATCTAGGGTGTTAACATATGCGGCAAGTCCATTATTTAACGGAAATTCAGAAATGTATTCAAACTTTATCAATGAAGATGGCGAGCATTTTTTTAATCAAAATTATGATGTAACAAAATGGGAAAGAGCAAAGACAGCATCATTAGATGCAATTAATACTGCAATTGAAAATGGAGTAGGTTTATATGAATTTATTTCAACGCCACCTGGTTTTGAAGAAGATTTTGAAGATGAATTCCTGCAAAGTATGTACAATACAAAGTATTCTATTGTAGACAAGTGGAATACAGAACTTATTTGGGGAAATTCAAATCCTGTTCGTGGAGGTAATGATTGGTGGCAAATGCAAGCTGCATGTATGATGAAAAGCCCTAATGCATCATCTGTAGAGGCCGCATGGCAGTGGGTTGCTCCAACCCTTAGAATGGCCGAAATGTACTATACTGAGAACGGATTACCAATTAGTGAAGATCTTACCTATGATTATATGAACAGGTATAACACTGTTAGTGTTAGTGGATCTCAAAGCTTACAAGCTCAATATGGTTCCTCTACTGCTGTATTGAATTTAGATAGAGAGCCAAGATTCTATTCATCCTTAGCATTTGACAAAGGTTATAACAGAACCTGGGGAAGTTTATGGCAATTACAAATGAAAAAAGGGGAAAGTCACGGAAGAATTGCTAATTCAGATGACTATTTGATTACAGGTTATGGGCTAAAAAAACTTGTTCACCCCGACTCTGAGGGGGATGGTTATTCCAAAATTGTTACCTACTCTTGGCCACTAATTAGGATGGCGGAATTATATTTAAATTATGCTGAGGCAGTGAATGAGATTGACGGTCCATCACAAGATGCACTTTCATCACTTAACTTGATAAGGGATAGAGCTGGAATAAATAGTGTAGAAGATTCTTGGGGTAATCCCAATTTTTCATTAAATCTTAACAAGCATACTACTCAGGATGGTTTACGTGAAATAATTAGAAATGAGAGATTAATTGAACTGTCTTTCGAAGGAAATAGATATAATGATTTGAGAAGATGGAAACTTGCTGAGGAATATTTTAATTCTCCTGTGAAAGGATGGTCTGTTGATGAGTCAACAGTTGAAGACTACTATACTATTAAGCAAGTTGGTATTAGGTCTTTTAATAGTCCAAGAGATTATTTTCATCCAATAAGTATAAATGAAATAACAATTAATCCAAACTTAATACAAAATCCAGGATGGTAAAATATAAAAATATGAATAAATTAAAGTACATTTTTTGTTTATTGATTATTTTTTCTTTTTCAACATGTGAAGAAAATGATAATCAAGACGCAACAGCACCAGGTGTTTTAGTTGTTGATGAAATAATTCCAACTAATGGTGGAGGAATAATTACCTATTCTCTTCCTGATGACTCTGATATTTTATTTGTCAGAGCAGAGTATACTAACTCCCTAGGAGTTGATGTATATCGTGTTTCAAGCTCGTATAACAATTCAATAGAGATTGATGGATTAAATCAAACAACCCCTGTTTTTGTTAACTTATTTGTTGTAGATGAGAGTGAAAATATTTCTCAGGCTGTGGAGGTTGAATTCACTCCTTTGCCCTCTTTTATTTTTTTAGTACAAGAAAGTATCGAATTGACACCTGATCTTGGTGGTATTAAGATTGAATGGGAAAATATTGCTGAAAAGACTGTTTATGTTCATTTAAAAATTGTGGTTGGGGATGAAGAAGAGACCAGGATTTTTTCTTCGGAAAGCCTACAAGAAAGCTTGTTTGTAAGAGGGCTTGAATCAGTTGAAACCACTTTCTATACAAAGGTTGAAGATTTTGATGGTAATATTACCGAATTTGAAGAAAAAGGTATTTTGACACCCTTATTTGAAGAACAGATTGATAAATCTACTTGGTCACTGATGACTCAACTTTCTGTTAATGGAAATGCATGGGAGGGATCTACTACAGCTTTTTGGGATGATATAGTAGATACAGCAGAAACAAATTCTGATAACAGTTATTTTATCATTTGGAGAGATCAGAATGGGGGAACTTTAGATTGGCCACTAGATATTGTTATTAACTTAAATAAAAATGTCAGGATTCATAGATTTAAGGTTTGGCAGAGGGCATATTGGTATAACGGGCCAACAGGAGTCCCTTATTATTACCAAGAAGAAAATTTAAGATCATTTGATCTATATGCTAGTAATAATGCCCAAGATTGGACGCTTTTAGGACAATTTGATATTGGTGATCCTAGTGATGGTGATGGAAATATTCCTGAAAATTTGCTTGAAGCTGCAGCTGAAGGACATGATTTTGATTTAGATGGGGTATCTGAGGTATTTCAATATTTAAAATTTTCAATTACTTCAAATTATGGAAGTGATACCTATTGTCATGGGTCTGAGATTACTCTTTGGGGATTAGATAATCTAGATTAAATGATGAAAGGAAGATTACTTTTAATTTTTTCGCTTTTATTTTTTCAATTTTTTTCGCAAAACCTAACAACGGAAGGAAAGTATATTATTGATTCTTCTGGTGATCAGGTCCTGCTTAAAGGATTTAATTTTGGTGGCTGGATGCTGCAGGAGCCCTATATGTTCCAGTTTTCTGGGGCAGCAATTTCACAAACGGATTTTAAAAATAAACTTATCAATTTTATCGGTGAGGAGAATACAAATGAATTTTATAATTTATGGTTAGAAAATTTTATTACCGAGGCAGACGTTGAAGCATTGTCAAATCATGGATTTAATAGTATTAGACTTCCTATGCATTATAATTTATTTACTCTTCCAACTCACCTTGAGCCAATTGCTGGTGAAAATACTTGGCTGGATACAGGATTCGATTTGGTTGATAATTTACTGCAATGGTGTGAAGCAAATAACATTTACTTAATATTAGATTTACATGCTGCTCCAGGGGGTCAAGGTTATGGCTCTGATATTAATGATTATGATCCAAATTATCCATCCCTATGGGAAAGTGAAGCAAATAAAAATAAAACAATAGCCTTGTGGGGGAAAATTGCCGAGAGGTATCATGAAGAAGCTTGGATTGGTGGTTACGATTTAATAAATGAGACACATTCTGATCTAGAAAATTTGGAATTAAGGAACTTTTATATTGAGATAACTAACGAAATAAGGTTATTTGATGATAATCACATCATATTTATTGAAGGTAATTGGTACGCTAATGATTTTAATGGATTAACACCTCCTTGGGATGATAACATGGTATACAGTTTTCATAAGTATTGGAGTTACAATGATTCATTGGACTGGGTGACATGGATGCGTGATCAGTACGATATTCCTCTCTGGATGGGTGAGTCTGGAGAAAATTCTAACCAATGGTTCACAGAAGCAATTGAGTCATTTGATGCAGAAGAAATAGGTTGGGCATTTTGGCCTTGGAAAAAACTTGAGTCTATTTCAACTCCATATGCAATGAAAACCAATGGAAACTACCAGCATTTAATCAATTATTTTAGGGGTGAAGCTAGTGCACCATCCATAGGAAATGCAGTAAATGGTTTAATGCAATTGGCAGAGGACTCTAAAATTTCTAATTCTCGATTCCAAAGAGATGTTGTTGATGCAATGATTAGGCAACCATATAATAATTCTACAATTCCTTTTTCCGAAAATAATATTCCAGGTATTATTAATGTAACTGATTATGACCTAGGAAAAATAGGATATGCTTATCATGATGAAGATTTTGCGGATTATCATGTTGCTACTAATGAATTTGAAGCTTGGAACAGTGGATGGAAATATAGAAATGATGGGGTTGATATTCAAGAAAATGATGATGAAAATGGAAATGGTTTTCACATTGGATTTACACAGAAAAATGAGTGGGTTGCATTTACTGTTAATATTGAAGAGTCTGGGTTTTACGATATAATAACACGGTATTCTTCAACTTCATCAGGTTACATTAATTTCTTAATTAATGATCAACCAATTTCGGATAATATTGTTTTGTACAATACAGGTAGTTTTGAGAATTTCATCAATAATACAAAATCAAATATATATCTGAATGCTGGTACTCAAAATTTGAAGATAAAAATGGTTACTGCCGGCTATAATTTATCAAATGTTATATTCCAGCCTTCAGATCAAGAGATACCTGATTTTTCGGCAATGTTCTCAGAAACCATAAATGAGTCCTCAATTTTAGTTTTGTTAAACCAACCAATCAACTCAAATTCATCAATTGATACCATTGATTTTTCTGTAAATATTAATGGAACTCAAGTTGCGATTAACAACATACAAATAAGTGAGCAAAACTCTCAAATAATTGAAATTAGTTTAGAGGATAGTTTCTCCTTTTTAGATGATTTGGATGTCAGCTATTCACCAAATGGAGCTATAACCTCCATTTTCAATGAAAATCTGCCAGTATTCAATCAACTAAATGTTTACAATAATTTATACGATCGATTTCTAATTCCAGGCTTAATCGAGGTTGAAGATTTTTCATATCAACAAGGTTTGGAATTGGAAGAGTGCTCTGACATAGGTGGGGGAGAAAATTTTGGATATTTAGACGCTGGTGATTATGCTGATTATCCTGTTGTAATAACCGAATCTGGAGATTATGAAATTGATTTAAGGGTTGCTTCTGAGTGGCAAGTTGGAACAATATTACTACAGCTAATTGATGATGGATTTCAAAATATTGCATCCTCATCCATCCCCATCACCGGTGGATGGCAAAACTGGCAAACTGTTACTCTGGATGCTAATTTAGATGAGGGCTTGTATACATTGAGAATGCGTGTAGTACAATCTGGTTTTAATATAAATTGGATTGACTTTAAATTTGTTGGTAATCCAATGAATTTACAGAGTGATGATAGTTTACCATTTAGAGTATTTCCTAACCCTTCATCAGATTTTATTTACATTCAAACAGAATTAGATTCATTTGACCTGCAGGTCGTTGATATTTCTGGAAAAGAGATTATCAATCAAAAAAATCAATCAAAAATTGATATTAGTAGACTTGCAAAAGGTACATATTTTATTAAAATTTCATCTAAAACAAAATTGGGAACATCAATTTTCATAAAAAAATAATTTGAGAAAATTTCTACTTATTTTTTTAGTATTTCAGATTTATTCTACTTTATTTTCTCAAAATATCTATGTAGAAGATAGAAAATTATTTGTTGATAATACCGAGTATAGAATTAACGGAATATGCTATGCTAGGGGTGAGGGAAATGGAGAAAACTCAGGTTTTTCATATTTAGATGACATACCACTCTTAGTGGAAGCTAATATTAATACAATTAGGACTTATTCCGCTATTACAAATGTTGCTGAATTAAATGCTTTTCATGCTGCAGATATAAAAATAATTATGAGTTTAAATGAAAATAGTTACACATGGTATGTAAATCAATTTAAAGATCACCCAGCCATATTGATGTGGGAATTTGGTAATGAATTTAATTATCACCCAGAGTGGTTTGGCAATAACATACAAAATTGGTATGATCAGTTAGAAGAATGTGCGGCTACTGTAAAATCTTTAGATCCAAATCACCCGGTTAGTACCGCAAATGGTGAAGTTCCTAGCATTCAGGCATTGAACTCCTGTCCTAGTGTTGATATTTGGGGAATGAATGTGTATCGTTGGACAGATTCAGCTTCAGCGATTGATGATTTGGCAGCACTAAATGATAAAGCAATTTATATTTCTGAAGCTGGTGCAGATAGTTTTGACTCAAATAATGGTTCAGAAAATCAGCAGCTGCAAGCTGCAGCAACGCAGGTTATTTTAAACTCCATTTTAGAAAAATCTTACTTATCAATTGGGGTAACCTTATTTGAATTTTGCGATGAGTGGTGGAAAGCTGGTAACCCAAACCAACAAGATGCAGGTGGGTTCCCAAATTCTATTCCCTATGATTCATTTGCAAATGAAGAATATTGGGGTATTGTTACCAGAGACAGGGTTCCTAAACAAGCTTTTTACACTGTCAAAGATATATATGAACAAGCATCCTTAGGTTTTTCTTCTAATTTCAATGAAGACCAGGAAATAACAACATATCCAAATCCTGTTGTTGATATTCTACATATCAATACTTCATATCAATTTGATGTTATTTACATAACCAATATTTTTGGGCAAACCGTTTATAAAAACAAAAGAAATATAACTCAAATAGATGTTTCTAATTTTGCTGCAGGGCTATATATTTTAAAAATTATAAATAAAAATGGTTCACAAATAAAACAAAAATTTATAATTAAGTGATATATTTAAATAATTAAACTTTAAAAAAATGAAAAAAATAATTTTAGTATTTATTATGGCATTTTTTGCCACTTTTACTCAAGCCCAAGAGAACAAATTTGCTTTAGATCGAGCAGAAAATGCAGTTTCTCTGATCATTGAAAATATGCAAATCTCTGATTCTGATATTGTTTTGTTAAAAGAAACCTTATACAATAAATATGCGTCAAATGCTTCAAAAATTAGAGGTAAAAATTTAACTGAAGAGGAAAAAAAACAAGTTTATCGTTCCGCTTTCAAGGAAACTCGCAAAAAATTAATGAAAGTTTTTACAAATGACCAGGTAAAAATGATTATTAAACTAGAAAAAGAGTCATTTAAAAAATAATTTTTTGCATAATCCAAAGAATAACAAGCTTTAATTTTTACTATGTTCTTCAATAAATTAACTTTTGTAGTTTGTTTATTAAATAGTTTCATGCTTTGTGCACAAACTTCAAGCTGGGAAATTGTGGAAGCTATGGGAAGGGGTGTTAATCTTGGAAACACATTTAGTGCACCTGTTGAAGGTAATTGGGCTCCAATTGTTCATGAGCAATATTTTATTGATGTAGCAGAAGCTGGTTTTTCAAATGTCAGGATACCTGCAGATTTTTTTGGATCCAGAACTGATGGTGATACTACTGTATGGTCATCATCTGTAAATACTGCTGATCAATATGATGGAAGTATAGGTGATTTTTCGGTAAGTTCTGTTTACTTAGATCGAATTGAAAATGTTATTGATTGGTCATTAAATCAAGGTTTATACACAGTTTTAGATTTTCACGGAGCGGAGCTTAAGTCTGAATTTTTAGAAACATTTAATGGTTCAAATTCAAATTACACTTATCCCACATCCGCTAAGAGAGCTGCTGACTTAATGAAGTTTAAGTCAATTTGGATTCAAATTGCAAATAGATTTGTAAATCATCCAATGCAGTTAATTTTTGAAGTTGTAAATGAGCCATATTTTGAGCTAAATGATTTTGAAATGGATTTTATAAACATGATGATCATCGAGGCAATAAGATCAACTGGAGGTAATAATAGTACACGACAAATTATTATTACAGGAGGATCATCAACGTCATACCAAGCTCCAACTTCAATAAGTGATGAGGTCCTAAGTTATGACACAAATTTGATAGCTTCTTTTCACTACTATATACCTTTTAATTTCACTGCATCTTCGCAAGATCAATACAATGATTTTAATTGGGGAACAAATGCGGATAAATCAACACTGGATTCTCATTTCAATTTTGTTAAAAATTGGTCAGAAACAAATAATATTCCCGTGACTCTTGGTGAATTTGGTGCTGATAATGAATCTGGATATAATTATAATACAGGAGTTTATGGAAGTAATGGAGGTCCTTTAAATTCTGATCGTGTAGAATATCATCGATATATTGCAGAACAAGCCACTAATAGAGGGTTCTCTTTCTCTGCTTGGTGTGCAGGCAATAAATCAACAAAAACTATTCATTTACGTACGGATAATCCTGAAACAAATAACTCAAATTCTGGCGCATGGGTAGAAGAAGTTAAAGATGCTTTACTTTCACATGGTGCTTGGCCAATTTGTTATGGTCCATACAATGATGATATGATAAGGAATCCTGATTTTGAATGCGGTATTTCTTCTCAATGGAATTTTTCAGTTTTAGGATCTGCTGAGGCTTCTCTCAATGAGACATCAGATGAGGTTTTTTCTGGAGTAAATGCGGCTAATATTGATGTAGCAACTGCTCAAGGTTATAACAAAGTGCTTTTAAGTAATGTAATTTATGATGGCGATTTAAATAATAAAACTTTAATAATAGGATGTTATGCCAAGTCAGATACTGAAAATATATCATTTAAAATGAGAATAAAGTCCTTTGTAGATGGAGATTTGATTTTTGTACCATCACAAGCTTTTGAATTATCAAACACCTATCAATATTTTCAATTTGAGTATGTTGTTCCAGATTTAACTGAAAATGTTCAACTTCAAATTATGACTGGTGCTTATGAGGGATCATATTTTTTAGATGCTTTCGATGTACAAATTGTAGATACATCATTAAATTTAATAAATACCAGTTTACCGTATAATTTAATGTTGTTTCCCAATCCCACCTCTTCTGAAATAAATATAAAATCTGATAAATCAATATTTCGATTGAGAATATATGATAGTTATGGCAAGTTGATTATAAAATCAGGTCAAACACAAAATATTAATATTGAGAAGTTCCCACAAGGGATATACACGTTTGAGTTAAAGTTTACAGATGGCAGTTTTTCCACAAAAAAAATTATAAAATACCAGTAATTTGATGTGGTTTTTTTTGGTTTTTTCTATATTGAAGGTTGTAATTCTTAAAAAAATAAATTGATCCATATGAAACTATTAAGGTTCTTGATTTTTATATTCTTTTTGCCCTTAGAGTCTCAAAGTAACATACTAAGTTTTCACAACAAATTTTTAAACTCAAAAATGGTTTCTGTTTTTGATGTAAAAATGCAAATGCAATATTTAGTACCTTTTTCAGCAATTGGATGTGATTTTTTTGAAGAAAAAAATAGACTAAAAATTGGAGCAACATTAAATTATCATGAACTAGGAACAAGAATAGAGAATCTTTTTTTAAATGATTTTAAGTTTCTTACTCCTGCAAATGCTGCAAAACAAGCCAGGTTACACCCTAGACCAGGGATTTGGCAATGGGATAGAATAGAAAAATTTTTAAAATTTGCTGAAAACAATGATTTGATAGTAAGAATTCACGGTCCAGTTAGCCCACAAGCATCCAAATGGGCAAAGGAGGATCATAGGACTGCTATTGAGCTTGAAAATGTGATGGTAAATTTTATGACTGAATCTGCAAAACGGTATAATGAGCATTCAAATGTGAAACATATGGATGTGGTTAATGAAACGATATTGCCAAACGGAAAATGGTTTGGTCCCAGGAAAGGCACACATTTATGGGAAAATCCATGGTTAAAAATGGGGTTGGATGAAAATGGATTTCCAAATTATATTGTAAAGGCATTTGAAATAGCAACTGCCAATGCACCGAATGTTAAATTGGTGTACAATCAAAACGGTGGTATGCAGTCAGCGATGTGGGAGAGATTAAAAGAAACAGTTATGTATTTAAGATCTAGAGGACTAAGAGTTGATGGAATTGGTTGGCAAGGTCATCTCAACTTAAGTCGCTCGACGCTTCAGTTTATTGATAATTCAGATGATGCTTTAAATGAGTTATCTAAACTTATTGATTGGGCACATGCAAATAATTTAGATTTTCATGTCACCGAGCTTGATTATAAAGTGAATGATATGAAAAATTTAAACAAGGAATTAGAATTTCAAGCTGAATTATATGAAAAAATTATCAAAGTTCTGCAATCTAAAGTGAATTCGGGGACAGTTACTTTAAACCTATGGGATATGGGAGAGAGGCTCAAAAAGCCGTCAACTTTTTTTCAATCAATTTATGATAAAGATTTAAATCCAACACCTGCTTATCATGTAATTAAAAGGGCGTTAAATACTAAATAACAACTATGAATTTTATTAAAATTACATCTCTTTTTTTTCTATTTCTATTTAACGTAAATAGTCAGAATGAATCATTTACTTATTTAGATCCAAATGAAACTGTTGAAAATAGGGTTAAAGACTTAATGAGTAGAATGACTCTTGAGGAAAAAGTGTATCAAATGAATCAATTTGTTGGATTAGAGCATATGAGACAAGCTGAAAAAGATCTTACTGAAGAAGAATTACTTTCAAATGATGCTCAGGGCTTTTACAAAGGAGTTTTTAGTGATGACGTGGCTGAAATGACAAGAAGGGGTGAAGTTGGGTCATTTTTACATGTTTTGACACCTGAAGAATCAAATTTATTACAAAACCTTGCTGAACAATCAAGATTAAAAATTCCACTTTTGATTGGAATAGATGCTATTCATGGAAATGCACTAGTTTCTGGAACTACTGTTTATCCTTCCCCAATAACCCTCGCATCCACCTGGGAAGATTCTTTTTTAGAAACAATTGGTATACAAACTGCAAAGGAAATGCGTGCAACTGGATCCCAATGGACATTTACCCCAAATATTGATATTCTAAGAGATCCAAGATGGGGAAGAGTTGGGGAAACATTTGGAGAGGATCACTTACTAGTTGGTAATTTAGGAGCGGCAATGATAAAAGGATTCCAGCAGAATGATTTTACAGGGACTGAAAAGGTCATTGCATGTGCAAAGCATATGATTGCTGGAGGAGAATCAATTAATGGACTAAATGCTGCGCCAATGGATGTTTCCATTAGAACTTTGAGAGAGGTACATTTAAAACCTTACAAAAAAGCAATTGATGCTGGGGTGTATTCCATAATGGGTGCGCATAATGAGTTAAATGGGGTTCCCTGTCACATGAACTCTTGGTTGATGACAGATTTGTTTAGGGAACAATGGGGTTTTCAAGGATTCTTTGTTAGTGATTGGATGGATATTGAACGAATTGAAACTCTACATCATGTTGCAAATAATCTGAAGGAAGCATCCTATTTAGCAGTTAATGCTGGAATGGACATGCACATGCATGGTGTTAAATTTCCTGAAGCAGTGATTGAATTAGTTCAAGAGGGAACATTGCCAATCCAAAGAGTTAATGAAGCCTGTGAAAAAATATTAACAGCCAAATTCAAACTTGGTTTATTTGAAAACAGAACCGTTGATTTAAAAGCGATACCAAAAAAAATATTCACCCCTGAACATCAGCAAGTTGCATTGGAGACAGCTCGAAAGGGAATTGTATTATTAAAAAATCAAAATCTATTGCCTCTGAATAAAATAGAAGATAAAAAACGTATTCTAGTTACTGGGCCAAATGCAAATAATCAAACCATTCTTGGTGATTGGCATGCAGAACAGCCTGATGAAAATGTTTCTACAATTTTTGAAGGGATCAAAGCATTAGGTAGTAAAAAAGGATATGAGGTTGTATATCACAATTCAGGAGAAAGCATTCGAAAAATTAATTCTGATGATATTGATAGAACAGTGAAAAGGGCAAAGGGCTTTGATTATGTTGTATTAGTTGTAGGAGATAACTCAATGCGTTATAAATGGAGGGATAAAACTGCTGGTGAAAATATGGGTAGAGCTGCTCTTGATTTGCCTGGAAAACAGCTTGAATTGGTCCAATCCATAGAAAAAACTGGAATACCAATAATTATTGTATTGGTAAACGGTAGACCAATTTCCGAACCCTGGCTTGATGAAAATATTCCAGCTATAATTGAAGCTTGGGAACCTGGATCTCTAGGTGGACAAGCAGTATCAGAAATTATTTTTGGTGATGTAAATCCTAGTGGTAAATTACCATTGACAGTGGCTCGTGATGTTGGTCAACTTAGAATGATTTATAATCACAAACCTTCTGCTTACTTTCATAAATATGCAATTAAAAAATCAACTCCTCTTTATCCATTTGGATATGGATTGAGTTATACAAATTTTATTTACTCCAAGCCGATTTTATCGAGATCTAGTTTAGATGGTAATGAAAGTCTCTCTGTCACAGTCAATGTTACAAATTCTGGAAATTATGATGGAGATGAAATAGTACAAATGTATATAAGAGATAGAGTTAGTAGTGTAACTCGACCTGTAAAAGAGCTGAAGGGATATAAAAGAGTTTTTATAAAAAAGGGAGAAACCAAACAAGTTTCTTTTAAAATCACAAAGGATACTTTAGCATTCTATGATATTGAAATGGATTATTGTGTTGAACCAGGTGAATTTTCAATCATGACTGGTAGTTCCTCGGCTGATAAGGATTTGAAATTAACAACATTAACTGTTAATAAAAGAATAAACGTTGATGAGTAAATTCTTTCTTTACATAATAACTATTTTCACTTCTTTTATTGTAAATGCTAATGAAATTAACCAACCAAAAAACGTACTTTTCATTATGGTTGATGATTTACGCCCTGAATTATTTGTATATACCCAAGATCATATAAAAAGCCCTAATATTGATGCATTAGCTGCACAAGGAGTCACTTTTAATCGAGCCTATTGTAATGTCCCTGTTTGTGGTGCATCTCGAGCGAGCATTCTTTCTGGTATGAGACCTACTAAAGATAGATTTTTAGTTGCTAATTCTAGTATTAATGAGGCAGGCCCACAAATAGAGCACATAGTAGATTATTTCAACAAAAGAGGATATATTACCATAAGTAATAATAAAATCACACATATTAAAAAAGATATAAAATCGTGGGATGAGGAGTGGTATCCAACTGATATTAGTTGGAGAAATTATCAAGATCCAAAAAACCGTCAATTAAATAAAGAAAAAAAACCAGCTGCTGCTTATGAAATGCTGGATGTTGATGATAAAGTTTATTTTGATGGTCAAACTGCTCTAAAATCAATCGAGGATTTAAAAAACCTCAAAAACTCAAATAGTCCTTTTTTTTTAGCAGTTGGATTTGTCAAGCCACACCTGCCGTTTACGGCACCAAAAAAATATTGGGATCTATATAAGGAAAGTGACATCAAATTACCTAACCAAAATATATTTCCTGAATCAGCTCCAAATCAGGCGAATCATCAATGGGGAGAACTTCGCCATTATAAAGGTATTCCTAAGAAAGGTCCCATTGATCACGAAATGTCCAAAACCTTAATTCATGCATATTATGCTAGTGTAAGTTATGTTGATGCCCAAATTGGAAAAATATTAAATGCTTTAGATAACTTTGATTTGAGAGATAGCACTGTTGTGGTATTAGTTGGTGATCATGGTTGGAGTCTCTCAGAGCACGGATTATGGGCAAAGCATAGTAATTTTGAAGTAGCACTTCATGTTCCAATGATTATCAGTGCACCAAACTTCCCAAAAAATGTCAAAACAAATTCAATAGCGGAATTAGTTGATATATATCCCACACTTTGCGAATTAACAATTGGTCTAAAGCCTAAACATCTGCAAGGAACCTCACTTGTTTCTAGTATGAGAAGTCCTGAAAAAATTATTAAAACTACAGCACTCGCTCGTTGGAAGAGAGGAGAAACTTTAATCCAAAATGATTTTTTTTACACTGAGTGGAATTTACAATCTGGTCGGATTTCTAGAATGCTTTATGATCACTCCATTGATCCAGACGAAACAAAAAACTTGGCAATATTAAAGAGTTACAGTGATATAGTTGAGTCCTTGAGCCAACAATTAAAAAGATTTAAAGAAACATTTAATTAAATATCAATGAAAAGTCCAATATTTTTTCTCATAATTTTATTTATCCCCTTATGCTTTTTTAGTCAAAAAGATAACATAGATAGGCCAAATATAGTTTTTATAATGTCTGATGATCACGCTGTAAGCGCTGTAAGTGCTTACAATGACTGGCTTTCAAAAATAGCACCTACTCCAAATATTGACAGGATTGCAAAAAAAGGAATGTTAATGACACGTACATTTAATACAAATTCCATTTGTGGACCAAGTAGAGCATCAATATTAACTGGAAAGTATAGTCATGTCAACGGATTCTTTAAAAACGAAAAAGGAGGTGATTTTGATGGTAGTCAAATGACTTTTCCTAAGCTTTTTCAAAAGTCTGGTTATCAAACTGCAGTAATTGGAAAGTGGCATTTGGGAACAACACCAACTGGTTTTGATTATTCCAAGGTAATGATTAACTGGGGTGGACAAGGCACCTATTTTAATCCAGTTTTTTTGGTAAACGGAAAAGATACAATAGTAGAACGTCAAAGGCATTCGTCTGCACAAGTTGCGCATGATGCCATAAAATGGTTGAGTGAGAAACGTGATAAAAATAAACCATTTATGCTAATGTATCAATTTAAGGCTCCACATCGTCCATGGGAACCAGATGAAGAATTCAAGTCTTTATTTACAGATGGTGACTTACCACATCCTGTAAATTTTAATGATGATTATAATGGGAGAGAGGCTGCAAAAAAGCAGTGGATGGAGATTGAAAATCACATGAACCGCAGAGACCTAAAAATTGATCCTCCTGAGGGTTTATCGCGTTATGAATTAAATGAGTATTACAGTTACGGAAATCAAGGAGAATTTTGGACTCCTAATGACACTCTCAATGGAGCAGCTTTAAAAAACTGGAAATATCAACGCTACATCAAAGACTATTTACGATGTGTGGCTGGTGTAGATAAGGCAGTAGGTAAAATGTTAGATTATTTGGAAGAAAATAATTTATCAGAAAATACAGTTGTTATTTATACCTCTGATCAAGGATTTTATTTAGGTGAACATGGTTGGTTTGATAAGCGATGGATGTATGAAGAATCATTAAAAATGCCTTTTCTTGTTTCATACCCAAAGATTATAAAACCAAAATCTACTAATTCAAATTTATTATTGAATATTGATTTTGCGCCAACACTATTAGACTTAGCAGGAATAGATATTCCTAAAGATATGCAAGGTCAAAGTTTTGTACCGCAATTAAAATCTAATTTTGATGATGTAAGGGATGCGGTATATTATCATTATTATGAATATCCAAAATGGCATATGGTACAGCCACATTATGGAATACGTACCTCTAGATATAAATTGATTCATTTTTATTACGATATGGACGAATGGGAGCTATATGATTTAGAAACTGATCCAAATGAGATGAATAATTTATATGGGAATTCCAATTATAATCCACTGATAAAAAAACTAAAAAAAAGATTAAAAAAGTTACAGCGACAGTATAATGATGATATGACTTTAGAAGAAATGCGTCAAATGACAGATATGGTAGTTGAGCGTATTTACAATGAAGAAAATTTAAATACTAGGTAAATAAACTTAAAAATGTATTGATGAAATAATCAATAGTTAAAAGCTAAATAAGTTTTTTTCTTATTTTATTCCAGTATTTAAAAAAAGAGGTAAAATCCCCTTCAATTTCATAGAGCCAGTCTCTTTTATCTGTTTCCCCTCTATAATGTTTATTTAATGGGTGTTCTTTAAAAATGAATAACATTTCAGGGTGATTTTTATGTAGATCTTCAAAGCTTCCAACATAAATTTGAATGTCATTAATATTTTTTGACAATTCTAGACTAAAATCAATACATTTTTTTGAGACAGGATACATTTTGAATAATTCAGGCTCAAAAATTAAAAGTTTATTTGTTTTTTCATTAGCTCTCCAGTGAGGATCTAAATTGTAGTAATTATATAATAATGTTGGTATACTTAAATCCAGCTTTACTTCATTATTATCAGGTAGGTTGAATTCAAAATTGAAATTAATTTTATTCTGTAATGAATTAGGTACATCCATTGATTGAAAATGATCATAACTACAATCTAAAAAAGACTTCTTTTGTGCTGAGTAGAAATACTTATTAATATTTTCTTGATTTGCGTAATATTTTTTATTGGAATTGGAACCTGAGACCCATTGCCAACTTAGTGCATTACTTGCCCAATCCCCATCAATTAAATGATAATACATCCATTTGGCAGGCTGTTTCCAGTGACTTTTTGCAATATTTGTAGCAATTGATGCGACATACATTCTCATATGATTGTGCATATAACCTGAATCATACAAGTTTTTTATTTCCTTATCAATAGCATTTATTCCTGTTTTTCCATCCAAAAGTGAGGTGCTAATCATGTAATCTTCAAATTCTGATTGTGGATGTTTAAAATCATCATTGATCTTATCTCCGTGGTTCACCCAAACCTGTTGCCAGAAGTCTCTCCATGCTAATTCTTGAACAAATTTTTCGCATTTTTTTAGATCGAATTTATTTTCAATTAATTTTTTGTAAATAATTTTGGTTGAAATTACTCCCCTTGAAACGTAAGGGGATAATTTTGACACCGAGCCATCAGAATAGTTTCTTGTGTAAACATATTTATAAGGATCGAAACTATTAATTTGATCTATTATTTTATTGTATTCGGTTACAAACATTATTATTGCGTAAAAAACAATAACTATACCGAATCTTTTACATTTTTCTTATTATTTTAGAAATGAATAAAAAAACTTGATAAAATGAGAAAACTTATTTTGCTGTGTTTCTTGCTATTTTTTACATGCAGCAAAGATGACTCAACAATGGATCCCCTATGTTGTGTAAGTGAATCAATTATCTATGAACCTTCAGAAAGTCTCAAAGATCTCGCTAATTTTGCTGTTGGAAACATAGTTTCTGCAAATAAAATTTTAACAAATAACCAATTCAAAAATGTACTCTTAAATGATTTTAACAGTATCACAGCTGAAAATGATATGAAAATGGCTAATATATTTATTGGCCCAAATTCATATGACTTTTCTGATGGAGATGTGATTGTTGATTTTGCACAACAAAATGGTGTTAGAGTTTTTGGACACACGCTAATATGGCATAGTTCAATTCCAAATTGGTTACAAAATTATTCTGGTACTGATGATGAGTTTGAGCAACTAATCGAAAATTATATCAAGTCGACTGTTTCTCATTTTTCTCAACAAAAAATAGTTATAGACGGCGAAGAGGTTCCTGTAGTTGCAGCTTGGGATGTTGTTAATGAGGCATTTACAAGTCAAGCCGAAAATTCAATTTTTAGACAAAGAATTGGAGATGATTATCTTGAAAAGTGTTTTACTTGGGCAAGGGAAGCTGATCAGGATGTAAAATTATTTTACAACGACTATAAAATTGAGTCAATACCTTCAAAGTTGAATCAGGTTTTAAATTTGATTGATGACTTTAGAAGTAATAATATTCCTATCGATGGAATTGGGTTACAGATGCACATAGATCATGTTGACCCTAATCTTGTTCAAATTAAAAATCATCTTGATCAAATCATTGAAAGAGATATTCTTATTCACTTTTCTGAGTTAGATATTACGGTAAACAGAAGCATGGATATAAGCGAATTAACTTATGAAAGAGCACTAAGTCAAGAAAACAGATATAGAAATGTGGTTGAAACATACAGAAGAGTTCCTTTAGAAAATAGATTTGGAATTACTTTATGGGGGATGAGAGATATTGATAGTTGGCTATTAAATCATCACAATAACCCATTAGAATATCCATTACTTTTTGATACAGGATATAATGCGAAAATTGCACATAGGGGTTTTGCTGACGGGTTAATAGAATAAAAAAATATTATTATTTATATATACTTAAATCAAGAAATTAGTTTCAATTTATAAGGGTTTATGCTATTTTTAAAAGGAATTTTCCAGCAAATGGGATAATCAGTAAATATGTTTAAACAAAAAAAAGTAATTGTATCCTTAACCTCTTTTCCAGCTGCAATAAACTATGCTAAAGACGCAATTAAGTCTATTTTAGTTGGTAATACTTTGCCCGATAAAGTGGTTTTATATATAACTTTATCACAATTTAAAGACAGCAAAATTCCGTCAGAACTTGTGACTTTAGTTAATAATTACCCCTTATTTGAAATTCGGAATTATAATGAAGATATTCGTTCATACAGAAAATTGATTCCTGCACTAAAAGATTTTCCAAACGATTTAATAGTAACCATTGACGATGATGTTATTTATCATAAAAATATGTTGCGGGATTTACTTCACCTACACAAACAAATTCCAGATGTTATCATTGCTAATCGTGCAAAAAAGATAAAACTGAATGCTCCGTATATAAAATGGAAAAAATACCGATGGTACCATTTTCTTTTTAATAAAATAAATTATAGTTACAAAAATATACAAACAGGTGTTGGAGGTGTTTTGTATCCCCCAAATTCCTTGAATCAAGAAATGCTCAGTTCCAAAATATTTAAAGAAATTGCACCAACAACTGATGATATTTGGTTTTGGGCTGCAGCAGTAGCAAATGGAACGTATGTTATTCCCTTTCCCTTTGGGAAGCATAATAAACCTTGTGGCTTAAAAAAACCAAAAAACTTATCCTTAAAAACTGTTAATTTTAAGAAAGGTGTAGATTTGAATCGTATAGCATTTGAAAAAATACTCAAAAAATATCCTGTCATCAAAAAAAGGATCAAATTATGAGTGCTTTTGTTCCTAAAATATCGATTATAATTCCCATATATAAAGTTGAAAAATATTTACGCTTTTGCCTGGATAGTTTGTGTGTACAAACATTGAAAGATATAGAAATAATATGCGTCAATGATGGCTCTCCAGACAATTGCGGTGAAATTTTAAATGAATATCAAAAAAAGGATAAGCGTTTTTATATATTAAACCAAGAAAATTTAGGTAGTGGGCCTGCTAGAAATAATGGATTAGATCATGCTAAAGGAGAGTTTGTAGGTTTTGTTGATCCCGATGATTGGGTTTCTCCTAACTATTTTGAAATTCTTTACAATAGAGCGACTATTTGTAGTGCAGACATAAGTGCCACTGCTAATATTATCAAAGTACATAAATATCAGACAAAAAAAAGTGTTGGTTTTCAAAGTGAAAAAATTATTGTTTCAGATCAAAAAAGAAAAAATTTAATTTATCGTAGTGGGGTTATTTGGAACAAAGTTTTTAAAAAAAAACTTGTAGATAAATATAATATAAGATTTGCGGATACTAAATCAACAGGGCAAGACAACCCTTTTAATATAATTTCACTAGCTACGGCTAATAAAATTGCAACAACTACAATGGGTACCTATTTTTATAGAGTTCGATCAGAAAGTGCGATAAATTCAAGGTCTTTAAAAGACATTGGTATAGTTGAAATTTATAATGATATTTTTTCGCAGATTAAAAAACTTAATCTAGAGGAAAATTATTTCAAAATTATTAAAAAGAGAGCTTTGAAAGATTTTGGGAATACTTACTCAAAACTTCATCCCAAGTTTCGTGAAAAATTACTTGCTGAATTGTCACAAAATATGCCAAGCTTAAGATTTGACAGGTCTTTGCGTAGATTTTCTCTTGACTTACGTTGGTTATTATTTGGGAGATAAAAAATATATTTTTAATTCAATTATTTTTTAATATTCTAAAAAAATTATTAGACTTTTCCTGAAATTAATTTTTACTTTCAAATCGCTTTTTGATTATTGGGTATTTTTTTATTATGCTTTCAAAAACCTTACGATTGACATCATTACCCGAGTATACATTAGTGCTACTCAAAGTAAATTTTGCTGGTTTTTTAAGATCTGGTTGTCTCCAAAAACCAAATGGAATGGGTGCTATTTTGGTTCCATTTGCAACTGCTGCAGCCCAAAACCATATGTCATCCACAGTTGGAGCCAACGGCATAAATACTTCAGGTTTAAGCATTTCTTCAAGTAAGGAATGGGGTGGATATAAAACGCCACCAACACCAGTTTGCAAATTTCTAAAACTCGGTTTGAAACTAAATTTTAACACGCTGATACGTTTGTATAATTTCCAACTTTTATACCTTGCATTATACCTTATACGTCTTATTCGATGTCCAATTATCGCATTGGGGTATTTCTTGTGACGGCTCAATAGGCACTTTAGCATATTTCTATGATAATGAACATCGTCATCAATAGTTACTATTATATCATTCGGAAAATCTTGTATTGCTGGGACTAACTTTGTATATGATCGAATCAGCTCATTGTAAAATCTAATTTCAAAAATTGAATTTAGAGTCAATAATTCTTCAAGTTCAGATGGAATTTTGCTATTTGGGAACTGTTGAGCCGTCAAGTAAAGTACTATTTTATCAGGTTGAACTGAACCGTTCAAAATTGACTGAATTGCTTGAGTAGCAAAAGGCAACGCTGCTGGAAAAGAAGTTAACGATACAACGATTAGTTTCTTATCCATAGCAAACTAAAGTTCAAAACTCGATTTATCAGGTAAAATACTTTCAAAAGCATCTTTAATATTTCTCATAGCCTGTTTGTAATTACGAATACGAATATTGTCGTTTAGACATATAAGTTTATAAGATTGGTTTCTAATTACCTTTAAAGCTTTTTTTTGTTTTGGTTGTATCATTAGTGCAAACATTTTGGTATCACTGTACGTGTTGTAAGGTGTAAAATTGCCAGTACACATTTGCCAAGCACGAAATAGTTCAGGTGTATAGTCAGTTACTGCACGGAATCTGTTTACTGAAGTTTCGGTCAATTCTTTTTTACAATGTTTCCAAACATCTTCAAACATACTTTTTAAAAAAGGTTGTGCATTGTGAGGTGTACGTAAAGTTATAAATTTTGGATAAAATTTCATTAAGTAATTCATCCACAATTTTTTTCCGTAGATAGGGTTATACCATTTTTTGTAAAAGCGATTCATTACTTCTTTTTTGTCAAAATGTTGGTTAATTAGTTTGATGTTGTTTTTAATCCGTATATACCATTGCGACCAATTTGGGTTGTACTGAAAAATGGAAATATCACAAGGCAAACCATTCTGAAAAAAACGACTTTTATCTAAATGATTGATAATATAAAAATCATCATTAAAATAAACAAAATGCTCTGCCAAATCCGGAATTTTATGCAAATAACGTTCAATAACTACTGAGTTGTAGGTGGGTAAAAATTGCTCTGGAATAAAATTTTTATGGTCAATAAGGTTGATTTTTGGATGATTTTCATCTACCCATTCAGGTTTCTGTCCACAGGTTATAAAATGTATTTTGCGTACCCAAGGCGAAAATTTTTCAACCCCGCGAAACCAGAATTTCAATAAACCATAATCCCTAAAGCGTGCCACAGAAACAGAGTTCTTTTCATTTTCTGCTTTATTTGAATACTTGTCAAAATCACGTCGCCATTTGGAGTCATTCATATCAACCCATGTAATTACAAAATCTATTTCCATAATATTTGTGGTCCTACAGTTAGTTAAAGTAAATTTAGACAAAGATAGGATAAATCTGAGCGTGTTTTATGAACGTAAAAATACTTTCTCCGTAAAGTTTATATACTAAACCAAGGTTTAAACTATAAAAAAAAATATTTTTGTTGTGTAAAGTCGTAAACAAAAATGTTCAGATTTATATTCAAAAGAAAATACCAGTTTTATATAACACTTTGTGCCATTGCTAAAAACGAAGGTCGCTATTTAAAAGAATGGATTGAATACCATAAGATGATGGGTGTTGAAAAGTTCTTTATATATGATAATGAGAGCACTGATAATACTCTAGAAATATTACAACCCTACATCGATAGTAATTTAGTAGATTACTGTTATTTTCCTGGAAAGAAAATGCAACTTAAGGCTTATGCTGACTGTGTGAGGAAGCATAAACGAAACACAAGATATTTGGGTTTTTTGGATATCGATGAATTTATAGTACCAATCAAGCATAAAACCATTCCAGATTACTTGCGTAGTTTAGGTAGTTTTTCAGGCGTTCAAATTAATTGGTTGGTTTATGGAAGCGGTGGCGCAAAAAGAAGAGAAAAAGGGCTTGTTATGGAACGTTTTAAAGATCATTCTTTTTCTGACCATAAACTTAATCATCATATAAAAGTCATTCTCAATCCAAGATTGATTTTAAGATTTTTTTCAGCGCATCGGCCTGTTATTTTTGGTAGATATATTGATTCCAATGGAAATGTTACTAAAAAACAATTTTGGGATAGAATACCTGTTTCCGATCAAATACGTATAAACCATTATGCTATTAAGAGCTACGAAGAATTTTTGGAAAAACGCAGTCGAGGAAGAGCAAGATTTGATAGAAAACGAGGTTTAGATTATTTTGATAATTACAACCTTAATGATATTAAAAACGATTCTATTATGGATAAATACATTGATGAATTAAAGAAAAAAAATTAGTATAGTTACACCATGAAGAAATTATAAGACAGTTAATAAACTTACTTACATCATAAAAAATAGCCTTTCAGTAATCAATTTAGTATCTGAAAGGCTATTTTACTCTGTAATTGGTGGAGTC
>CENP01222854.1_pt1 | contig 29233 bp, 29 predicted proteins | sample 361281 | NCBI WGS metagenome assembly CENP01 (sample SAMEA2591122, study PRJEB7988) | marine metagenome | biome: marine biome (ENVO:00000447); feature: deep chlorophyll maximum layer (ENVO:xxxxxxxx); material: saline water (ENVO:00002010), including plankton (ENVO:xxxxxxxx) | depth 70 m | reverse complement strand
TCATTTTCTGTCATGGATTGTCCCATCATGCCAGATCCTACAATTGACAGTAATAGAATTAATGTTCCTAAAAACTCTGAGAAATATTTATCTAAATTTTTCATTTATTTATAAATTCCTTTTTAATACGTTCATGAATTTTATCAAATATTCTCTGAAATTCATTTAATTTTTCTTCATTATTTCCATTAAAAGCAGCAGGGTCTTCTATATCCCAATGTAATTTGTTTGGCGATCCAAGATAAACAGGGCATGTTTCATTTGCTGCATTATTGCAAACTGTAACAACAGTGTTAAATTCAATATTAGAAAAATGATTCCAACTTTTACTTAAAATATTTTTATAATCGATATTATTTTTTTTTAAAATCTTGATCGTGAATGGATTGATCTTGCCCGTTGGCTTTGACCCCGCACTGTGGGCTCTAAATTTACCAACTCCAATTTGATTTAATAGACATTCTGATATAATAGATCTTGCAGAGTTCCCTGTGCAAAGAAATAAAACTTTTTTCATAGCTTCAAACTATTATGGATATGTTACAGATTTATTAAATGCCAAAATTTATTTGGAAAAAATCAAAAATAAATAACTTGGGCCTTTTTGCAGGACGTGATTTTAAGAAAGGTAAAAAGGTTATCGAATATAAGGGCAAGAAATATACTCATAAACAAGTTGAAGAAGATGATCGTTATGATAATTCAAAAGCAATTTATTTGTTTATTCTAAATAAAAAACTTGTTCTGGATGGCGATATAAGATTAAATATTGCAAAATACATTAACCATTCGTGTAATCCAAATTGTGAAGTTGATATCATTAAAGGTAAAATTTGGATTTTAGCTATCCAAGATATTAAAATAGGTGACGAGCTTTCTTACGACTATGGTTTTGGTTACGATAAAGATTATAAGCAGTTTCGTTGCAAGTGTGGTTCAAAGAACTGCTGTGGTTACATTGTCAGAGATGATCAGCGTTGGAGAATTAATCGTAAATTTGCCAAGACAAAGCATCAAAAAAATAAGCTAAAGTAAAAAACGCTAAATATAATAATGTTACTATTATTAAAAGACTTTAAATATGATTTATGCTGATTTAACTCGTTTTTTTATTTTCTTCTCAATAAAATTGGGTAGTTCCTCTGGACCTTTGTCTTCATCACCCTTAAAGCCTTTAGCTTGATAAGCATGTAAAACATGTAATTTGCAATAAACCCTATCTTCCATGGGTGTCCTACCGCAGAAATAAAAGTCTTTTTCGTTTGGGTGTCCTATTGGCCATCTACATGTTTTATCTGTCAGATTTTCTAATGTAGTTGGTTTTTCCGCTTCAAAATCTTTCTCAATAACTATAGCTCTAAGTCCTCTTGGTCTTCTTATCCTCTTTTGACCTTGAATTTTATTTTGATTGTTAAAGTTATTAATCCTTGGAGAAGATATCATTCTAGACTGAGTTCTTCCGCCTAAACTTAAACGATGGGCCTTCCCTATAACAGCATTACGAGAAATACCTCCGCCCAACATTTTTGAAATCTGACTAGCAGTATGACCTTCGGCCCATAATTTCTTAAGTTTTTCTGTAGTTTCAATATCCCAAGGCATTTATATTCATTTATATAAGCACATTTAGTTGGTTTGAATTAAATTCAATACTATATGTTGATATAAAAACCCTTGAAAATTAACGATTTATGAAAAAAACGTCGAATATCCACAATAATTATACATTTTTTTAAATATATTGATATTTATCAATATGAACACATTTGAACAAAAACACAAATTCGGTGAAAGAAGATTTGGTTCAGTTAATTGGGTAGGATTTTATACTCTTTATTATAAAGAGGTGATGAGATTTGTAACGGTTTGGATTCAAACAATCGTATCGCCAATTATTACTTATTTGCTTTTTTTATACGTATTTAGTTTAGCAATTGGAACTGACAGAGCACCAGTATTAGGACATGTTTTCACAACTTTTTTGGTACCAGGATTAATAGCAATGCAAATCATTCAAAATGCTTTTGCAAATACTTCGTCATCATTGATTATTTCTAAGGTTCAAGGAAATATTGTAGATTTTCTATATCCACCCCTGTCCCCCGGAGAGGTAACCTCAGCAATGCTTTTAGGGGGTACGACCAGAGGGCTTGTAGTTGGTTTTTTTTCAATATTAGTTTCAATTTTATTCATTAAAGTGCCAATATTTAGCATTTTCTATATTTTTATCTTCGCATTGCTAGGATCTTTGCTTTTGGCATGCATTGGATTTATTGCTGGGTTATGGGCTGATAGATTTGATAATTTAGCTGCTGTTACAAATTTTATAGTAATACCGCTATCTTTCTTGTCTGGTACTTTTTTTTCTATAGCCAATCTAAATTCAACACTTGCAACTATTAGTAAATTTAATCCATTTTTTTATGTCATAGATGGATTTAGATATGGGTTTCTAGGTTCATCGGACAGCAATGTATTGCACGGTCTTATTATTGTCACAGTATGTAATATAATAGCTGTATATATTAGTTATAAATTATTCAAAAACGGTTATAAAATTAAATATTAAATGAGTGCAATTTTAGGAACATACAACAGAAAAAAAATATCTTTTAAAAAAGGTAAGGGAGCATATTTATATGCCCATAACGGAAAAAAGTATTTAGATTTTGTATCTGGAATTGCTGTTAATTCATTGGGACATTGCCATAGCCATATGGTCAGAGCAATTCAAAAACAATCAAAAAAATTAATACATGTTTCGAATGCTTTTGAGATACCTGAGCAAGAAAAACTAGCCAAAAGACTAACCAAGAATTCATTTGCAGATTTTGTTGTTTTTGTTAATTCAGGTGCCGAAGCCACTGAAGCAAGTATTAAAATTGCAAGAAAATATTTTTTTGAAAAAGGCATGCCCGAAAAAAATAGAATTATAACATTCAAAGGAGCTTTTCATGGAAGAACTCTTGCTGCTTTATTTGCAGCTAACAATAAAGATCATACAAAGGGATTTGGGCCAAGAGTTGACGGCTTTGACCAAGTACCGTTTGGGGACCATGAAGCTTTAAACAAAGCAATTACTAATAAAACGGCAGCTATAATGGTTGAAACTATTTTAGGAGAGGGAGGAATAAAAGTTATTCCGAATGAATGTTTAGTAGGATTAAGAAAAATTTGTGATGAAAAAAAAATACTTCTAATATTGGATGAAGTTCAATGTGGGATTGGGAGATCAGGAAAATTATTCGCTTTTGATTATGCAAAGATAAAACCAGATATAGTACCTATTGCAAAAGGTATTGGTGGAGGTTTTCCTCTAGGAGCTTGCTTAGTAAATAAAAAAGCATCTGAAGGCATGAAGCCAGGTACACATGGAAGTACATTTGGAGGAAATCCATTAGCAATGTCAGTCGGGAATGCAGTTTTAGATATTATTTTGAAAAAAGGTTTTCTTAAAAATGTAGAGAGAAACGGGCAATTTTTTAAAGATGAATTAGTTAAATTAAAACACAAATATAAAAATAAAATATTAGATGTAAGAGGCAAGGGACTATTGGTTGGCGTAAAGTTATCAATTAATAATAATAAATTTTTAGAACATGTGTTTAAAAATAAATTATTAGCAGTAAAAGCTGCGGATAACGTAATTAGATTATTGCCACCATTAATTGTGAAAAAAGAGGAAATTAAAAAAGCAATTAATATAATTGACAAATCCTTAAAGGAATTCAAATGAAACATTTCTTAGACCTTTCGCTAATCGATAAAACTGAATTAAAAAATATTGTGAACAAAGCAAAAAGAATTAAGTCAAATTACATAAAAGATAAAAAGGTTTCTGTATCTCAAAATTCAAATGCAGCTGACAAATTGTTATTGATGATATTTGAGAAACCTTCAACTAGAACAAGATTATCTTTTGATTTAGCTATGAGACAATTGGGTGGTCAAACTATAGTGATTAACTCAAGTGATATGCATTTAGGTAAAGGTGAAGAGACTATCGATGACACAGCCAAGGTTATATCGGGTTTTTCTGATATTGTTATGCTAAGAACATTTGAGCATAAAACATTGGTAGAGTTATCTAAATTAATTCAGGTTCCACTAATTAATGGATTAACAAATCACAGTCATCCATGTCAGCTACTAAGTGATATTTTGACTTTTGAAGAAAAAAAAGGATCAATTGAAGGTGCTAAAATTGCATGGATTGGTGATGGAAATAATGTATCGAATTCCGCGATTGAGGCAGCAGTACAATTTAATTTTTCTTTAAATTTATGTGTTCCAAAAAACTATATGCCTTCAAAAAAGATTATGAGTTGGGCTAAATCTCAAAAAGGAGATATTAATGTTTTTAATGACCCAAAAAAGGGGATTAAAGATGTTGATTGTATTATGACAGACAAATGGATTTCAATGGGTGATAAAGTTAATATAAAGAAAAAAAAGAGTATTTTAAAAAAATATCAGACAAACGATAAGCTTCTTAAACTTGCTAAAAGTGATTGTTTGTTCATGCATGTACTTCCTGCTGCAAGAGGTGATGAGGTTACAGACTCGGTTATAGATGGAAAAAATTCTGTAGTATGGGACCAAGCTGAAAATAGATTACACTGTCAGAAGGCAATTATAGAGTGGTGCTTAAATTAAATTAGTTTTTCCAAAACGATGGAAGAAAAAGAATTAAAACTGTAAATAATTCCAACCTTCCTAATAACATTCCAACTATTAAAAACCATTTAGCAACATTTGATATGTATGCAAAATTTTCACTAGGTCCTATTGTATCTCCAAGACCTGGGCCAACATTTGATAAAGATGTTGCAGCCCCTGATATAGATGTTATCAAATCTAAACCAGTCAAAGATAAAAGCAAAGACAATAAGAGAAATAAACCAATATAAAGACAAACAAAAGTCAGAACAGACGACAAAAACTTTTCATCAATTGCCTGTTTATTATATTTAACAGGAAATACTCCATGAGGATAAAAAATATTTTTAATTTGTTTTTTTATGAATTGACCAATGATTTGAAATCTAAATATTTTTATACCGCAGGTGGTTGATCCAGCACATCCTCCTACTAGCATCAATAAAAGAAAATAAAAAACAGCGAAATTACCCCATCCACTATAGTTATTAGTTGTATACCCTGTGCCTGAAATAATCGACGTAACATTAAATAAGGTTGTTCTGATAGCAGTTACTAAATCACTTTTTAGATAAAGCATTGAGTAAATTAATATTGTTAAAATAGATAAAATAAGAAAAAATAGAAAACCTTGAATTTGTTTATCAGAAAAAAATATTAATCTATCACCCTTAATAAATTTTATATAAGATAAAAATGGGATGCTTCCCATTATAATAAATATTATAGCAACTAATTCAATTTCAAAACTATCAAAGTGACCAAAAGAATTTGTGTAAGTTGAGAATCCGCCTGTTGCAATAGTCGTCATTGAATGTGCGATTGAATCAAATACGCTCATTCCAAATAAAAAATAGAACGACGCGCAAGCTATAGTTAGGACAAAGTATATTTTAAATATGGCTAAAGCAATTTCTCTAGAACGAGGAAGTATTTTTTCAGAATTGTCAGAACTTTCGGCTCTGAAAACTTGCATTCCTCCAACATTGAGTAATGGTAAAATTGTAATAGCCATCACAATTATTCCAATTCCACCAAGCCATTGTAATAGAGCTCTCCAAATTAAAATCCCTTTTGAAGATCGCTCGACATCAATTAAAATTGTTGATCCTGTGGTAGTGATACCCGACATAGTTTCAAAATATGCGTCTGTAAAATTTAAGTTAAGAGTAGAGAACATAAAGGGTAGTGATCCAAACAAAGATATAAATAACCAAGCTAAAGTGGTCATTAAAAAAGCGTGTTGTATATTTAATTTCTTATTTTTTGTCTGATTCGTAATTATTAATAAGATACCTATAAATGCAGTTAACACAGAACAGATTGCAAATACGTGTGAACCATCACCCATAAATTGCTCCACAACATAAGGGATAATCATCACACAGCTTAGTATGATTAATAAATAACCAGATATTAAAAAGACCGTTTTTATTCCAGAATTCATTTTGATAACAACCAAAAATATAACAATATTCGCTTTTGACTTACAGTCTTTACAACTTATACCAATTTAACTTTATTCAATTTTGGCCTATAAGAAAAAGATGAATAATGATTATTTAAACAGTAAATCATGGCCATTTGTAGAGGCAAAAAATCTTCTCAAAAAAAGGAAAAAACAAATTGAAGATAAAGGTTATGCTCTGTTTCAAACAGGCTACGGACCTAGCGGATTACCGCATATCGGGACGTTCGGCGAAGTGTGCAGAACAACAATGGTAATACAAGCCTTTCAAAAGATTTCTAAGATACCTACAAAGTTATTTACATTTTCAGACGATTTAGATGGATTAAGAAAAATTCCAGAAAATATTACAAATTCGGAAATTTTAAAAAATCATCTCGGAAAACCACTGACATCAATACCTGACCCATTTAATAAATTTTCTAGTTACGGTGAGCACAACAATGAAATGCTAAAAAAGTTTCTTGATGATTTTAAATTTAAATATGATTTCAAAAGTTCTACAAGTCTCTATCAAAAGGGTGAATTTGACAAATCATTATTAAAGGTTTTGGAGAATTATGAAAAAGTTATGGATCTAATTTTACCTACATTAGGACCAGAGAGAAGAAAAACTTATAGTCCGTTTTTGCCTATTTGTAACACTACTGGTAAGGTTTTAGAAGTTCCAATAGTTGAAGTGTTAAAAGACAAAGGAGAAATTGTCTACGAAGTTGACGGAAAAAAAATAAAGACCCAGGTAACCAAAGGTAAATGTAAACTTCAATGGAAAGTCGATTGGGCAATGAGATGGTATGCATTAAATGTCGACTTTGAAATGTACGGAAAAGATCTTATCCCAAGTGCAGAGCTCTCGTCAAAAATTTGTAAGTTATTAGGAGCTCAACCACCTAATGGTTTTTTTTATGAACTTTTTTTAGATGACAAAGGAGAAAAAATATCTAAATCAAAAGGAAATGGAATCTTAATTGAGGATTGGCTTAAGTATGCATCACATGAAAGTCTTGCATTCTATATGTATCAAAATCCACAAAGAGCAAAGAAACTTTATCCTGAGGCAATACCAAAAGCAGTGGATGAGTATTTAAATTTTTTAGAAAAATTCATTGATCAAGATACAAAAGAAAAATTAGGTAACCCAGTATGGCATGTTCATAATGGGAAGCCACCAGTAGAAAAAATTATTATCTCATTTGCTGTACTTTTAAATCTTGTCAGTGCCAGCAATGCTGAAGATCAGGATATTATTTGGAAATTTATTAAAAATTATAATACGAAGTTAAATAAAGATGAATTTCCTATTTTGAAAACTTTAATTGGCAAAGCTATAGTTTACTATAAGGATATAGTGAAGCCAAAAAAAATATATAGAAAACCAAATGAGACTGAAAGGAATGCTTTAAATGATTTGGTTTCATTACTTAGTTCATTAGACGAAAAATTAACACCATCTGAAATTCAAACTGAAGTATTCACGATTGGAAAAAAATACTATCCTAAAGAAAAACTTAGGGATTGGTTTAAAGCTATTTACGAAATAGTTTTTGGCGACCAGCAAGGACCAAGAATGGGATCGTTTATTAAATTTTATGGGACAAAAGAAACAAAAGAATTAATAGAGTCAAAAATAAAATAGTTATGATATATGATTTAATTAATACATTTTTAAAAAAAACAGACCCTGAGATTGCCCATTCAATTGCTATAAAAGCTTTAAAAAGTAATTTACTTCCACTTAATCTTTTAGTTTCTAAACCAAATTTGAATCTTGCTACGAAATTATTTAATAAAGAATTTAAATCTCCTATAGGTCTTGCAGCCGGATTTGACAAAAATGCAGAAGTTTACAATAAATTTTTAAAACTTGGCTTTGGTTTCGTGGAGGTTGGTACAGTAACTCCTAAACCACAAAATGGAAATGCTAAACCTAGAGTATTTCGTTTATCAGAAGATAAAGCAATTATTAACAGACTCGGATTTCCAAATGATGGTTTTGATAAATTAAAAAGCAGAATATTAAATGACAAACCACAAGGAATTTTAGGAATAAATGTTGGTCCAAATAAAAGTAATGCTCAAAAAATAGAAGATTATTTATATCTAATTAAAGAACTTAAGGACTTAGCTGATTATATAACAATAAATATATCTTCACCAAATACTGAGGGTTTAAGAGATTTCCATGACCTTGATAAATTAGGAGATTTATTAAGTGAAATTAATAATATTAATAGTAATAATTCAAAAATTCCGATTTTAATTAAATTATCTCCAGACTTTGAAAATAAAAATATAGAGAAGATGTGTGAACTTCTTTTAAAGGAAAGTGTGAATGGTATAATTTTAACAAATACATCAGTTTTAAATCGTGAGAAATTGATTAATAAAAATAGGCAAGAGAGTGGGGGTCTATCAGGATTTCCTATTTTTAAAATTTCTAATGATAAAATAAAAATATTTTATAAGTTTATTGGTAAAAAAATCCCCATAATTGGAGTGGGAGGTGTATTTGATGGTGAAACAGCTTACGAAAAAATCAAGTGTGGAGCATCACTGTTACAGCTTTATACATCACTAGTTTATCAAGGTCCTTTAATAGCATCATCAATAAATGAAGAACTAAGTAATCTTTTAGATAGAGATGGCTTTAAAAATTTATCCGAGGTTGTTGGTATAAATAACAATTAACATTATAATTTGAGATAGCATTACTAAATAAGTTAAATTTCTTCGCATAAAAATATAATCTGGTGAGTAAGTGATATATTTTTTATCAATGAAAAAAATTAAATAATAAAATATAAGATATAGTACTCCTTTAAGGTATGAACTGAGGAATATTTCAGCAACTAAATTTAATATTGGTGTAAAAATAGTCACTATAATTAAAGATATTTTACTGGTTTCGATAAGCCTAACCCACGAGCAACCTGATAAAAAAGTTATGATAACTAAAGAATAGTAAAAAAATATGTCTATTAAATAGAAATTTTTATTAAAAAAATAAAAAATTAATATTACGTAGAATGGGACTAAACCTAAATAAGACAAGGTATTAATTAGTTTTTTATTTACCATTAAAATAATTTCTTAAAACTGTATGCTACGATAATGCCTAATACGATTGCTACAGTTATAGAGAAAATCGCATAAATTTCAGGATTTTGATTTGAAATATTTATCAGACCCTGAGAGAAAGAATTTAACTCAATTGGACCTTTTAAATTTGTAATGTTAACTGCCGGTATAATTTTCTGCTGAAATAAATCATAACCAAATTTTAATCCACAACCAAGCACGACAACTGATAATATAGCTCTCAGTTGTTCACCTTTCATTTTAATATTAATATATGTGCCTATTTGTGCACCAGTAACAGATCCTAAAACCAAAATTAAAACAAGATAAAAATCGATTGTATTATTTTGTAATGCGTGTAGCAGTGTAACTCCTATCATTACAAATATCATTGCCAACAATGAAGTTCCTGGTACCAATTTTGCAGGCATACCTATTATATAAATTAAAATTGGAACTAATAAAAAAGCTCCACCTACACCAAGAATTGAGGATAATAATCCTATTAATATTCCAAAAAATATTGGAGGTATTACACTTATGTAAAGTTTAGAGGATCTGATTCTAGTTTTAAAAGGTAAATTATGTATCCAATAATGCCTATGTAGCTTTCGTCTTATAAATCTTCTATTTTTAATTCTTCTAATCTCACTCAGGCTTTCAAAAAGCATTGACAGACCCACCAGAGTTAATAACCCAAAAAAAAGTATTGAAATTATATTATTTATTGAACCCTCATTCAAAAAATAATTAAAAATTTCAATACCGATTATTGATCCAACTATACCCCCAACTAATATTAGGGCACCCATTTTTAAATCTAGTTGTCCTTTAAAATAATGTGCTAAAGTTCCTGAGACAGAGGCTGCTAAAATATTATTGGCTCCATTCGCCACAGCATATATCGGGGGTATTCCAAAAAAAATTAAAATTGGAGTCATTAAAAATCCTCCTCCTATACCAAGCATTCCCGTTAAAAGACCAACAATTGTGCTAATTAAAAGCAATAATGGCGCGTTTATAAATACTTCTGCTATTGGAAGATAAATATCAAACATTTATTTATTTTATTATTAATCAATTATTCCTTGGTTAATGAAATGTCAAATAGGATAAATTAAACCTTGACCCACATATTTTATCAAAATATACCTCTACAAATTATGGCGAATTTTTGTGAATTAACTGGTAAAAAACCTATGAGCGGCAATAATGTTAGTCACTCAAACAACAAGACTAAAAGAAAATTTTATCCGAATATAAAAGAAGTTTCTTTGAAAAGTGAAATCTTAAAAAGAAATATTAAGGTTAAATTGTCTGCTAGAGCGTTAAAAGCGGTCGATTTTAAGGGAGGATTAGATGAGTACTTACTTAAGGCAAAAAATAAAAACCTATCTCCTAAAATAAAAAAATTAAGAAAAATTATCATTTCGAAAAATAAATAAATTGAAAAAGAACTTAAAAATTGTTCCTTTTGTAATAGCAATGATGTTAATAGTATTAGCATCAAACTACCTTGTGCAGTTTCAATTTAATTTTTTAAATTTACAAAATATTTTAACTTGGGGAGCTTTTACTTATCCCATAGCATTTCTAGTAACCGATATTGCAAATAGAATTTATGGACTTAGTTTTGCAAAAAAAATTATTATTATTGGATTTATCTGGGGTGTCTTTATATCTTCATTGTTTTCATTAAAAGCTATTGATCTCATATCTATAAGAATTGTTGTTGGTTCTGGGATTGCATTTCTCGTTGCGCAAACAATGGATGCTAAGATTTTCGATAAACTTAGAAATCTTAAGAGTTGGTTTATTCCTCCAATTGTATCATCATCAATCGCGTCATTTTTCGATACACTAATATTTTTCTCTATAGCCTTTTACAATACAGGTGTTCCTTGGATTACTTTATCAATAGGTGATTTTTGTGTAAAAATGTTAATGGCATTATTGCTTTTAATACCTTTTAGATTAATTATTTTAAATTTATTTCTAGTTAATCGACCTTTTTCTAATTGATTTTTTAGAAAAAAGATCAACCAGTCTATCAACGATAGCATCTCCTAGCTCTGACACATCCGCAATTTTCAATGCATTATCGTAATAATTTGTTACGTCATGTCCGATTCCAATTGCATTAATTTCTATGTCTGAATGATTTTCAATCCATTTTATAACTTTTTTTAAATGAAGTTCTAAATAATTCCCGGGATTGACAGATAATGTAGAGTCGTCAACAGGTGCGCCATCTGAAATTACCATTAATATTTTCCGTTCTTCTTTCCTTTTTTTTAAGCGGCTATGAGCCCACAAAATTGCTTCACCATCGATATTTTCTTTTAATATGCCTTCTTTTAGCATTAAACCTAAATTACTTTTTGCTCGTCTCCAAGGTAAATCAGCTGATTTGTAAATTATATGACATAAATCATTAAGTCTTCCCGGATTTTCAATTTTATTTTTCATCCATATCTCTCTACTTTTTCCGCCCTTCCAATTCATAGTAGTAAAGCCTAATATTTCTACTTTGACAGAACATCTTTCGAGTGTTCTTGATAGTATATCAGCACATATTGCGGCTATGGTTATTGGACGACCACGCATAGAACCAGAATTATCTATTAGCAGAGTTACAACAGTATCTTTAAAATCAATATCTTTTTCTTTTTTATAAGATAAAGAATTAAAAGGGTCCATGATAACTCTTGGGAGTTTTGAAGAGTCTAATAAACCTTCTTCAAGATCAAAGTTCCATGATCTATTTTGTTTTGCTAGCAATTTTCTTTGGAGTTTATTAGCTAGTCTTGATATAAACGTTTGAAGATTTGACATCTGTAAATCTAAATTATTTCTTAGCTTAAATATTTCATCACCTGCTATCAGATCTTTTGCGTCGATAATTTTGTCAAATTTATTTGTGAAAATTTTATATTTATTAATTTTACCATCTTTTGATGATTTTCGTTGCATATTTTGCATATCATTATCTTCACTATCTTCTAAAAATACCTCTGTATTATTCATCTCAGGATCGAATTCAATTTCAGGAACAATATTTTCCATATCTATATTTTGCTCATCAGAGTTTTGATCCTGTTCATTTTCTAACTGTTGTTGCTGATTTTCATTTTGATCATTATTGTCCTCATTTTCATCATTTTGAATATTTTGTGGGTTTGTATCTTGATCTTTTAAATCCAAATCTTGAATAATAGAATTAATATTGTCGGAATATTGTTTTTGGTCATTTATATTTTTGCTAAGATTTGATACTTTATTCATTATTTTTTCATTAAAAAATTCATTCCATCGATCAAAATCTTTTTTTTTATTATTAGGTACTTTAAAATTCATTAGTTTTTTTCTTAAATAAGCTTCAAATGCGTCGGCAATAAAATTTTGAGTGTGGATTTCGCTATTTGTAATTTTTTTTGTATAAAAATCATTAATATTTTTTTTTACTCCATCGTACTGCTCACTACCAATTTTTTCGTATCTAATTTTTTCAGCAATCTTATATAAACTTTTGCTTATTTGTCCCGCAGGTTCATTTTTTTTTGAAATGTTCTCATCATTATATTTGATTTTTAAAGCCTGACTATCTAACGTGACTCGAGCTTCAACAATTTCTTCTTTGTTTTTTAACGAAAAAAGTTGAGGTGGATTTATTGTATTAAACTTTTCTTTTTTTTCTTCAATATTTTTTCTAGCCAAGGCTTTAGCTGTGGACTGTAGTGCATTCTTTATTTTTTCTAGATTATTATTCATCTTTATCAGATGATTGATTATCAGAAATATTGTCTTTTATTTCTTGGCCAAAACATCTTTGATAATACTCTGATACAATTGCTCTTTCTAATTCATCGCACTTGTTTAAAAAAGATATTTTAAATGCATGCGAAAGATCTTTAAAAATTTTGTAATTATCTGCCCATGTAATAACAGTTCGAGGGCTCATTACCGTTGATATGTCTCCATTAGCAAAACCATTTCTTGTAAGGTTAGCAGTCTTTACCATATTACTTATTATTTTTTTTCCTTCTGCATTATTTAAATGATTGCATTTAGCTAATATAATTTCTTCCTCTTTCTCCTGTTTCAAATAATTTAGTGCTGTTACAATATTCCATCTATCCATTTGTCCTTGATTAATTTGTTGAGTTCCGTGATATAGTCCAGTTGTATCACCTAATCCGATTGTATTCGTAGTTGCGAATAGTCTAAAAAAATTGTGTTGTTTAATTACTTTGTTTTTATCGAGAAGCGTAAATTTTCCATCACTTTCTAAAACTCTTTGAATTACAAACATAACATCAGGCCTACCAGCATCATATTCGTCAAATACTAACGCAACTGGGTTTTGTAATGACCAAGGAATAATACCTTCTTTGAATTCTGTGATCTGCTTGTTTTCTTTAATTACAATGGCGTCTTTACCTATTAAATCTATTCTACTAATATGACTGTCGAGGTTAACCCTGATACATGGCCAATTAAGTCTTGCAGCTACTTGTTCTATATGCGTTGATTTTCCTGTTCCGTGAAAACCTTGTATTAAAACCCTTCTATTGTTTGAAAATCCAGCGAGTATCGCTAAAGTAGTATCTTTATCAAAAATATAATTTTCATCAATTTCAGGGACATACATATTTTTCTTTGAGAACGCTTTAACTTCCATGTCTGTGTCAATATTGAAAGTCTGTTTAACAGATATTTTTAAATCAGGTTGGTTTTCGAATGTTACTTGACTCATGCTATATTTTTTTGTTCTTCAATTGTTGTTTTTAAGTATGTATATGCAATTGTTATATCTTTTAATTTTTCTTCATATTCTTTATTCCCAGAGTTCATATCAGGATGGTATTTTTTAACAAGTTTTTTAAATTGTTCTCTAATCCCAAACCAATCAACATCAGCATCTAAATTCATTTTTTTTAACGCTGATAACTGTTTCTCGTTATATTTTGACTTATTTTTATTTAAATTATTTTTAAATTTTGAAAAAATCAACAATTCATCTTCGATTGCATTGCTCCATAACTTTTGAAAAAAATTGTCTCTTGATCCAAATTTTTGTGTTTTTCTATGGCCAACTATGTCATCGTACATAAAATTTTCAATTTCTGTTTGCGACATACCGTCAAAGAAATCCCATTTTTTATTATAATCTGTAATATGTTTTTCGCAAAACCAGAGATAATGTAAGCTATTTTTTGATGGCGCTTTGAATTCACCAATTTGATCACAGTTTTCCCAATCGCAACAAATATTTTTATTTTCTTTAAGATGAAGATTGTAGTGGTCATAACACAAGTTTTTATATTCTTTGTTCTTTTTATCGCGAATTAAAACTTTTTTATACGAAGGTTCTGTACAATTAATATTTTCACATTTTTTTTTCATTTAATATATATTATAAATAATTTCATGAGATTAGAAGAAAATATTAAAAAAAAACTTGTAAAAAGTTTAAATATTGAAGATATAGAAGTTATAAATAATTCGCATTACCACCAAGGCCACAAAGATTCTCCTAACAATAACAATAGTCATTTTTTAATTAAAATAAAAAGCAAAACTTTGTCCAAAGAAAATAAATTAAAAATTCATAGAATGATTTACTCTTCGTTAGTAGAAGAAATGACAATTATTCATGCACTAGAAATAAAAATTAATGAGTAATTTTATTCTTTTCAGGTAAAGTAACTTTTAATTGTGTTATTTGATTATTTTTTTTATTTAATATTTCAAATAAAATATTGTTGAATTTAAAAGTTTGTCCAACATCGGGAAACGTTTCAGTTTCATAAATCAAAAATCCTGCTACAGTAGATGAATTCTTTTCATTTAAGTTTAGGTCGAGCGTTCTGTTCATATCTCTAATATTGACGTCTCCTCTTACTCTAAAAATATTTTTTCCAATTTTTCTAATGCCTATTGTTGATAAGTCGCTCTCATCGAAAATATTTCCAACAATTTCCTCTATGATATCCTCTAAAGATATTAGCCCCATTAATTCACCGTACTCATCTACAACAAATGCAATTTTTTCGTGACGGTCAATGAATGCATTTAACTGATCTTTAACTTTAGTTGTTTCAGGAATGAACCATGGATCTAATGTGCTATCGTTAATATTTTTCAAATCTATTTTTCCACTTTCATTTATATTTGCGAGAAGTTTTTTAGCATGAACAACTCCTAAAATATTATTTGGACTTTCTTTCCAAACAGGTATTCTGCTAAAAGAGCTTTGTGAGATTTTTTTAAAATATTCCTCTGGCTGATCTATATTAATAGAGTAAATATTTTTCCTGTGTGTCATAATTTTTTCAACTGTCATTTCCTTTAAATCTAGTATTCCATTTAGCATATCTCTTTCATCCTTAAGAAGAATTCCCTCATCTTCGTGCATATTTATAATATTTCTAATATCTTCTCTTACAGAAGCATCTGTAACTTTTTGTTTTTCAATATTAAATATTTTAAAAATTAGCAGATTAAATTTCTTTATGATGTAAACGAAAGGACTAAAAAACTTTAAAAAAAGTGTTAGTATAAATGACAAGGTTAGGGCGTATCTATCTGGTTTTAACAAAGCGATATTTTTTGGAAGTATTTCAGCAAAAATTACAATTAGGACAGACATAACAATGGTTGAATAAATTACACCATCGTCACCATAAAACTTTATTAGTATAGCGGTTGCCAAAGCAGAGGCCAAAATATTTACAAAATTATTACCAACTAAAATTGAACTGACAAGATCATTCTTTTTTTCAATGAGTTTTAAAACTCTCAAAGCATTTTTGTCTCCTTTATTCGCTAACTTATGGATTTTACTTTTTCGAATTGAAGTTATGGATGTTTCCGATCCTGACAATATAGCAGAAATTACAATTAAGCAGATAATATATATTACAGAAACAAGATTAAGATTTTCCATTTTATTTCACTAATGGCATGAAGCTATTATTAATATCTGAACTTTTTATAATTGATTGCCCTATTTTTTTTAATAAAATCAAATTAATTTTTTTTCCTTTAAATTTTTTATCATTTTTTATAATTTTTAAAAATATTTTAATATTTTTTTTATTTATAAAAGCTTTATAATTATAATTAAGCTTATTTACTTTGTAAAAATTTATAATTCTTTCAAAGTCTTGTATTGAAAGAAATTTTTTATTTAATGATATTTTGCATGCTACTATCATTCCTATTAAAACAGCCTCCCCATGTATTATTTTAGATGAATAATTAAATTTTGTTTCTAAGGCATGTGCAAATGTATGACCGAAATTTAAAATTGCTCTAATATTTTTTTCTTTTTCGTCTTTTTTAACGATAATAGCTTTACATTTACAACTTTCAATAATTGCTTTTGAAATAATATTAGTATCCCTTTTTTTTAAAATTGACTTAGTATTTTTTTCTAACCAAGAAAAAAACTTTGAATTCATTATAAGTGAATATTTTAATATTTCCGCAAAACCAGCAACTATATGCCTCTGGGGTAACGTTTTAAGTGTTTCTAAATCTATTATTACTAAATCTGGTTGGAAAAAAGTTCCAATTAGATTTTTTCCATACTTATTATTTATTCCGGTTTTACCACCAATAGAGGAGTCAACTTGAGATAACAATGTAGTAGGAATTTGAATAAATTTTATTCCTCTCTTAAATATACTGGCTGCAAAACCAGACAAATCCCCAACAACACCGCCGCCAAGTGATACTATTAAATCATCTCTTGAAAAATTATTTTTAGATAACTTATTATTTATATTAATAATATTTTTAATGTTTTTTGATTTTTCGCCGTCTTTTATATCTAGACTTATAAAATTTTTCTTCACAAATGATTTTTTAACCATTAGTTTATATTTTTTGGGTACTTTATTAGTGGATATTAAAATTACATTTTTAACTCCTGAAAGTTTCTGTTTGTGCAAAATTTGAATTTTTTGTAACAAGTTGGATCCAACATAAATTGGATATTTACTAGACTTTACTCTTACATATATTTTTTTCATAAAAGTTTTATAATTTTATTAGCAATATTTTCTTTGTTAGTTTTACATACCTTAATTTTTACGTCAGCTTTTGCGTAGGTGCTTTTTCTTTGTTTGATAATATCATCTATAGATTTTTTTAAATTACTATAGTCAAGTAGAGGTCTTAAATTTTTAGATTTTTTAAGACGATCAAACAAAATATCTTTGTTAACATCAATCCAAAACGATTTTCCAACTTTTGAGATAATAGCTCTAATATTTTTATTCATAAACGCCCCACCACCAATTGATACAATCTTTTTTTCACCATTTATAAATTTTTTACAAATTATTTCTTCAATATTTCTAAAATACACCTCACCTTTCTTTTTAAAAATATCTTTAATTTTACTCTTAGTTTTTTTTTCAATTTCTTCATCAATATCAATGTAACAAAGACCAGTTTTTTTTGATATTTGACGCCCAATTGAGCTTTTACCCGAACCCATCATTCCAACTAATACAATTGTTTTGACCATTGCTAAAATTTTAATAATAATTTAATAACACAATTTTGACTAAAATGTTTATATACTTAATAACAATATATGTTTAAAACAAAGTTTTTTTTAAAATCAGCATTTCTATTATTTGTTATATTTGGTTTTATATATTTTGTAAATTACCTAGACTTATCTCCTGAAACAAAAGACGTAATAAAAAAAATAAAAAATGATGTCATTGTCAAAATTAAATAATATTTGGATAATTTTTTTAATTCTTTCTTGTTTTTATTTTTCTAATCCTGCCTATTCTGAGCCAAAAGATATTTGGCAGAGTTCAAAGGAAATAAAAAACCAAAAAAAAAATAAGAGCAATGAAAATAAAACTTTATCAAAACCTGATTTACCAGAAACAGTTTTTACGAAAGATAAAGATTTAAATTTAAAAACTACATCGATAAATGAAACTAAAATTACAGAAGAAGATGAAGTAATTTTTGGAATATTTGAGCCCGAGGAAACTCAGGTTGATATAAACTTTTGGTCAGGAATACAAACAACCATTTTATCCAAGTCATTAAATGAAATTATTTCCAGTAAAAAGAATCTTGTTGATTTGAAACAAAAAATATTTTTTTCAAAAATCAATTTAAAAAGTTTTGACGATGATGGTGAATTATACCTATCATTTTTATCAAAATGGTTAATTAAAAATAAAAAAATGGAATTAATTGATGAAGTTATTTACCAAAATAAAATACTTAATAAGAATACAGAGTTATTGGAATTTTTATTTAATCATTATTTATCAAACTATAAAATTAATAAAGCATGCAGTTATACGAATCTCATGACGCCAGATTTAAATAGTAAAAATTTAGATAAATATAAAATTTTTTGTCATCTGCATAAAAGGGAGTACAAAATTGCTTTGAGCAAATTAGATTTAGGAGTCGAAAATAACAGATTTGATAAATTTTTTATAAAAAAAGTAAATTCAATAACTGGTATTGAAAATTCTAATCAAGTAAATTATAGTAATTTATTAAACGCTCACTTGTCTGTAATTTCTACTCCTGCAGATCAAATCAATTATAATAATTTTTCAAAGAAGAATGAATTAAGAAATTATTATTTTAAAAGTAACTTATATAAAAATTTTTTAGATGAAAATTTCATAAATAAAGTCGAAGAAAACAACTTAAATAAAATAATAATTTTTTTAGAAAGATCCGCAAACGATAATTTAATTGATAAAAAAATTCTATTAAGTCTTTATAAGAAGTTAACCTTTTCAATTGATGACTTAATTAATCCTAAAACAGCTAGCAAAAAGTATCAGAGGCCAGTTTCGCATGCTTTACTATACCAAGCATTTATTTTATCTCAGGATGACTTTATAAAATATGAAATTTTACAAAGCTTTTATAATAAGTTGAAACTTAACGGATTAATTAGCCTTGCAGACGCTTTTTATAATGAAAAATTAATAGAGATAAATCAGGATATTTTAACTGATAAAGATAAAGCTTTAATAAAAAAAAATACGAGTAATGCAAAAGTAACAGATGAACTTTTGTATAAATCGGATGCTGTCAATTTAATTAATAATAGAAAAGACAAAAATGCCATTAAAAGTTTTAAATTATTTTCCAAAAAAATAAAAGATAAAGAATATAAATTAACAAATAAGGATTTAGGCTTAATAAACTATATTTATCAAGAAAAAATTAAACTGCCTGACAATTTAAAGAGAAATGTTTTCTCAGGCGAAATTTATATACCTAATAATATTTTTAATTTAATAGAGAAAAAGCAAAAAAATTTGGCTTTGTTGGAAACTCTAAATTTTATAAATAAATTGGAAAATAATGAGAATTATTTAAAAAATTTTTTAATAGTTCTTAAGATATTTGATAAACTTGAAATGAGAAATTTAAAAAATATATTTGTTTTAAATGAATTAAGCTTTACTTAATTTTTTTTTTTCAATTCTTCTTTTGTGTAAAATAGGCTCTGTATAACCACAGATTTGTTCTTTTCCATCAAAGATTAATTCACATGCAGCTTTGAAAGCAATAGATTTTTCAAAGTTTTCACAGATTGGTTTATAGTTTTTATCATTAGCATTTTGTTGATCTACAACTTTTGCCATTTTTTTTAAGATCTCTAAAACTTTTTCTTTTTTTACAATTTTATGGTGAAGCCAGTTTGCAATATGTTGAGATGAAATTCTTAGAGTTGCTCTATCTTCCATTAATCCAATATTATTTATATCTGGTACTTTTGAGCAACCAACACCTTGATCAATCCATCTAACAACATATCCTAGTATACCTTGAGCATTATTTGCGATTTCAGAATTTATATCCTCTTTAGACCAGTTTTGCCTATCTGAAACGGGGATTGTAAGTATATCAGAAATATTTGCTCGCTTCCTTTTTGAAAGCTCTCTTTGTCTCTCAAAAACATTAATTTTATGATAATGTGTTGAGTGAAGAGTTGCTGCAGTTGGAGAAGGCACCCAGGCACAATTTGCTCCTGCAAGTGGATGTGAAGCTTTTTGATCTAACATATCTTGCATTTTATCAGGCATAGCCCACATGCCTTTTCCTATTTGTGCTTTACCTGTAAACCCACATAACAATCCAATATCAACATTCCAATTTTCATATGCTAGAAGCCACTTTGATTTTTTCATCTCTCCCTTAAAAATCATTGCACCCATTTCAAAAGAAGTATGCATTTCATCTCCAGTTCTATCTAAAAATCCAGTATTAATAAAAACAATCCTTTTTTTTACATTTCTTATACATTCTTTTAAGTTTACAGTTGTTCTTCTCTCTTCATCCATTATGCCAATTTTTATTGTATTAGGTTTAAGCTTTAAGACATTTTCAACCTTCAAAAAAGTTTTGTTTGCAAAAGCCACTTCTTTTGGACCATGCATTTTTGGCTTTACTATATAAATTGAGCCTTTTTTTGAATTTTTTTTAATTCTTAAATCGTGTAAAGCACATAACACAGTTGTAAATGCATCTAAAATACCCTCAGGTATTTCTTCTCCATTATCTAAGATAATTGTATTGTTCCTCATTAAATGTCCAACATTTCTGATTAACAATAAAGATCTGCCATTTAGAAATTTTTCGTTTCCATTAATATCAATAAATTTTTTGTCCTCATTCAGTTTACGATCAAAGCTATTGCCATTTTTGTTTACAGTAGTCTTTAGTTCATTCTTCATTATGCCTAGCCAATTTCGATAACACTTAACCTTATCTTCAGCATCTACGGCAGCTACAGAGTCTTCTAAGTCCATAATAGTTGAAATTGCTGACTCGACTAGAATATCTGATATATGGGCTTTATCATTTTTCCCTACCTGACTTTTGGGGTCAATTATAATTTCTATGTGAAGATTGTTATTTTTTAAAATGATACTAATCGGATTTTCTTTATTTCCATTGTAACCAATAAACTGTTTTATGTTTTTAAGTTTATCTTGTGAATTATTTTGACATTTAAACGATAAGTTTTCTTTATCTACGAAAATTTTTTCTACATCACTCCACTTTTGTTTTTCTAATGGGAAAATTTGATCCAAAAAATCCCGACCTTTTTCGATTACTTTTAAACCTCTTTTTGGATTATATTTAGTTGATTTCTGTAAACCATCTGTTTCTTTAATAGCATCTGTTCCATAGTATGCATCATATAAACTACCCCACCTTGCATTAGCAGCATTTAATGCATATCTAGCATTATCTATGGGCACAACTAATTGAGGACCAGCAATAATACTAATTTCATCATCAACGTTTTCAGTTTCGATTTTAAAATCTGGACCTTCTTTTACAATATATTTTATTTCCTTTAGAAACTCTAAATAGTTATTATAATCAAAATTGCCCTTATTATCTATCATCCATTTATCAATCTTACTCTGGATATCTGTTCTCTCATTAATTAAATCATTATTTTCAGGTACCAAATCATTTGCTGCAGAAATAAAATTTTGCCAAAAGTCTGACTTGTCTAAACCTGTATCAGGTAATACTTCGTCATTAACAAAATCATAGAAATTAGTATTGATTTTAGATTTTCCTATAAGAGTATATTTCATATCGTACTGTTTATTTTATTAAAATATAAGATTTTCTTCGATTTTGTTTTACTTTAATTTTTACGACCAGGTGATATATATAATAGTTTAATCTGGCAAGGTATAATAATGACTTACTTAGATTTTGAAAAGGAAATTGAACAATTAGATAAAAACCTTGATGCCTTAAAAAATCCTTATGAAAGCGAGGGTATCTCGTCAATAAACCAAGACAAAATAACAGATCTGCAATCAACAATTGATAGAAAAATAATTGAAATATATTCTAATTTAAATAGTTGGCAAAAAACAAAAGTGGCGAGACACGAAAAAAGACCAAGATCTGATTATTATATAAAAAATATATTTCAAAATTTTCAATTAATCTCTGGTGACAGATATTATGCCGAAGATGAGTCTGTAATCACAGGATTTGCCAAATTAGATAACATGTCAGTATTAGTTATCGGCCAAGAAAAAGGCTATGACACTGAGAGTAGAATAAAAAGAAATTTTGGGATGATGAGACCTGAAGGGTATCGAAAATGTATGAGATTAATGAAAACAGCAGATAAGTTTAATATTCCAATAATTTCGTTTATCGATACACCTGGAGCGTACCCAGGAAAAGGAGCTGAAGAGAGGGGACAAGCTGAAGCTATTGCCTCTTCAATTGACTGTTGTTTATCTTTAAACGTACCTACAATCTCAATAATAATTGGTGAGGGGGGTTCAGGAGGAGCAATAGCCCTTGCTACATCAAACAAAGTTTTGATGCTGGAGCACTCTATATATTCTGTAATTTCTCCAGAGGGATGCGCATCAATTCTTTGGAAGGATGTATCTAAATCAAACGAAGCCGCTGAAGCTATGAAAATTACTGCACAAGATTTATTTAAGTTTAATATAATTGACGAAATTATTAAAGAACCAACCGGAGGAGCACATAGAGATCCGATCGGATGTGCTAATTCTATCAAGTCTTCATTATTGAAATATTTAGAATTTTATAACAATAGAAATGATATAAATATTAGAGCCGACAGAAAAGAGAAGTTTATGAAGATAGGTAAAGATTTACCCGCAGATATATCTTTTGGAAAATTCAACAAAGATGAAATTATACAGATGTCTAAAAATAAGAAAATTATTTTAATCTCTTTTTTGATAATTACGATTTTAGGTTTATTATTTTACTTAAGCTAGGGCGCCGCAACAATTTTTATATTTTTTTCCAGATCCACAAGGACATTTTTCATTTCTTGAGACTTTAGGTATCTCATCACGATTAATTTTTTTAATATTAATGTTTTCTTTTGATAAATCCTCTTGAATATTGTCCTCAATATTTAAATTGATATTTGACAAAAAAATTATTATATTTTCTTTAATTCGTAACAATAATTCTTGGAATAAATCAAAGCTTTCTTTTTTATACTCATCTATGGGATTTCTTTGGCCATAACCTCTTAGACCGATTACTTGTCTAAGCTGCTCTAAATTTTGTAAGTGGTTTCTCCATTCAAAATCAAGATTCTGAAGAAAAATCTTTTTTTCTACATCTCGATTAATATCATCACCTACCATTTGAATTCTATCTTTTCTTTTATTAAGATATTTTTGATTTAGTTTTTTGAGTTTATCTGCTTTAGACATTTGACAAAATTCTTCAAAACTTTCATTTGATAATTTTTCTTTTAAAAATCTATTTAATTTTGCTAATTGGATTTCTTTGTTGATATCGTCATTTGTGTTTTTTATATTTTCATCCATAATTTCTGAATTAATTTCATCAATTATATTGTAAATGTTTTTATCACTTAATATTTTATATCTTTGTTCATATATTACATTTCTTTGGTCATTCATTACATCATCGAATTGTAATAGAGTTTTTCTAATTTCAAAGTTTCTAGACTCCACTTTTTGTTGAGCCTTTTCAAGTGCCTTATTTATCCATGGATGATCTAATGCCTCATTTGGTTTTAGGCCTAGCTTTTGCAACATAAAATCAATTTTTTCAGAGCCAAAAATTCTCATCAAGTCATCCTCTAAGCTTAAATAAAAAATTGATTTACCTTTATCACCTTGTCTACCAGATCTTCCTCTTAGTTGATTATCTATTCTTCTGCTTTCATGTCTTTCAGTACCAATCACAAATAAACCGCCGGCGTTTATTACTTTTTGTTTATCTTCTTTATGTTTTCTTATAGTTTCACTTTGATTTTCTGAATTCTCCAACCTTTTTTCTAAATTACCACCAAGCTGAATGTCAGTTCCTCTACCAGCCATATTAGTTGCAATAGTTATTGCTCCTGGTTCACCAGCTTTTGAAATTATATTAGCTTCCTTTTCATGATGTTTTGCATTTAGAACCTCATGGCCAACTTTTTTTGCATTTAAAATTTTTGATATTTGTTCAGACTTTTCGATACTAGTTGTTCCAACTAAAACAGGCTGCAATTTTTTTTTTGCATCTAAAATGTCTTCTAAAATTGCATTTAACTTTTCTTTTTCGGTCCTATAAATTTTATCATTTAAATCCTCTCTAATCATGTTTTGATTAGTTGGTATCTCTAATACATCTAATTTATATATATCGAAAAATTCTTCTGCTTCTGTAATGGCTGTACCAGTCATTCCAGAAAGTTTTTTGTATAATCTAAAATAATTTTGATATGTAATAGAAGCAAAAGTTTGATTTTCATTTTGGATTGGAACACCCTCTTTAGCTTCTATAGCTTGATGTAATCCATCAGAGTATCTTCTGCCATCTAGTACTCTGCCTGTAAACTCATCAATAATTTCAATTTTATTTTCTCTAACTATATAATCTTTATCTTTTGAAAATATGAGATTTGCTTTCAAGGCTTGATTTATGTGATGAACTAAAGACAAATTTCTAGGATCATAAAACCCCTCTCCTTTTAATTTGTTGAGTGATTTAAGTTTTCTTTCGACTTCATCTATCCCAACCTCAGTCAGACTTACATTTTTGTCTTTTTCATCTAATTGGTAATGTTGCTTATCAAGCTCATTTACAACTTGTGTACAAAGATAATATTGATTTGAATTATCATCACTAGGACCCGATATAATTAAAGGGGTTCTTGCTTCGTCAATTAAAATACTATCAACCTCATCTACAATACAAAACGAGAATTTATTTTGTACCATTTCTTTTAAAGATAATTTCATATTGTCTCTTAAGTAGTCAAATGCAAATTCATTATTTGTTCCATAAACTATATCAGATCTATAAATTAACTTTCTTTCATCATCACCTACCTCGCTTGTTAAACAACCAACCGACAAACCTAAGAATTTATAAATTTGACCCATCCACACCGAGTCTCTTTTAGCCAAATAGTCGTTTACAGTTACAATATGAACCCCGCCTCCATCTAATGAGTTTAGATAGGCTGCAAGCGTAGAAACTAAAGTTTTTCCTTCGCCAGTTTTCATTTCAGCTATTTTACCTTGATGAAGACAAACACCACCAATTAACTGAACGTCAAAATGCCTTTGACCTATAGTTCTTTTTGCTGCTTCCCTTACCACCGCAAATGCCTCAACCAAGATATCGTTTAGGTTTTTACCGTTTTTCAATTTTTCTTTAAAATAGGTTGTTTTATCTTTAAGCTGATTATCACTTAATTTTTCTATTTGACTTTCTAAATTATTGATATGATTGATTATTGGATTAATTTCAGCCAATTTTCTATCATTTGAAGATCCAAATATCTTTTTTAAGAATTTAATTTTTTTTAGCATTTTTTTTGTTTTAAATTTGTAATAGTAAAAATAGTATTTCTATCTTATAAACCTCCAAGTTATCAATTAATAAAATGACCGATAAAAATAACATCTATAATGAAGAATATTTATCTGGTAAATCGTTAGATTTCCCGGAATTACCACATATTGAAGGATTGCAAGCTTCATCATTAAGTGCCAATTTATATAACGATGTAAATAGAGATGATCTTACGTTATTTACTCTACCGCAAAATTCAATTTTTTCTGCAGTCTATACAAAATCCAAAGTATGTTCTGAATGTATAAAATGGAATAACAATCAAAAAAGCAAAAATATTAGAGCATTATTTGTTAATACAAAAAATGCAAATACCTTAACAGGAAAACAAGGTTATAGTTCTATTAGTCAATTAGCAGATGAATTATCAAAAAAATTAAAATTTAAGAAAAATGAAATACTATTTTCATCAACGGGTGTTATCGGAGAGAAATTCCCTTTAGATGCAATAAAGAATAAAATTCAAGAATTGACCGAACACCTCGGATCAATGAATAAATTAAAGTGGATAAAATCTGCAAGAGCAATCATGACTACTGATACCACCCCTAAAATGACTTACTCCCAATTTAAGGCAAATAAACAAATTTGCTCTATTTCGGGAATTGCAAAAGGGTCAGGAATGGTTTTTCCTAACATGGGTACTATGTTAGGGTTTATTTTTACAGATATTAAAATCAGTCAAAAGTTATTAAGTAATGCTTTAAAAGAAAATTTAAATTCAACTTTTAATGCGATAAGCGTGGATGGTGATACATCTACAAATGATATGGTAATTGTTTTTTCTACACAAAAAGCAAAGAACAAAATAATAGATAAAACAAATAGTAAAGAATTTATTGATTTTAAAAAAAATCTGCACGAAGTCATGCTTAATCTGTCAAAACAAATCGTTATGGATGGAGAAGGAGCTAAAAAATTTATTGAGATAAATGTAAGTAACGCAAAAAGCGAAAACTCTGCAAAGAAAATAGCTTTCGCGATTGCTAACTCACAACTCGTGAAAACTGCAATTGCAGGTGAGGATCCAAATTGGGGAAGAATCTTGATGGCTGTAGGTAAAAGTGGTGAAAATATAAATGTAAATAAGATAAATTTAAAAATAGGAAATTACATAATTTTCTCGAGTGGAATAATAAATAAGAATTATAACGAAGAGAATGTTAAAAAATATATGAAGAACAAATTTTTGAATATTGAAATTTCAATTGGCACTGGAAAGAAAACATTCAAGGCCTTCACATGTGACCTTACGCACGATTACATCTCAATTAATGCAGACTATAGAAATTAGATGCGTAGTATTACAAAATATTTTATCTTGTTTGTTTCTTTTATTTACCTTAACAATTGTTCAACAATGAATTTGGAAGATTATAAGAATAATGAACCTAAGTTAATATTAGAGGAATTTTTTTCTGGAAAAACTGTAGCCAGAGGAGTCTTTGAAGATAGATTTGGTAATATTAAAAAATACTTTAAAGTTGACATTGTAGGCAAGTGGGACGGTAGCACGCTTATTCTAGAGGAAAATTTTGTTTATAATGATGGAACAAAGGAGTTTAGAAAGTGGACAATTAAAAAAGATAAAGCCAAAAGTAATTTTTATTCTGGATATGCTGAAGGAGTTGTAGGTTTAGCAGAAGGTTCTACAAATGGTAATGCATTTAATTGGAAATATAAGTTTAATTTAAAAATAGGTAATAAAACTCTTAAGGTCGATTTTGATGATTGGATGTTTCTTCAAGAAACAAATTATCTTATAAATATAGCAAAGGTAAAAAAATTTGGAATTACATTAGGAAGGGTAATTTTATTTTTTGAAAAAGAATAACTTTAGAACTTGAAAAAATATATTCCATAATTATTCTATAGAATATGATAAAATATAACTTAAAGTGTGAATGTGGACAAAATTTTGAAAGTTGGTTTGCTAGTTCAAGTGAATATGAAAAACTTGAAAAAAAAGGTTCACTAAATTGTGTTTGTGGAAAATCTAATAATGTTTCAAAAGCTCTTATGTCCCCTCAGGTTAGATCAAAAAGAGAAAACGTTGATTTTAAGAAAAAAGTTAATTTTTATAAAAATTTACAAAAAAAAATAAGAGAACTAAATAACCTTATTAAAGAAAATGCCGAATATGTAGGTGATAATTTTGCCTCCGAGGCAAGATCGATTCATTATGATAAAAAAAATGTAAGAAGTATATATGGCAAGGCTACGGAGGAAGAAACTCAAGAGTTAATTGAGGAAGGTATCGAGGTGAATTCTGTGCCGTGGGTAAATAAAAATCATAATTAATTTCTTTTAAAATAGCTCATATAGTTAACATCTAAATCCTTACTTAATTTCCATTTATTTATTAAAGGATTAAATATAACACCAATAATGTCTTTATGAGATAATCCTATTTGGGATAATGAATTAATCATGTGTGAAGGCTTCACAAATTTTTTCCAATCGTGTGTGCCGATTGGTAACCATCTTAATACATATTCTGCTCCTAAAATTGCAAGGAAATAAGACTTAATAGTTTTATTAATTGTAGCAAAAAATATTAATCCATTTTTTTTCAATAATTTTGAACAACTTTTATAAAAGAAATCTAGATCTTCAACGTGTTCAACGACTTCCATGCATAATATGACGTCATAACTTTCATTCACTTTTTCTGGGCTAGTACAAATATAATTAATATTTATGTCCCCTTTTTGCGCATGAGCCTTTGCAATTTCTATATTTTTTTCTGAAGCATCAATTCCTGTAACTTTCGCTCCAAGCCTTGCCAATGGTTCACATAGCAAGCCGCCGCCACATCCTACATCTAATATTTTTAGTTTTTCTAATGAACTGGGATTGCCAATATTAATGTCAAAATTTTTTGAAATCTCATTTATAATGTATTCTTGTCTTATAGGGTTAAACTTATGCAATGGAGCAAATTTGCCACTTGGATCCCACCATTCATCTGCAAGTTTTGAAAATTTATCTATTTCTTCTTTATTAACTGTGTTTTTTATATTCATAATTAAGACTTAGTATTGTTTAATTCACTTCTCAAGAGTATTTATGTAACAAAAAAAAATTATGAGCATTATAGTAATGAAATTTGGTGGTACGTCAGTTGGAAATATTGACCGTATCAAAAATGTAGCGAAAATAGTAAAAAAAAACGTTGATCAAAGCAATTCTATTGTAGTTGTAGTTTCAGCGATGGCCGGCATAACAGATGAATTACAAAAAAAGGCTGAAAATATTTCCAAAAACTTTAATGAAGAAGATTACGATTTATTATTATCTTCAGGTGAACAGGTATCTACTGCACTCCTGTCAGGCGCTTTAAATGATATTAAAATTAAAGCTAAAACATTAATGAGTTGGCAAATACCAATTGTAACAGAAGGCGAACACACCAATGGCAGAATTATATCTGTGAATACAGATATTATTATGAAGATCTTGAATCAAAACTTTGTAGTTGTTATACCTGGATTTCAAGGTATCAACAAACAATTAAGAATTAATACTTTAGGCAGAGGTGGATCGGATGCTTCAGCTGTAGCATTAGCAAAATGTCTAAACGCTGATAGATGTGAAATATTT
>CENP01066747.1_pt1 | contig 29234 bp, 19 predicted proteins | sample 361281 | NCBI WGS metagenome assembly CENP01 (sample SAMEA2591122, study PRJEB7988) | marine metagenome | biome: marine biome (ENVO:00000447); feature: deep chlorophyll maximum layer (ENVO:xxxxxxxx); material: saline water (ENVO:00002010), including plankton (ENVO:xxxxxxxx) | depth 70 m | reverse complement strand
ATTGATAGGTCTTCATTAGAGGTTTTTGGAAATGATGGAAGAGTTACACTTTCTTCAAACTATAATGGTTCTGATTCAGTAGAAGAAAATAATATGAATTTGAGGTTTTATTCCAACGATGGTGAAGTACTTATAAAATCATTAAAAATTCATGAACTAAAATCCATTTGGACTGAATCCTAGAAGAAACAAATGATTTAAAGTCAAATTAAATTTTAATTTCTTTAAAAAAATTAATTTTATTTAAATCATGGTATAGAGATTTAACTTCTTCATTATTTAAATGATTATTTTTATCTCTACATAAGCCACAATTTATTCCAATTTCATTCATTACAATTTTTGATGATGGTAAATAATTATGTTTTGACATAATTTTTATATACTTAATAGAAAACTCTTGTAATTTTATAGCAATATTTTTTTTATTAGAGTTAAAATTTTCTAGAATTTTATTGTTGAGTGACCCTGCAAAGTTATATGTACTGCCTATAGCTCCAACACATCCTAATTCTAAAGCAGATATTAACATATCATCAACTCCAAATAGAATATCATATTTTCTATTGTTTAAATTGATACACTTTTTAAGCATTTCTAAATTAGTGTTATTATACTTCAAGCCAACTAATGATTTTAATTCTTTATTAGCAATAATTAAAAATTTTTCCATATCAATTTTTTTCCTACTGAACTTTGGACTTTCATAATAAAAGTACGGAATATCAGGGGTAGTATTTAGAATGGGTTTTAACCATTTTGCTAATTCTTCAGGTGAATTAACGTTAGGATCTAAACATAGTGAGCTTATGAAATCTGCACCTGAATTTTGAGCTTCAATTCCAAGTTTTGATGAACTAGATTGTTTTTCATGACTAATATTGGCAATAAATATTAAGTTGGTATCTTTAATAATATTACCCCACTCTTTAAAAAGTTTTGATCTTTCGTTAACTGAGAATGATAGTCCTTCACCAGTTGTGCCACCAACATAAACACCTGAAATATTACATTTATATAAATATTCTGCTTGTTTTTTTATATAATTAAAATTTATAGAAAAATCTTTATTTAGGGGTGTATGAACTGCAGCAATGAGACCCTTAATTTTTATATGTTTCAATAAAAAATATTAACTATAAATAATAATTTATTTTTCTAATGCCCATTTTATTCCTCTTTGAAGGATTGTCCATGCTTCAGGTATATCAAATACATCTCTGGTATGCCCTAAAGATGTATAAAAAACTTTTCCTTTTCCGTATTTTTTTTTCCATACTACAGGCATTGTAACACCATCTATCCAATAAGAATGTTCATCATTAAAAGTAGTAGTTGCTAATACTTCATTAATTGGATCAACATGCATATAATACTGTTCTGATTTGACTTTAAAATCTTTTAACCCTCTAGTAATTGGATCGTCATGATCAATAATATTTACAGTATAATCAATAATACCACCAGGATGTGAAACCCATTGACCTCCAACCATGAATTGATATTCGACATTTTTTCTAAATGCATCTCCTAATCCTCCATGCCACCCGGCTAAGGAAACTCCTCTATCCCTTACTGCTTTTAACAAACCTTTTTCTTGGTCTTCAGTTATTTCAGACATAGTATATATTTGAAGAACAAGGTCAAGTTTTTTCATCAACTTTTTATCTAGGTAAGAATCAAGAGAAGGTGAAACAGTTACGGTATGACCTTCACTTTCTAACCATGGAACTATTAAATCACGCATTTTTTCGGGCTCATGTCCTTCCCATCCACCATAAACAAAAAGTATTTTTTTACTATCCTTATTATCTTTTGTGTATATAATTGAATTAAAAGATAAAATAAATATTATAGAAAAAATTAATGTTTTAATTTGAAAAATTTTCCTCATTTAATCTCCCTTGTTATGATTTTAGATATTTCTTCCAATTTAAATAAGTATTTTTGTATTCATGTAAAAATTTAATATCAGGTTGATATTCTTTAATAATCTTTAAATTTTTAAAGGATGTTGAAAAATCTTTATAATATCCAATTCCTATTGCTGATCCAGTTGCTGCTCCTTGTGCTCCATCTGTATTATAAATTTCTATTTTAGTGTTACATATATTTGCAAAAGTTTCACAAAAAATTGGACTAAGAAAAAGATTAGCATTACTTACTCTAATTACATTTGGTTTTACATTTATATTTTCCATTATTTCAAGTCCATATTTAAATGCGCATGCTATTCCCTCTTGTACAGACCTAATGAAATGATTTTTTGTATGTATATTGAAATTTAAACCAAAAATATTTGCTCCGATATCTTTATTATTGAATATTCTTTCAGCACCATTTCCAAAAGGATGAATGACTAATCCATCAGAACCAATATTTATATCTTTGCACATATTGTTCATTTGTTCGTATGAAAATTCATTATTAAATAGTTGATTTTTTAACCAACTATTTAAAATTCCACAACCATTAATGCATAATAAAACACCATATTTAGGATTTGAAAGTTGGCTATTTACATGTGAAAAAGTATTTACTCTCATTTGTTTATCAAAAACGGGTTTATCAAAAACACCATAAACTACTCCTGATGTACCAGCTGTAGCTGCAAATTCACCAGAATTAAGTACATTTAGAGAGAAGGCATTATTTGGTTGATCACCTGCTCTATATGAAATGGGAGTACCTTCTTTTATTCCAGTTTCTTTTGATGCCTCATAGGAAAGTCTACCTTGATCTTCAAAAGTATTAACAATTTCAGGTATTAAATTTGTAGATAAATTAAAATAATCAAATAGTTCTTTCGCTAGTGATTGATTTTTAAAATTCCAAAATACACCCTCTGATAATCCAGAAATAGTTGTATTAATTTTACCTGTTAATTTATATGCTATGTAATCTCCTGGAAGCATTATACATTTGATTTTCGAATAAATATCTGGTTTATTTTCTTGAATCCATTTCAATTTACTTATTGTAAAATTTCCAGGAGAATTGAGATAATTGTTTAAACAATTATCTTTTCCTAAATCATTTAAGGCTCTTTCTCCTATTTTTACGGATCTGCTATCACACCAAATTATAGAGGGATGTAAAATCTCATCGTTATTATCTAGAATAACTAAACCATGCATTTGATATGAAATACCAATTGAGATTATTTCATCATTTGAATTAATATTTGCTACAATTGCTTTAGAGGATCTTATTAGATTTTCCCACCAAAGCTCGGGATTTTGTTCTGCCCAACCGTTTTTTTTTGCAATGATAGGCATTTCTTTTTTAGGAAAAAAATCTGAAGTTTCAACTTTACTGTTTTCTAAATTTAAAAGAGAAGCTTTTACAGAGGAGCTTCCTATATCAAATCCGATTGAAAATTGTTTTTTGGGCATAATAATCTTTTCTTAGAATGATTATAAAACTAAATATTTCATTTAATTGAAACAAAATATTTTATTGCATAATTTATCGAACAAAATTTATCTATATTATTAACATTATATATGGGGAAAAAAATGTCAAGAAATATTGTTACAGGTAAAACAGAGTTTTTTAAAGATATCAAAAAGATTCAGTATGAGGGTAAGGAATCTGATAATCCTTTAGCATTTAAATTTTATGATCCTAAGTTGAAAGTAAATGGTAAAACTTTAGAAGATCATCTAAGATTTGCAATAGCATATTGGCATACATTTGGTCCAAATGGAGCGGATCCTTTTGGAATGGATACAAAAGACTATCCGTGGTTGAAAAATAATGACCCTTTATCACAATCTATGGAAAAAATGGATGCTGCTTTTGAGTTTATTTCTAAAATTGGCGCTCCATTTTATTGTTTTCATGATTTTGACATTGCAAATCCAGCATCATCATTTTTAGAAAGTGAGAAAAGACTTAATAAAATGGTTGATTATGCTTTAGAAAAGCAAAATGATTCAGGTATTAAACTTTTATGGGGAACTGCAAATTTATTTTCTCATCCTAGATATATGAATGGAGCATCTACTAACCCAAACTTTGAAGTAGTTGCATATGCAGCAGCACAAGTGAAAAATGCAATTGACGCTACAATTAAATTAGGTGGACAAAATTATGTTTTCTGGGGCGGAAGAGAAGGTTATATGTCTCTTTTAAATACTAATATGAAAAAAGAACTTGAACATTTAGCAATGTTTCTGACTCAAGCTAGAGATTATGGAAGAGCGAATGGTTTTAATGGTACTTTTTTAATTGAGCCAAAACCTATGGAACCCATGAAACATCAATATGATTTTGACTCTGCAACTGTAATAGGCTTTTTGAGAGAATTTGATCTTGTTGATGATTTTCAATTAAATGTTGAAGTAAACCATGCTACTTTAGCTCAGCATACATTTCAGCATGAACTTCAAATTTGTACTAACGCAGATATGTTGGGAAGCATTGATGCAAATAGAGGTGATTATCAGAACGGATGGGATACGGATCAATTTCCCATCAATATTTATGAGTTAGTTGAGTCAATGATGGTAATACTAAAAAATGATGGTTTTAGTACAGGTGGTATTAATTTTGATGCCAAGGTTAGAAGAAATTCAACTGATTTAAATGATATATTTATTTCTCATATATCTGGTATGGATGCATTTGCTAGGTCACTAATAATAGCAAATAAAATATTATCTGATTCAGAGCTTCCTAAATTATTAATGGAACGTTATTCAAGTTTTCAAACAGAGAATGGAAAAAAATATGAAAAAGGGGAATTAACTCTTGAGGAATTGTATGATTTATCCTTAAAATTTGGAGAACCTGAAAAAATTAGTGGAAAACAAGAATTATTTGAATCAATAATTAATAATTACATATAAGAAAGTCTTATGAATAAAAATATTTTAAAAATTTCAATTTTAGTTAGTCTTTTTTCATTGAATTTTAGTTGTATAAAAGTAGATGGAATAGAATATAATAGAAAAATTTCCAAAGTTAATACTGAAGTTAATAGAGACCGTATGCCCTGGGCATTTAGGATTAATATGGACGAAAGAGTAAGAAATATAATTCTCGCTTTGAATAAAGAATTGTGGTTGGCTTATGACGCTCAAAAATCTGGTTTGTATAAAGCATGGGTTGGTGGGGTTAATTTTGATGGAATAATTTATAATAACGCACATGGTCTTCAACCAACTTCAAGGGGTGTTCCCTACTTAGTTGATGAGTTAAAAGAATCTCCTTGGTCCATTCATACTGAAAATGGTTCTCAAAAGATTGATGCTGAATATAATGGATACAAACTTTTTGGTGATAAGATAAAATTGGAATACAAAATTATTCTTGATAATCAACAAGAAGTAATAATATCAGAAACTCCAGAATATATTGAAAGTGCAAATATGAATCCTGGTTTGCATAGAGAGTTTACTGTTGTTGGTTTACCAAGTGGTTATGAACTTTCTCAAAATATTAAATTTGAAAATTTAATTGATGTTGATAATCTACATTCAAATTCAAAGATTAATATTAAATCAATAAAAACTAATAAAGATGAAAATGGTTTTAAAGTTGATGCTGAGATTTTCCTTAAAAAAAATGGTAGTACTATTTTACAATCTTTTTTTCCAAAGAATCTATATGTCCATGAAACTAAAAATAAAGGTTCTGAGCAAAAAGTTGTTAATTCAGTTTATGAAGAGCTTGATGGTAAAGCATTAATTGGAAAATTAGGTTGTGTTGCATGTCATTACATTGATAAGGGTGTTTTAGGCCCTGCATATCAGGACGTAGCAAATAAATATGATAATTCTGACGAAACAAAAAAATATTTAGTTAAAAAAATACAAACTGGCGGTAAGGGTGTATGGGGTCCTCGTCTAATGCCCCCGCATCCTCACATTGATGATGCAACAGGATTAAAAATTGTAGATTTTATATTATCACTGGATACTTTCCAAGATGGTGAATATTTATCAGGTGTAGCGGTCGATTTTTATGATGTAGGTCAAGAGCTTCCATCTATGCCTAAATTATTACCTGGTCAAAACCCTAGTGTATCACAAGTTTTTCCAGATCTATTTTTCCAATCAGGTAATCCTGATGTAGGTTGGGAAGATCAAACAACAGATGATTTCCTAGATTTTTTTAGATATTTTACTATGGATATTGACGCTTATCTAAAAATAGATGAACCTGGAGAATATGAATTTAGATTTTTAGCAGATAAAGGTGGTTCATTTAAATTAAATGATGAAGAACTAGGTTACATAGAAAATTTAGGTTATGTCGATTGGGGAGGAGGTAATCCTGAAAGATTTAATGAATATTTTGAATATTTTAAAGCGGAATCCTCACCATCACTCAAGAGTTATGGCTCAAAATTTTTAGATAAAGGTTATCATAAAATTGATATTGAATTTTATCAAGGAATTCTTACAATGGCTATTGTGTTACAATGGAGAAAAAAAGGAGATTCTAAATTTGAAATGATTCCAGAATCTGTATTGTTTCATGATCCTAGAGATATTAAACCTACCTCTGCTGGACTAAAGGAAATTTATAAAACTAGTCCTCCTGGATTAGGTGGTTCATTAATATCTGTTCATCCAAGTTTTGATTTATTACCAGCAAGACCTGATTCATTTGAACCTAGAGTTGGAGGAATGGACTTCTTGTCAAATGGTGATTTAGCTATAGCAACTTGGGATGGAGAGGTTTTCATTGTAAAAAATTCAATGTCTGGTGATCCTTCAAAAATGTCAGTTAAAAAAATAGCAGATGGTTTGTGTGAACCTTTGGGTCTTGCAGTAGCAAATGATGAGATTTATGTTCAACAAAGATGGGAACTAACAAAGCTTATTGACCTTGATGGGGATGAAATTACTGATCATTATTATCCATTTTCTGATGATTGGGAACACAGTTCAGGTTTTCATGCTTGGGGTTTTGGATTAACATATCGAGATGGATTTTTCTATACCAATACAGGTCCGCAAATTAATTATGGAAATCCTAAAGATGCTGGAAAAACTCTTAAAATATCTATTACTGATGGAACATGGAAAGCTATTGCTCATGGCTACAAGGCACCAAACGGTATAGGATTTGGTTATGGTGGTGATCTTTTTACAACTGATAATGAAGGTGGGTATGTACCAACAAGTAAATTGATGCATCTTGATCTTGATAATGAAGAAGAATACCCATTTTTCGGAAATGCTTATGCTATGGGAAAAGATAGAGCTTCAGCAAAAAAGGTTGCAAAAAACTATAAAATTAAACCTCCAGTAGTTTGGACACCACAAAATGAAATTGGGAATTCTCCTAGTGAGCCTGGTATCTTAAATCAAGGACCTTATAAAAACCAAATGATAATGGGAGATGCAAGACATGGTGGTCTAAAGAGAGTTTTTATTGAAGAAGTAAATGGACAATTACAAGGTGCACTTTTCAGGTTTACTCAAGGTCTTGAAGCAGGTATAAATCGTTTTGTTTGGGGGCCAGATTCATCACTATATGTTGGTGGAGTTGGTGGAACTAATGATTTTACTTGGGAAGGTAAAAGATTTGGTCTTGAAAAATTGACTTATAATGGTAAAACAACATTTGAAATGCTTTCAGTTAAAATCAAATCAAATGGTTTTGAGATTGAATTCACTGAGCCAATTAGGTTAGGAGATGGAATATCACCATCCGATTATCTAGTACAACAATGGTGGTATGATTTAGATAGTGAAGGTGGAGTAAAACAAGATTTGCAAACTTTAGATATAGAATCATTATCGATTTCAACAGATAGAAAAAAAGTTTTCTTGCAAATTAATAATTTGAGTCAGAGTGATCATAAAGGTTTTGATGTAGTTTACATTAAAATGGTTAAACCTTTTTTTAGTGAAAGCTTACAACCACTATGGACATCTGAAGTATGGTATACTTTAAATGAAATACCATCTGCAGTAAATTCTTCTAAAACCTTAACATACTTCAGAGAAGATAATCTATTGTCAAAAGAAGAAAAAAAATATGGTTGGAATCTAATTTTTGATGGAGAGACTTTTAACGGTTGGAAAAACTTTAATAACAAAAAAATAACTAATGATTGGGAAATCGTTAATGGAATGATTTCAAATAAATCTCAAAATGTATCTTTAGTTTCTGAAAATGAATATGAAAATTTTGAACTTGAATTTGATTGGAAAATAGATAGAGCTACTGATGCTGGATTTTATATAAACCTTACAAGTGAGTTTTTAAAGAATAAAAACTTGCCTCCAGGCCTTGAAATGCAAATTATTGATGATAATTCTCATCCTGATGCTGCTGAAAGTAATACTAGAGTTACAGGTTCATTATATGATGTTATTCCATCTAAATTATTAATCTCTAATCCTCCAGGATCGATCAATCATTCTAGAATAGTATCTAAGAATGGTCAAATACAATATTGGTTAAATGGATTACTTGTTTTAGAATATGAAACTAATGGAGATTTTTGGAATAAAGCAGGAGTTGAGCACCCTTATTTTTCTTATAATATGAATGATAGTGGTTATATTGGCATAAGTGCACAAGAAGGAAAAATTTCTTTTAACAATATTAGAATTAGAAATTTAGCTGAAAAAGAATTAATTGGAAGTTTAGATTAATTATGGAGCTAATCTAAATATTTCCCAATTTTTTTCTTTTTTTTCAAAAATAAACCTGTCATGACTTCTGTTATCTCTTCCTTGCCAAAATTCCCAAATTGATGGTTTGATTATATAACCTCCCCAAAAATCAGGTCTTCTAAATTCAATATGTTTAGTTTTTATTTTTAAAATTCTTTTTTCAAGTATTTCTCTATTTTCTATAATTTGACTTTGGGGAGATGAAATTGCGCTAATCTTTGCACCATCAGTTCTAGAATTAAAATAGTCATCTGAAATTTTTTTTGATGTTTTTTTTATTGTTCCTTCAATTCGAATTTGGCGATGAATTTCCCTCCAATAAAAAACTACAGAAACCAAATTATTATTTTTGATTTCATTCCCTTTTTTACTATCATAGTTTGAAAAAAAAGTTATTGAATCATTTATTATGCCTTTAAAAAGCACATATCTGACTTTAGGAAAATCATTTTTTGATGTTGCAAGTGCCATTGCATTTGGTTCTTTTACTTTTGATAATAGTGCATCATTGAACCAATCTTGAAAAATTAATATGGGTTCTTTTTCTAAGTCTTTTCTTTCAAGTTTTTTGTTTCCATACTCTAGACGAATTTCTTTTAATATTTTATCTGTTATTTTCATTATTTATATTATAACATATACTAATTTTACATTATTTATATTTAATTTTTCAAATGATAGTTAATAATTATTATCAAATATTAAAATCAAATTATTCTTTAATTGACCTTAGATCTCAATCAGAGTTTGAAAAAGGGTCATTTCCTAATGCTATTAATATTCCTATTTTGAATGATGATGAAAGAGAGAAAGTTGGAATAGAATTTAATAATTTTGGAAAAAACTCTGCTTTAGATTTGGGAAAAAAATTAGTTAATAATTCGGAAAAAAAAAAAAGAGTAAATTTATGGTTAAATCATTTAAACAAATTTCCTAAAACCAATCTTTTGTGTATGAGAGGAGGTTTGAGATCTCATATTGCACAAGAGTGGCTAAGGGAAAATGGAAAAGAAGTCCCATTAGTTTTGGGTGGTTATAAAAAATTAAGAAATCATTGTATCAAAATTTTGGATAGAATTGAAGAAATAGATCAAAATTGGATTATTATTGGAGGTAGGACGGGATCAGGAAAAACCAAACTAATTAAAAAAATATCAAATAGTATTGATTTAGAAAATATAGCTAATCATAAAGGTTCTGCATTTGGTTCAAATACTACTTTACAGCCTTCAACGATTAATTTTGAAAATAAATTAGCAGTTGAGTTTTTACAAAAAAAATTAAATAAATTTTTAATACTTGAGGATGAATCTAGGTCAATAGGTAAGAGAACAATTCCTGAAAAATGGTATCAAAAAATGAAAAAGTCCCAAGTTTATATTCTTGAAACAACTTTTGAAGATAGAGTTTTAAATATAAGAAAAGAATATGTTGATGAAAAGATTCAATCAAATGTTACAAAAGAACTTTTAAAAAACTCAATTATCAACTCTTTATATAATATTAAAAAAAAATTAGGAGGAGTAAATTTTCAAAAAATTTCAAATATGATTTTAAAATCTTTTTCTCAAAATAATATGAATAATCATAATGAATGGATTGGATCCTTGCTAAAGCTATATTATGATCCAATGTATGATTATCAATTACTACAAAAGAAAGAAAGAATTTCTTTTGCTGGAAACTTTGATGAAATAAAAAGTAAATTAATCGAAAGATTTTAAATAAAATTAACAAATAAATGTTTTCAATTGGAGAATCTCAATGCTAGTAAAAAATTTTTATAAAATAACATTAATTTTTTTAACCACATTTTTTTCTGGATGTTCAAATTCTTCAAATATTTCTGAAGACATTTCTCAAGAAAAGGAAATAGAAGTGAATATAACAAACCCTTTTTTTAATAAAAGCACTTTAGTTTATGGTTATCCACATTTTGACAAAATAAAAAATTCTCATTATTTACCCGCATTTGAAAAGGGTATGAAAGAACACATAAATCAAATTAATGAGATAATTAAACAACAAGAGAAACCAAATTTTGAAAATACTATTATAAAATTGGAGAAATCTGGAGAATTATTAAATCGAGTTTCTTATGTTTTTTATTCAATGTCATGGGCAAATACAAATGACAGTTTAGAATCCATAAGAACAGCAATAGCTCCCCAGTTATCTGCTCATAATGATGAAATATTGTTAAATGAAAAATTATTTAATCGGGTGGAGAATATTTTCAAAAATAAAGAAAATCTAACTTTAGATAGTGAATCATTGAGGCTATTAGAAGAAACTTATAAATCATTTATAAGATCAGGGGCTAAACTTTCTGTAGATGATAAAGAAAAATTAAAGCAAATAAATGAGTCTATTGCACAGAACACCACAACTTTAACTCAAAATGTTCTAAAAGAAGTGAACGAATTAGCAATAGTCGTCGATAATCGTAATGAGTTAGATGGATTATCTGAGTCAATGATTGAAGTGTTATCACAAGAAGCTATAAAAAGAGGATTGGATGATAAATTTGTTATTACTTTACAAAATACAAGTGGTCAGCCAATATTGGCAAATTTAAAAAATAGAAAACTGAGAGAAAAAATCCATAAAACTTCTTTATCTCGAGGTAGTAGTGGGGGTGAATTTGACAATAAAGAAAGCTTTTTAAATCTTATAAAATTAAGGACACAAAAAGCAAATCTATTGGGTTTTAACAATTATGCTGAATACTCATTAGATGAACAAACTGCCAAAACTGTCGAAGCTGTAAATGAAAGATTAGCCAGTTTAACTCCACCGTCTGTAAGGAACGCAAATAAAGAAGCAATTGAGTTGCAAAAAATAATTAATTCTGAAGATAATAATTTTAAATTAGAATCATGGGACTGGGATTTTTATAGTGAAAAATTAATGCAACAACAATATCAGTTTGATGAGTCAGAGATGAAACCGTTTTTTGAGCTAAACAATGTTTTTTTTAAAGGAGTATTTTTTTCAGCTGAAAAACTTTTTGGATTAAAATTTAAAGAAATTACTACTTTACCAATTTATCATCCAGAAGTAAGAACATTTGAAGTTTTTGATAAAGATGAATCACTAATATCAATTTTTATACTTGATCCTTATTCACGATCTTCAAAACGTGGAGGTGCTTGGATGAATGCTTATGTTCCACAATCAAAATTACTTAATCAAAAACCTATTATTGCAAATCATCTAAATATAAATAAACCTGCTGATAAAAATGATCCTACTTTAATGACATTTGATGAAGTAATTACTGCTTTTCACGAATTTGGTCATGCAATACATGGAATTTTATCGGACGTAAATTATCCATCTTTTTCAGGGACATCAGTTCCAAGAGATTTTGTAGAATTTCCTTCACAGGTTTATGAAATGTGGGCAACTTGGCCTGAAGTATTGGAAAATTACGCAATACATTTCAAAACAAATGAACCCATGCCAAATGATTTACTGCAAAAGGTTTTAGATGCAAGGAAATTTAATCAAGGATTTAAAACAGTAGAATATTTAGCAGCGTCTTTGTTAGATCAGGCATGGCATCAAATTAGTATTGATGAAACACCTAATTTAAATGATTTTCTTACATTTGAATCTAATGCTTTAATGAGCGCAGGAATTAAATTAAACACAATTCCACCTAGATATAGAACTACTTATTTTTCCCATATTATGGGTGGTTATTCCGCTGGATATTATTCGTATATATGGAGTGAAGTTTTAGATGCTGATACAGTTGAATGGTTTAAAGAAAATGGTGGATTAAAGATGGAAAATGGTGATCATTTTCGAGAAACTTTATTATCAAAAGGCGGTAGTAAAGATGCCATGAATCTTTTTATGGATTTTAGAGGTCAAAAGCCTGATATTAAACATTTATTAAATAGAAGAGGTTTAAATTAAATCATATTTAATTTGAATTTTTATGAATGTAAAATATTTTATTATATTAGTTTTTTTTTCTTTAGTCTTTTCCCAGCAAGTAACTATAGATAAGAAAAAAATATTAATTTTACCCCAGAATAAAAATGATGAAATTTCTTATCAAATAACACGAATTTTTTCAGGACAGGCAGCAAAACTTAAAAGATTTGAAATTATAGATAGAAACAATCTATCAAAAATACTTGAAGAGCAATCATTGGGACTCACAGGAGTGATTATTGATGATGATATAGTAGAAATTGGTAATATTGCTGGTGCAGATGAAGGAATTCTTATAAATGTAATAGCTTTTGGCCAAAAAGGAGTTAAACCTAAAGAAGAAATAGAAGAAGAAAAAAAAGATAGAGAAAAAATTAGAAAATCTGGAGTGGTTTCAATTATTGCCAGAGATATAATAAAAGCGGTAATTGAAAATGATAAAAACAAAAAAAATGAACTCTACCCTAATAATATCCATACTACAATTAGGGTTCAATATGATATAATAAACTTAAAAACTGGTCAAACAATAGATTCTTACACCTCGAATTCAAATTATACTGGAGGTAATTTATCATATTCTTTATCTCAGGCATTATCAATTATTTCTCAAGATATTCAATTTAAATTGAGATCTTTTTATTCTTTAACCAGCGAAGTCCTTGATGTCAATGGAAATAATTTGACTATGTTGTTGGGCTCGAATATTGGTGTAAAGAAAGGATCAATTTTTATGATTCAAACACCTGAAAAATCAAGAGAAATTCGAGGAAGAGTTATTACTATTCCTGGTGAAAATATTGGATATGCAAGGGTAGAAAGAGTTAGTGATGATGCAAATACTAGTAGAGTTTTAAGAAAATGGAGTAAAATTAAGCCTGGGATGATTGCTTTGGAAAATCCAAAAAGAACTTATGTTGGAAGTTTTAGTTTTGGATTTTCTGAAACATCTCCAGAGGCTCTAATTAATCTTAAAATTTCAAGCAATCCTTTTGGTAAATTAGATGGAAAAATTTCATTTCAAGGTGGCTCCTTAAAAACAAAATTTTTGACATATGATCAAGAAGTTTCATATAAGTCTACTGGATTTGTTGGTTTAGGAATACATCTTGATTATAATCTTTTAAATGTACCATTTGGATTATTAACAACTGGTTTAACTTTACCATTTTATTTTACCTCAACAAAAGATGATTATGATAATGAAGTGAGCAGTGTTTTATCGGGATTATTATTAGAAAGCAGTTTGTCATTTATGATAAATCCAAAATTTGATTTTATTTTTAATTTATCCCTTCCAATTACAGAGTTTAACAATAGTAATTGGACTTTTTTAGATGAGAATGATGATGATTCAAGCAATGAAACTGATGCTGTTTGGATTAATCAATATTCTCCAGAATCTCTATTTCAAGATTTTCAACTGTCCTTGGGTTTTAGATTTTTTATTTTTTAATTCTAGGTAATAACTATTTCAATTAATCACAAATTCACAGAAACTTTAATCATTGGGAGTGGAATATCTGGTTTAACATGTGGTAATATTTTAGAAAAAGAAAAGAAAGATTTTTTAATAATTGATAAAAATAATAAAGTTGGTGGTCGAGTTCAAAGTGATTATTTGGATGGATTTATTCTTGATAAAGGCTTTCAAGTTTATTTAACTGATTACTCATTGGGGAAGAAATTTTTAAATTATTCAAATTTAAACTTTTGTTTTTTTAAACCAGGAGCCAAAATTTATAAAAATTCAAATTTTTACCACATTTCAGATCCTTTAAAAAATCCTCAAGAACTTCATAAAACATTATTTTCTCCATTAGCATCATTCAGTGATAAATTAAAAATTCTTTATTTAAAAAACCTTTTATCAAAATTTGATAATGATGATTTTTTAAATGATAAAGATATGTCTACAAAAGAATATCTTAAAAAATTTGGTTTTTCATTAAAATTCATAAATGATTTCTTTGTTCCTTTTTTTGGTGGAGTTTTCTTAGAGAATGAATTAACAACTTCATCTAGTTTTTTTAAATTTGTTTTTTCTAAATTTTCTAAAGGAAGTGTTGTTATTCCAAAGAAAGGAATGCAAGAAATTCCAAATCAATTATATAATAATATTAGTGAGGAAAAAGTTATATTAAATACTAAGGTTGTTTCATTAGATAATAATAAAGCAATTATTAATGATGGAACTTTTATAGAATTTAAAAAACTTGTTTTAGCTGGAGATATAAATGATGTTAATCCTAGAATGATAAAATATAATAGTGTGAAATGTTTTTACTTTGTTTGTGATGAAAAAATTTCTAACGATAAATACATACATCTTTTTCCTGAAGATGATTTAATTAACAATGTTGTATTTATAAATAATATATCACCAAGCTATGCGCCAAATGATGTTTCGCTTTTGTCTATATCTTTAATTGGAAATTTTTTAAAAACAGAAAACTTAATTAAAATTATTCAAAATAAAATTTCTAAAATTTATAGAATCAACTTAAATAAGATTCATTTTTTAAAAAAATATCAAATTGATAAAGCTCTTCCACATCAATCAAAAGGGTATTACGAGAGAAATATTAAACCAAGTAGGGATTATTTTTTTTCTGGCGATCATACAACGCATAGTTCAATTGAGGGAGCAATGTTAAGTGGAAAAAGAATTGCAGATAGATTAATTAATTAGATTTTTCTTTTCTAATAAAAACTGGGTTAATTTCCGATGAGTCTTTTCTGCTATATAAATAACCACTAGTATTAAAATCAAGCAAATCACTAGTTTTTTCTATTTTGTTTTGAATAATGTATCTTGACATCATTCCTCGAGCTTTTTTTGCATAAAACGAGATTAATTTAGGAACACCATTTTTAATGTCCTTGAATATCGGTGTTATAACTTTTCCATTTAAAGTTTTTAAATCAACAGATTTAAAATATTCATTTGAAGCACAATTAATTATTGTTTTATTTTTATGTTTTTTTAATTCTTCATTTAATTTCAGGCTAATTTTATTACTCCAAAATTCATAAAGATTTTTATTGGTTTCAATTTTTAATTTAATTCCCATCTCTAATCGATATGGTTGAATTAAATCTAATGGTTTTAACAAACCATATAAACCTGATAATATTCTAAAGTGATTTTGAGCATATGAAAGATCGTTTGAGTCAAATGAATTTGCATTTAACCCAGTGTATGTATCACCTTGAAAAGCAAAAATTGCTTGTTTTGAATTTTTAATATTGAAAGGTATAGACCAGTTTTGAAAACGGTCTGAATTTAAGCTTGCTAACTTATCACTTATATTCATTAATCTTTTTAAATCTTCTTTTTCAAGTTTTTTTGTTTCGTTAACTAGTTTAGATGATTCATTAAGAAAGTCACATTGTGAGTAACTATTTGATTGTGAAGGTGAATCAAAATCTAGAGTTTTGGCTGGGGAAACAACTGCAATCATTTTTATCCTTTATATGGAATATAGTTATTTTTTTAAAAATTTAAAATATACAGGGTAGAGAATTTTTCTTATTGCAATAGGGAAAACCATTATAGGGTAAATGAAAATTCCTAAAAAATTGTTTTTGTGTTTAAAATTCAATTCATCTTTAATAATAATAAGTTCATTTTTTTTATATATGCGATGAATGTGTAGCCAGCTAATTAACCCAAAAGGTAAAATTTTACCATGGTCTTTAAATTCAAAACTATTATTTGAAGATTCAAAATCAGAGTGATAGACTGACATCGTATGCCATTTAAATAACCAGATTTTAAATTGTGCTTCCATATTATTTTTAATGCCTTCCCATTTTAATATTTTAACTGGCTGTCCAATTATTAAAAATTTTATAAAAGCTGGTTCTTGAAAGTTTTTTTTAATTTGATTTAATGTTGACTTTTTTATTGAAACTTCTTGGGTATATTTCATTTAAATAAATTTTTTAATATTTGAATTTTATTATTAATACAAATTCTCTTAATTTAATGGTGTATATAATGTATAAATTTAAGTTAATTATATTTACAATAAAACTAAGTTCAAAAGTATGGATTTCCAATTGAAGGAAAATAAAATTTCTACAACTGATGCAATTAATTTAGAGCATAAATATGGAGCTCATAATTATAAACCATTACCTGTTGTGTTAAAAAAAGGAGATGGGATAAAAGTATGGGATGTTGAAGATAATGAATATTTAGATTTTTTATCTGCTTATTCAGCTGTTAATCAAGGTCACAGTCATCCTAAAATAATTTCAGTATTAATTGATCAAGCTAAACAATTGCAATTAACTTCCAGAGCATTCTATAATGATGTTTTAGGAACATATGAAGAATTTATAACGCAATTATTTGGTTATGATAAAGTATTACCAATGAACACAGGCGTTGAGGGGGGTGAAACTGCAATTAAGTTATGCAGGAAATGGGCTTATAAGGTAAAGGGTGTTAAAAAGAATAAAGCAAAAATTTTATTTGTTGAAGGAAACTTTTGGGGAAGAACATTAGCTGCATGTTCATCTTCATCTGACCCTGATTGTTATGAGGATTATGGTCCGTTTATACCTGGTTTTGAAATTATTCCATATAATAATTTAGAGTCTTTAAGGATTGCTCTGCAAGATGAAAATGTTGCAGGATTAATGCTTGAGCCTATTCAAGGAGAAGCTGGTGTTATTGTTCCAGATGAAGGTTATCTAAAACAAGCTTATAATTTATGTAAGGAAAACAATGTACTTTTTATTGCAGATGAAATACAAACTGGATTAGGAAGAACTGGTAAAATGTTGTGTTGTGATTATGAGAATGTAAAACCAGATATTTTAGTTTTAGGTAAGGCACTTTCTGGAGGAATGTTACCAGTTTCTGCAGTATTAAGCTCCGATGAAATAATGTTGACAATTAAGCCTGGTCAACATGGTTCAACTTATGGAGGAAATCCATTAGCATGTAAAGTTGCTCAAACTGCATTATCAGTAATCATAGAAGAAAAAATGGTTGAAAACTCTTATAATTTAGGAAAAATTTTTAGAAGTAAAGTTGCTCAAACTATGGAAAGAACAAATTTAATCAAGGAAGTAAGAGGTAAAGGTTTATTAAATGCTATCGAAATTAATGATTCTCCAAATAGTCGTACCGCTTGGAATATTTGTATTGAATTAAAAAATAATGGACTTTTGGCTAAACCAACTCATGGTAATATTATAAGGTTTGCTCCTCCTCTTATAATTAACGAAAAATCAATTTTGAGAGCATGTGAAATTATTGAAACATCATTTTTAGCATATGAAAAAAAATAGTTTTACTGATAATTTTCAAAAAAGACATATTGGTCTATTGTCAAATGATGAAAAAAAAATTCTAAACTTTTTGGGGTTTAATAATCTTGATGATTTTATAAATGAAGTAATTCCTAATTCAATTAAACAAAGAAAAAAATTAATCTATCCAAAGAATTTATCAGAATCTAAAGTCATCGAGAAATTAGATGAATATGCCAAGTTAAATACAACTGGTAAATGTTATATTGGTCAAGGTTATTATCCTTGTATTATTCCTCAGGTAATTTTGAGGAATATTTTAGAAAATCCATCTTGGTATACAGCATATACGCCATATCAATCAGAAATCTCCCAAGGTAGATTAGAAGCCTTGTTAAATTTTCAAACTATGGTTAGCGATCTTACTGGATTGCCTATATCTAATGCATCATTGCTTGATGAGGGAACCGCTGCAGCTGAAGCAATGAATATGTTTTTCAGAAAAAGTAAAAATGGCTCAATTTTCTTGGTAGATTCTGAATGTCATCCACAAACCATTGAGATAATTAAAACTCGTGCTGAAGCTTTGAGTATTAAAATTAATGTTGAACATTACTCAAAATTTAAATTTAATAATGAAGTTTTTGGTGCTATTATTCAATATCCAAATTCATCAGGTGAAATCATCAATTATTCTGATTTTATCAATGAAGCTCATAAAAACAACACTTTTGTTTGTGTTGCTTCAGATTTAATGGCATTGACATTAATTAAGCCCCCAGGTGAATTTAATGCTGACGTTGTAATAGGAAATTCACAAAGGTTTGGTGTGCCACTTGGATATGGAGGTCCACATGCAGCCTTTTTTTCAACTTCGAATGAATTTAAAAGATTAATTCCTGGAAGAATTATTGGTATAACTAAAGATAAAGACGGAAATAATGCATTTAGAATGGCACTTCAAACAAGAGAGCAGCATATTAGAAGAGATAAAGCTACTTCAAATATATGCACTTCGCAAGTTTTATTAGCCATAATGGTAAGCATGTATGGGGTTTATCATGGTCCTGAAGGTTTAAAATCAATAGCTGAGACAATAGCGTCAAAAACAAAATTTGTTCATAAAATATTAAAAAAATCAGGCATTGAAGTTTTGACTTCAACTTTTTTTGATACAATACGTTTTTTTCCACAAAATGATTGGAAATTAATTGCTAAAGAAAAAAATATCTTTATTAGAGAATTTAATGATAATTCAGTTAGTGTTTCTTTAGATGAAACAAAGGATGAAAATGATATTATTAATCTTTTAAAATGTTTTGGAGTTCAAGTTAAAGATGTGGTTTTGGAAAAAAATAATTTTAATGGACATAAAAGAAAATCAAGATTTATGCAAAATGACGTCTTTAATTTTTTTCACTCAGAAACAAAATTAATGAGATATATAAGGAAATTAGATAAAAAAGATTTTTCATTAGCCAATGGAATGATTCCATTGGGTTCTTGTACAATGAAATTAAATGCATCTTCTCAACTACATTCTTTAAGAAATCCAGGTTTTTCGAATTTACATCCTTTTGTAGATAAAAAACATTCTAAAGGTTATAAGTTAATGATTGATGATTTAAAGAAATGGTTAACTGATATTACAGGTTTTAATGATATATCATTTCAACCTAATTCTGGTGCCCAAGGAGAATATGCAGGTTTATTAGTTATAAGAGCTTATCACAAAAAAAATAGTCAACAAAATAGAAAAATATGTTTAATTCCTTCTTCAGCACATGGAACCAACCCCGCAAGTGCGATTTTAGCAGGAATGGAAGTTTGGGTCATTAATTGTGATAATCATGGAAATATTGATAAAAATGATTTAATTGAAAAAGTAAAGAAGGCCAATAATGATTTGGCTGCATTGATGATAACTTATCCATCTACTCATGGTGTTTTTGAAAATGATATGATTGAAATTTGCAAAATTATTCATGAAAATGGTGGATTTGTTTATTTGGATGGAGCAAATATGAATGCAATGGTAGGCCTCAGCAAGCCAGGTGAAATCGGAGTTGATGTATGTCATTTGAATTTACACAAGACTTTTGCTATTCCTCATGGAGGAGGAGGGCCGGGGATGGGGCCAATTTGTGTGTCAAAAAAGTTAAGTCCTTTCTTACCTAAAAATCTCTTTGAAGATAACAATAATAATAAAATTGGACCTATTTCTTCATCTGATTATAGTAGTGCATCTATTTTGACAATCCCATGGTCATATATTTCTATGTTGGGTGGAAGTGGCTTATCAAAAGCTACTAAAATTGCTATTTTAAATGCTAATTACCTTGCAAAAAAATTATCTAATCATTATAAAATTTTATACACTGCTAAAAATGGTCTTATAGCTCATGAATTTATTATTGATTTAAGACCATTTAGAAAAAGTGCTGATATCTCTGAGGAAGATATTGCAAAAAGATTAATTGATTATGGTTTCCATGCCCCTACTATGAGTTGGCCAGTCGTAGGAACTATGATGATAGAACCAACAGAGAGTGAGGATATAAATGAGCTAAATAGGTTTGCCGAATCAATGATTAGTATTAGAAAAGAAATCAAGGAAATTGAAGATGGAATATGTGATAAAAATAATAATTTGTTAAAAAATGCACCTCATACAGCCTTAAAATTATTAGAGGATAATTGGAATTATTCTTATTCGAGAAAACAAGCTGCTTTTCCTTTGAAAAATTCTAATGAAAATAAATTTTGGCCAAGTTGTAGTAGAGTAGATAATGCACTTGGTGATAGAAATTTAATATGTACATGTCTTCCAGTTGAAATGTATAAAAAATAAAATCATGGAACCTATTTTTTATATTATAATTATTACAGCGATTGTTTTTGAATATTTAATTTCATCAACAAGCACTATTTTAAATATGAATAGTATTTCTGAGACTCTTCCAAAAGGATTTGAGGGGGTTTACGATGAAGATAAATATGCAAAATCACAAAAATATTTAAAAAGCAACTCCCAATTTAGTTTATTTTCATCTTCATTTAGTTTTTTATTAATAATGGTGGTTATTCATTTTGGGTTTTTTGGAATTTTAGATGAATTTGTAAGATCCAAGACAACAAATCCTGTTTATGCAGGATTGGTTTTTTTTCTTATAATATTTGTAATAAATGATTTAATTAATCTCCCATTTTCCCTATTTAAGAATTTTGTAATTGAAGAAAAATTTGGATTTAATAAAATGACAATTTCAATTTTTATTAAGGATAAATTAAAAAGTTATTTCCTAATTTTTTTTATTGGTGGAATTACAATGTTTTTAATATTATCTTTTTTTAATTATTTTGATGAATTTGGTTGGTTGATTGTATGGATTTTTTTAACTTTTTTTTCTATTTTAATTCAGCCAATTTTTATTCATTTTATAGCTCCTATGTTTAATAAATTTACCCCTCTAGGTGATGGTGAATTAAAAACTGCTATTGCTAAGTACTCAAAAAAAAATAATTTTCCAATATCAAAAATAGATATAATGGATGGAAGTAAAAGGTCAAATCATTCAAATGCATATTTTACTGGTTTTGGTAAGAGTAAAAGAATTGCATTATTTGATACTTTGGTTAAAAATCATAATACGGATGAGATAGTTTCAGTTGTTGCTCATGAGGTAGGTCATTATAAAAAAAAACATATATTATTTGGTATGATTGTTAGTGTAATTCAAACTGGATTAATGTTATTTTTGTTTAATATCATAATTAATAGAGTTGGTTTGTTTAATGTATTTGGGGTTTCTGAGCCTTCAATTTATGGAGGGTTAGTTTTTTTTGGATTGTTATTTGCTCCTTTAAACATGGTAATATCATTAATTTCAATAGCAATAAGTAGAAAGAACGAATTCGAAGCAGATCAATATGCTTTAGAAACTACTAAAAATCCAAAAGCGTTAATTTCTATGTTAAAAGGTTTAGCTTCAAGTAATTTATCACATTTGACTCCTCACCCGTTTACTGTATTTTTAGAATATAGTCATCCTCCTGTTTATGAAAGAGTAAAAAAAATTGAAAAAAAATAAATATTTAGTAATTAATTCTAATATGAATAAAGATAGTAAATCTTCATTTATAACAGATTTGTTAATAAAAAAAATAAATGAGAAAAATGATTCCAAGTTTAATAGTGAACTAATTCTATTAAGTGAATTTGATCTTCCACTATGTAATGGAAGTAATCATTTAAATAATAAAATTGTTTTAGATTTAAATCATAAAATAAATAAAAGTGATGGGATTATTATATTTACACCTATATATAATTATAATATTAATTCAGCTTTGAAAAATTTAATTGAAATGACAGGAAATGCTTGGAAGGAAAAATTTTTAGCATTTGTTTGTATAGCAGGCGGTGAAAAGAGTTATATGTCAGTTATGTCCTTAGCTAATTCATTAATGTTAGATCATAGGTGTGTTATTATTCCAAGATTTGTTTATGTTACAGGTACTGATTTTATTACTGATTCTAAGTTAAATGATAATATAATGACTAGAATTAATGGCTTAGTTGATGATTTAATAAAGTTTGTAAAGTCTTTAACTTAAAAAAAGGAAAATCTAAAAATGCAAAAAGGTAGTATTAATAGAGTTATTTTAGTTGGATATTTAGGATCTAAGCCAGAATTTGCTCAAACTCCTAGTGGAACTAATGTTGCAAATTTTAGTATAGCAACAACGGAAAGTAGAAGAAATTCTGAAGGTATTAATGAAGATAGAACTGAATGGCACAGATGTGTTGTTTTTGGAAGGTCAGCTGAAATTGCACAAAATTATTTAGACAAAGGTTCTTTGATTTATATTGAAGGAAGATTGCAGACTGATTCTTGGGAAAAAGATGGTATAAAAAGAAGCTCAACCAAAGTAATTGGAGATATGTTTACAATGATAGGGCCAAAACAAAATTCTCGTTCAAATGAAACATTTACTGAGCCGGTAAATGAACCTAATAATACAGAAACTTTTTCTAATAAAGCTTCTAATACTTCTAATAGTAACAATACTGAAGATGATATTGATTTGCCATTTTAGTAATAGTAATAAAAATAAATACTAATATTTATAATTTTAAGTATATTATAATATGATAATGGATAAAAAAGATAAAGAAATATTAAATATTCTTCAAGAGAATGGAAGAATGACAGCTAGTGAAATTTCTGATAGAATTGATTTATCAATTCCAACAGTAGCTGAAAGAATCAGAAAACTTACTGAGTTTGGGTTTTTAAAAGAATTTAGAGCAATAGCTGGAGCAAAAAAAGTTGGTTATGATGTAACAGCATATATCTTATTAGATATGTCATCAGCAAGTGACTATAATGATGTTGTTGAAAAATCAAAAAAAAATAGTGAGGTCTTAGAGTGTCATTCAATAACTGGAGAGGGTTCTCATATTCTAAAAATAAGAACTCGAAACACATCTTCTCTTGAATTGTTATTAAGGGACATTCAAGCTTGGCCAGGGGTTAGAAGAACAAGGACAATGATTGTTATGTCAACAATCAAAGAGACTACAAACTTACCTATTTAACTGTTAATATTTTTTTATTCCCTCTATCTTTTTCTATTAATAATTCAGTAAATTATAAGCAAATATGTTTCTTGTTTATATGTTTTTGTGGGTGATTAAATAAGATAGCTAGTCTTGTGTGTAAAAAATGGTAATTTGATGAACGTATCCAACAAAAAAAATAATTTTCCTAAAAAACAGGGCCTTTATGATCCTGCGAATGAAAAAGATAGTTGTGGATTAGGTTTTGTTGCAAACTTAAATGGAATTCCTTCCAGGCAAATTGTATTGGATGCATATGATATGTTGAGAAATATGGATCATAGGGGAGCATGCGGTTGTGAGGAAAATACTGGTGATGGCAGTGGTATTTTAACAGGGTTACCCAGTTCATTTTTGAATAAAGTAGTTTCAAATGAATTAAATACAAATCTTCCAAAAAATGGGATGTTTGGAACAGGAATAATATTTTTACCAACTATAAAAAAAGAAAAAGAAGAGTGTGTTAATTTTTTAGAAAAAATTATTATAAACAGAGGTCATAAAATTATTGGATGGAGAAATGTTCCTGTAAGTTCCTCTAAAGCTAATATTGGACCCTCAGCAAAAGCCTCTGAGCCTGATATAAAGCAAATATTTATAGGACCAAAAAATAATTTTTCAAATAGTGATTTTGAAAGAGAGTTATATCTAATAAGAAAATATTCCTCTCATTATTTAAGATCAAGGAATTCATTAAGTCAAAGTCATTTATTTTATATATGTAGCCTTTCTACAAAAGTAATTATTTATAAAGGAATGTTAACTACAGATCAGTTATCAATTTATTTTGATGATTTAAATGATAAGGATTTTGCATCTCATATCGCTATGGTTCATTCTAGATTTTCTACAAATACTTTTCCAAGTTGGGATAGAGCTCAGCCATTTCGATTTATGAGTCATAACGGGGAAGTAAATACTGTTAAAGGAAATACTAATTGGATGAGAGCTCGTGAGGGAACTCTTAGCAGTGATTTATTTGGAGAAGAATTAAATAAATTATTTCCAATTATTGAACCTGATGGTTCAGACTCAGGTAATTTTGATAATGTTTTAGAGTTCTTGTTAATGACAGGTAGATCTCTCCAAGAATCTATTTTGATGATGATTCCTGAAGCTTGGCAAAAACATAAGGATATGGATAATTTCAAAAGAGATTTTTATGAATATCATTCATGTATGATGGAGCCTTGGGATGGTCCAGCATCCATTGCATTTACTGATGGTGATTATATTGGTGCTATTTTAGACAGAAATGGTTTAAGACCAAGTAGATATTATTTAACACATGATGATAGAATTATTATGGCAAGTGAAGTTGGAACAATAAATCTTGATCCAAAATTAGTAAAATCAAAAGGAAGATTACAACCTGGTAAAATACTTCTCGTTGATATGAATCAAGGAAGATTGATTCCAGATGAAGAAATTAAGCAAGAGTTTTCTACTAATAGACCCTATGGTAAATGGTTGAAAAAAAATAAAATTTATATTGAAGATTTACCTGATATTCCTAACTCTGAAAGTTTACATCAAGACAACTTAATTCAGAGAATGCAAGTGTTTGGTTATACTTCTGAAACAATGAGATTTATGCTTATTCCTTTGATTCATGAAAAAAGGGATCCAATTGGTTCTATGGGAAATGATTCTTCTTTGGCTTGTTTAAGTGATAAGCCAAGAATGTTATATGATTATTTCAAGCAAATGTTTGCTCAAGTAACTAATCCTGCTATTGATTCTATTAGAGAAGAAATCATTATGTCTTTAGAATGCTATATTGGTCCAGAAAGAAATTTAATTGAATCGACTGAAAAACATTGTAATAGGTTGAAAATTTCTCATCCTATTCTATCTAATCAAGAATTACATAATGTTAAGAATATGAATCATGAATCATGGAAAACAAAAACCATCGATATAACTTTTGAGAAATCTACAGGTTCTTCTGGTATGTTGGATGCAATAAAACGAATTTCTTTAGAGTCAGAAAATGCTGTAAAAGATGGTTTTAGTTTGATAGTTTTATCTGATAGAGCAATTAATAAAAATAAAATGCCAATAAGTTCAATTTTAGCAATTGGTTCTGTTCATCATCATTTGGTAAAAAAAGCTTTAAGAACTCAAATTGGTATAATTCTTGAAACTGGTGAAGCTAGAGAGGTTCATCATCATTGTTTATTAATTGGGTATGGAGCAGATGGAATTAATCCTTATCTTGCTTTTGAATCATTATGCAAATCAAGGTTAGATGGGTTGACTAATAAAGAAAGTTTCCCAGATGATGATTCTATTATTTCTGCATACAAAAAAGGAGTTGCTAAAGGAATTTTAAAAGTTTTAGCTAAAATGGGTATTTCCACATTACAATCATATAAAGGGGCTCAGGTATTTGAAGCTATTGGTTTAAAAGACGAGGTGATAAACTTAGCTTTTGTTGGAACTGCTAGCAGAGTTCAAGGGATTGGTTTTGATGTGATTTTTGAAGAAAGTTTAAGAAGGCATTCATTGGGATATCCTAATAAAAAAGAAAGAGCTGTTGTTGATCTGAGCAATCCAGGAGAATTTCATTGGAGAGCAGAAGGTGAAGTTCATGCTTGGAATCCTGAATCAATTTCATATTTGCAAAAAGCATCATCCGAAAATAATATCAAATCATATGAATTGTTTTCTAAGCATATTAATGCTCATTCGAAAGCAAAATCTACTCTTCGAGGTTTAATGGACTTTTCTTTTAATGAAACAATTCCAATTGAAGAAGTAGAGCCGGCAAGCGAAATAGTAAAAAGATTTTGTACGGGTGCAATGAGTTTTGGTTCAATTTCATCAGAGGCGCATGAAAGTTTAGCTATTGCTATGAATCGAATTGGAGGAAAAAGTAATACTGGTGAGGGTGGTGAAGATCCAGAAAGATTTAAATTAATGAAAAATGGTGACTCTAAAAGATCTGCAATTAAACAAGTTGCTTCAGGTAGGTTTGGGGTTAGTATTTGGTATTTATCTAATGCGGATGAAATCCAAATTAAGATTGCTCAGGGTGCTAAGCCAGGTGAGGGTGGTGAATTGCCAGGGCATAAAGTAGATGGAATAATTGGAAAAATTAGAAATTCTACTCCTGGTGTAGGTTTGATAAGTCCGCCCCCGCATCATGATATTTATTCAATCGAGGATTTAGCTCAACTTATATATGATTTAAAGAATTCAAATCCTTCCGCTAGGATAAGTGTAAAACTTGTTTCAGAGGTAGGTGTTGGAACTATTGCTGCGGGAGTTACAAAAGCTCATGCTGATCATATAGTTATTGCAGGTGCATCTGGAGGAACTGGTGCTTCCCCTCTTACAAGCATAAAACATGCAGGCTTACCATGGGAATTAGGAATCGCTGAAACTCATCAAACCTTAATTTTGAATGATTTGAGAAGTAGGGTTGTATTACAAACTGATGGTGGAATAAAAACAGGAAGAGATGTCGTAATAGCTGCTTTGCTTGGAGCTGAAGAAATAGGTTTTGCTACTGCTCCATTAGTTACAATGGGTTGTATAATGATGAGAAAATGTCATTTAAACACTTGTCCTGTTGGCATTGCAACTCAAAACCCAGAATTAAGAAAAAAATTTTCAGGACAGCCTGAATATGTTATTAATTACTTATTTTTTGTTGCTGAGGAAGTTCGTCAATTAATGTCAGATTTAGGTTATAAGAATTTTAATGAAATGATTGGTAGATCAGATAGATTAATAATGGAAAAAGCTATTAACCATTGGAAGTCTGATGGAATTGACCTTACTTCAATTCTTAATCCAGTTAAAAAACCACATGATCGAGTGGGGACTTATTGTACTCAAAAACAAGATCATGGTCTAGACTCTGCTTTAGATAATAAATTAATAGAGTTGTCTCAAGACGCAATTGATCATGGAAAAAAAGTTCATATAAAGTTACCAATTAAAAATATTAATAGAACTGTTGGAACTATTTTAAGTCATATTGTAGTTAAATCAAATGGTCCAAAAATGCTCCCTGACGGTACAATTAATATTAAATTTAATGGTTCTGCCGGTCAAAGTTTTGGTGCTTTTCTTGCAAAAGGTATTGATTTGAATTTAGAAGGTGATTCTAATGATTATGTTGGAAAAGGTTTGTCTGGAGGAACTATAGCAATTTATCCTCCTATTCAATCAACTTTTAAAGCTGAAGAAAATATAATTGTTGGAAATGTTTGTCTATATGGAGCAACTAGTGGAAATGCATTTATAAGTGGAAGAGCTGCAGAACGTTTTTGTGTTAGGAATAGTGGTGCAATTGCAGTCGTTGAAGGTATTGGTGATCACGGGTGTGAATATATGACAGGAGGTAGGGTAATTGTTTTAGGGCCGACTGGAAGAAATTTTGCAGCTGGAATGTCAGGTGGAATTGCATATATATGGGATCAAAAAAACCTCTTTAAGAAAAATTGCAATCTGGAAATGGTAGAACTTGAAGATTTGATTGATAATATAGAAATTAAAGATGTAAAAATGTTAATTAATGAACATATTAAAAGAACGGGTTCGAATATTGGTAAGTATATTATAAAAAATTGGAATTTAGAGGTTAATAAATTTATAAAAGTCATGCCTACTGATTATAAAAGAGTTTTAAATAAAATTAAAATTAAGGAAACAAACTTAACTTGATAACATTTAAAATGAGTATTTTGCAAAAAGGGAATTTTAATGGGTAAGACTACAGGTTTTTTGGATTATAATAGAAAAGTTGTTCCATATAGAGATCCAAAAAAAAGAATAAATGATTTTAACGAAATTTTTACTGATTCTCCAGTTGAGCATTTAAAAGAGCAATCAGCAAGATGTATGGATTGTGGTGTACCTTTTTGTCAATCAAGTTCTGGTTGTCCTATAGATAATTTGATTCCAGAATGGAATGATTTGGTTTATCAAGGAAGGTGGAAAGAAGCATTAGATAGGTTGCATAAAACAAATAATTTTCCAGAGTTTACTGGAAGAACTTGTCCAGCTCCATGTGAAGGTTCTTGTGTTTTAGGAATTACCGACCCACCCGTTACAATAAAAAATATTGAAAATGCAATTATTGATAAAGGTTTTGAAAATGGATGGATAAAACCCCAGCCTCCTAATTTAAGAACAGGAAAAAAAATAGCTATTGTTGGGTCTGGTCCATCAGGTCTTGCAGCTGCAGCTCAATTAAATAAGGTTGGTCATAAAGTGACTGTTTATGAAAGAGCAGATAGAATAGGTGGTCTTCTAATGTATGGTATTCCTAACATGAAATTAGATAAAAAAGTTGTTGAAAGAAGGGTAGATATTCTAAAAAAAGAGGGCATAGAATTTATTACATGTACACATATAGGTGAAAAAGAAGAGTTTTCTAATAATCATATCAATAATATAATGGAAGAAAATGGTTCTAAAATGAATTATATCGATCCAACAATTTTATTGGATGAGAATGATGCGTTATTAATGGCAACTGGATCAACCATTCCATTTGACCCAACTTCAAATAATCCTGGTAGAAATTTAAATGGAATATATTTTGCTATGGATTTTTTAACAAAAAATACTAAAAGCTTATTGGATTCAAATTTTAAAAATCAATCATTTATTCAAGTTAAAGATAAAAACGTTATCGTTATTGGCGGAGGCGATACAGGTGCTGATTGTATCGGGACTTCATTGCGACATGGATGTAAAAGTGTCATTAATTTTGAATTATTAGATAAACCTCCAAT